>VMBT01001278.1_pt1 | contig 13532 bp, 11 predicted proteins | sample 4404301 | NCBI WGS metagenome assembly VMBT01 (sample SAMN12238535, study PRJNA552566) | marine metagenome | isolation source: Coastal seawater | place: USA: coastal Georgia, Sapelo Island | collected 2008-08/2009-08
CAGCTGATCAGGAGTGGCACCGCCATGATGGCGAAGGGCACGGATCGTGGCAACCACTACAATGGTCTTAGGCTTCAGTCCGGCATAACCGCATTTGATATTGAGGAATTTCTCGGCACCGAGGTCTGCCCCGAATCCGGCTTCCGTAACCACATAATCGGCCAGACTCATACCCATCTTCGTAGCGATGATGGTATTGGTTCCTTGAGCGATATTAGCAAATGGCCCACCATGTATGATGGCAGGATTTCCTTCCAAAGTTTGAACTAGGTTTGGTTTGATAGCGTCTTTCAACAAGATCGCCATTGCATTCTCGACGTTCAGATCACGCGCATATACAGGCTTTCTATCTGTTGTGAATCCAACGAAAATGCTTCCGAGCTTTTCTTTCAGATCAGCCAAGTCCTTCGACATGCAAAGGATGGCCATGATCTCACTGGCTGCCGTAATGTTAAAACCGTCCTGTCGAGGAATACCGTTCCCTGTGCCTCCAAGTCCGATCACGATATCACGTAGTGCACGGTCATTCATATCGATCACGCGCTTCCAGTATACTGTTCGTGGATCGATCCCGAGACTTCTGGTCTTACTTTGAATATTGTTGTCGATTACGGCTGCGAGCAGGTTGTTCGCCTTTTCTATTGCTGAAAAATCACCGGTAAAATGAAGGTTGATGTCCTCCATAGGTACTACTTGTGACCAACCTCCTCCAGCTGCTCCTCCCTTGATCCCGAATACCGGACCGAGAGAAGGCTCGCGCAATACGACCACCGATTTCTTTCCGATCTTGTTCAATCCTTCATTAAGACCGATGGAAACGGTTGTTTTCCCTTCTCCGGCAGGAGTAGGCGTGAGCGCAGTTACCAGGATCAGGTTACAATGGTCGACTTTGGATTGATCAATAAGGTCAAGCGGAAGTTTGGCTTTGTACTTACCATACATTTCCAAATTGTCCTCTGCTACATCCAATCTGGAAGCAACATCTCGGATGTGCTTCATTTCCACGCTCTGTGCGATCTGTAAATCGGTCATATCGGTGTTTTGTTTAAACTTTCGCGAATATATTCAAATTGTGTATTTGCGACGAGTTCAGAGGCATGTGAGCTTAATCCTTTGCCGTTTGACAATACGGAACGTATTTTGAGGTTAATTCCATAGTCAACAGGAACTCTCATGAGATCTTTTCAATACATATCTATAGTTTCGATCGTGTTCTTGCTGCTAGCCGCTCCTACAGCGCGGGCTCAAGAAGCTAAGATGCAATTCAAGAATGCCTCTCACAATTTTGGAAAAGTCAAAGCAGGAGAAAAAGCGAGGCACGTTTACAAGTTCAAGAATACCGGAGATGCTCCGCTCAAGATAAAGGATGTGAAGACGACCTGTGGTTGCACGGTGGCCGACTATCCTAAAAAGAAGATCAAACCCGGTAAGAAGGGAAAGATCACAGTAGATTTTGACACCCACGACAAGAATGGGCCATACGCCAAAGGTGTGAACATTTACTACAACGGCGGTGAAGCCAACCTGATCATACTTATAGAGGTAGAAGGTGTTCCGTTACAGGAGCAAATGGATTTCCCGAGCGAGAAAGATCGCGACAGCTAAATTGATTAGATAGGTGTGGATTAGGAAGGCTTGCTCGTGCTCTCGCCATAGGCGGGCAAGCGCGCTCTTGCTCTTTGCCTACAGATGGACTTTCATCCCCAGACGCATGCCGATGGAGAGTTGATTTTGCTCCAATTCGTAGTCTTCTGTAAAGGTCGAAGTAAGGGCATATTTGAACTGTGGGTTCAGGAATAACTCTACTTGCTTACTGAAATACTGGGACATGATGACTCCCGTATTCGCAAACAGGAACTGCCTGTTCAGATACTCGAATCCCGGCTCAGATATCCAGTGGTATTCGTTGTTACTGTAATTGTACATGAGCGCATCCGACTGCACCATGTATGCATACGAAAGACCGGCTTGTGCTTCGATAGCGGTACCACCAAGTTTCGTAAGCTTGTAACCTATGTTCACCGGGATCTCCACAAAACCGAAATAGTTATTGAATGGTACCACCTCATTCATACTGGCTTCCTGCGTTTCAGGAGAGCCATACAACGCATCGTGCGCCTTGAATGGATCATTCTCTTCCATCAAATTGCTACGGATGTTTGAACGGTTCTCAGGACGATCGACCACTTGCATTTGCTCCCCGAATGTGGTGTAATAGATCCCTGACTGTACTGTGATCCGATCGCTGACGTGCATGTATACGTCCAAACCGGAATAGAAGTTCAAGATCGCCCCATCGGTTTCATTGCGATATGTTTTCGTTTGACCGTATGTGTAGGCCTTTTTGTCCTCGATCCTCGCTACTCTGGAGACATCTCTGTAGCCAAAACGTCGATAGGAATAACTAGGAGCAAAAGAGGCCCCTATGGCAAACCGCCTTCTGTGCAGTTTCAAGTGTTTGGGCACCAGGTATTCACGTTCGGATAGATTTGACACGTTCATCGCCTCTTCCAGAAGGAACAGTTCCGCCTTATCGATCTCGTCCAGGTGTAATCTTTCAAAGTCTGTGCGTTTCTCGATCTGCATTGGAGCCGCCGTGCGTTTGGTTGAACTCACCTTGCGAGCCACGTTGCGAACACTTCGGACCGCTTCTTTATGCTTGGTCACCAGAGCAACCACTCGTGGTGTGCGCACGGGTCGTTCAGGAGCTGCAATTACAGTAGGTCTTTCTTCTACTCGTTCGGAAACCGTTTCATTCCATGGCCAAAGTTTCCCGAGATCAAAGTCGTAAAGACCGAACTCTCCTTTGCTGCCGTAAAAAAGCTGGAAAAAGATGGTAATAGCACCAAAAGCGATCAAGGGCACCGTCACGTATGCCCCGACCTTCAGGAAGCGATGAAGCTTCTTTTCTGCTACTTTTTGGCTAGTACCCATAGGAACTCTAACAAACTTAACGTCTTAATCTGCTCTAGTATCAGCGTTTTCGGGCATTTTACCGAAATATGAGACTATAAAATATAGCAGTATCGCACCCACTAGGAACAAAATCCACGTCGGTATTCCATACGCTGATGGCAGGGTGCCAATGAACAAGGCCACAGCTCCTACCGTCAAGGCGTAAGGCAGCTGTGTCTTGACATGCGCAACATGATCGCAGCCTGTGGCCATGGAGCTCAGGATGGTCGTATCTGAGATCGGAGAGCAATGGTCACCCAAAACTGACCCCGCCAACACTCCTGACACAATGTTCGTAAAGATGCCGTATGCCTCTACCTGACTCAGTCCTGATGCTATGCTGATATCCCAGGATGTCAATAGCACCAAAGGATAGAGGATCGCCATGGTACCCCAACTCGTTCCGGTTGAGAATGCGATGACTCCCGACATCACAAATACGATCGCAGGTAACAATTGAGGGGCAAACGACTCCCCTATCAAACCTGCCAGGTACTCGGCAGTATTAAGATCTTCGATCAAACCTGCCAACGTCCACGCCAATCCAAGAATAGCGAGTGCCGGCAACATGAATTTCATACCATCGAACGCGTGCTCAATGGTATCTGTGAATTTGTGTATTCCGCGCAGAACTGTCATGAGCACAGCTACAGCCAGTCCCGAAAATGAAGCCCATACAAGGGATTTGTACGAATCCGATTCCCCTATTACTGCGGATAGATTGCTTCCTAAACTCAGATTGTTATCCCAGGAAACTTCCTGTAGTCCGGTATAGAACAATCCCCACACGGTCCCGATGACGATCACAGCAATAGGTATGAGTGCATTCCAGATGCTCTCTTTTTCATCCGGGACAGCATCCACTTCCGCAGGGCTTGTCGATCCGGCATCCGAACTCGCCACTCGAGCACGCTGCTCGGCCTTGTACATAGGGCCATAATCACGTCGCATCACGATCAACAGAAACATGAAGAACAGCGTAAATATTGGATAGAATGAATACCCTAGTGAACTGAGGAAGACACCATATGCGCTGCCTACTTCCAATCCGCCTGTTTCGATCTGGTTCAACCCGTCCTGAATATAGCCGAGCTCGGCACCTATCCACGTGGTTATGAAGGCAATAGCCGCGATCGGAGCAGCCGTGCTATCCACTATATACGCCAGCTTCTCCCGACTGACCTTTAATCGATCAGTGACGGGTTTCATAGTATTCCCAACCACCATGGTATTAGCGTAATCATCGAAAAAGATCATGATGCCCAGGATATAAGTTGCAAGCTGACCGGATCGCGAGTCGTCGGCGTTCTTAGCAATTCGCTTTACCACTGCCATCATCCCACCATTTTTCGAAACCACGTGAACCGTAGCTCCAATCAGGAGAGAAAACAGGATCACACTCATATGATCGCTGTCGGCCAGAGCATTTCGCAATTCCAACGGTAAGTAAAGCAGGATCCCATACCAGAATCCATCACCATTATTCATTGAAAGGATTATTGCCCCAACAAGGATTCCTATGATCAGACTACTGATGACTTCTCTGAATATGAGTGCCAGTACAATGGCAATGACTGCAGGGGCCAATGACCAGAGTCCAATGTCAATGGGTATTGTAACTGAGACGCTTGATTCTGCACTAGCGAGCACTGGCAATGCCAAAACGAAGCTCAATGGGACGAAATACCGAATGTACCGTGATACTAATGCACTCATTGAGTGCAAAATACAAAATGGATCTACAGTCGTGAAACAAAAACTATGAGTGAAGGGTCTTAGTTTTCAACCCCAGGAGATATTCCTCCAATTGTGTGCTCACTACGTCCCAACTAAATCGCTCGCGAGCTACCTGCAATCCTTTTGATCCCGTGATTTCTCGCAACTCAGCAGACTGCAGTAAGGAAATGCAATGTTGAATGAACTCTTCATCCGATCTCCCGAGAAAAACACCCTCACCGCTTTTCACTTCCAATCCTTCGAATCCTATATTGGTACAAACCACAGGAACGCCCATGGCAAGTGACTCCAATACTTTGTTTTGCGTGCCGGCACCAAACCGTAATGGTGCTATGACCACATCGGCATCCGAATACATTTTCGAAAGGTCTTCCACGAAGCCCGTTACTTCTACATATTCACTTGCCAGATCCAAAACGGATTGTACAGGACGCTGACCGGCAATTACCAAGCGTACATCGCATCTTTCACGAATCCGAGGCAACATGTTCTTTACAAAATGTCCCACAGCATCTACATTGGGGGCATAGTCCATGTTGCCGGTGAAGAGCAGTGTTCCCGTTCGTTTGTAATCATGACCTTCGAACCGAAATGTGTCGAGATTCACCCCATTTCGCAGCAACTCAAATTGTGGGCCTTCATGCGTCTTGCGCAGGTGTCTGATATCCTCGATCGAGCAAGCCAGATTCAGATCGAACCGCGAAGCGACTTTTTCGTAGCGAAGAACACGCCTGGATTCCACAGCGTCGAATATTCTGTTGATCAGCGGTCTTTTCACTTTCTTTCGCCTTTCCCAGTAAAGGGAGAACGCATCGGGCAGGTCCAAGATGCGAGGATATTGGGTTCTATCGACCATATACTGAGCCATTCTCATGTGCTGCACATGGATCACGTCAATAGGGTTTTCTGACAAAAATGAGTGGAGCAGACCGTTCATTTTGGGATGCCGGAAATAGGCAACCTGAAACGGGACACGCTTACCAAGCGGATTAAGCGCCAAGATACAATTCCAGATCGAGCGCCATTTCGGCAAGTAAAGGAGTGTTACAGAATCGAAGATCTTCTCTAATTCGCCTCGATAATCAAACTCTGCACGCGTCTGTGCGAAGGTGATCAGATGGAGCTCATGACGGTCCTTCAGACGAGAAGCCAGATTGTATATCTTCAGCTTGTCCCCCCGGTAAGGTGGATAAGGAATACGGTTGGCGAAAAACAGTACTCGCAAGCGCTTCTCCATGGGCGACAAAAGTACGGATATTGAACCATCTTGAGCTTTATGGGTTAAGTTTGCAGTCCCAAAGTTTTCAGCACTATGCCTAGCTTGAACACGATCGAAGAGGCCATTGAGGATATACGCGCAGGTAAGCTCCTGATCGTCGTCGACGACGAGGATCGCGAGAACGAAGGTGATTTCCTCACTGCAGCCAGAAATGTCACTCCGGAAATGATCAATTTCATGGCCACAGAAGGTCGTGGATTGATCTGTGTACCTCTCATCGAGGAGCGTTGTGAAGAGCTCCAACTCGATCTGATGGTCGGTAAGAATACAGCCAGCCACGAGACTCCGTTCACTGTTTCAGTGGATCTCATGGGACATGGTTGTACCACCGGCATTTCCGCGCATGATCGCTCAAAGACGGTTCAGGCTTTGATCGACGAGCGAACAACTCCACAAGAGTTGGGAAGACCGGGACATATTTTCCCGCTTAAAGCCAAAACTGAAGGAGTACTACGTCGTGCTGGGCATACAGAAGCTGCGATCGATCTTGCTCGCTTGGCCGGTTTCGAGCCTGCAGGCTGCATCGTGGAGATCATGAATGAGGATGGGACCATGGCGCGTTTGCCGGACTTGTTCAAAGTAGCAGAGAAATTCGATCTCAAGATCGTTTCTATAGCAGACCTCATCAATTACCGTTTGAAGCATGATTCATTGATCCGCAAAAAGATCGAAGTGAACATGCCAACTTCTCACGGTGATTTCGAACTGGTTGCTTTTGAGCAGATCTATACTGGAGAAGAACATTTAGCGCTAGTTAAGGGTGAATGGAGTGAAGATGAACCTGTTCTCGTACGCGTTCATTCGAGTTGTGTGACCGGTGACATCTTCGGCTCATGCAGATGTGATTGCGGAGAACAGCTCGAAAAAGCCATGGAAATGGTCGAACAGGAAGGCAAAGGTGTGATCGTATATATGAATCAGGAAGGTCGCGGTATCGGCCTGATGAATAAGCTCAGAGCGTATAAGCTTCAGGAAGAAGGGATGGATACCGTTGAAGCTAATGCTGCTTTAGGATTCAAGATGGACCACCGCGATTATGGAATTGGTGCTCAGATCTTGAGAAATCTAGGCGTACACAAAATGATGCTCATGAGCAATAACCCGAAGAAGCGTACAGGGTTGATCGGTTATGGCCTGGAGATCGTCGACAATGTTCCATTGCGCGTTGAGCCTAATCCTCATAACTACAATTACCTCTCGACCAAAAAGCACAAGATGGGTCATGAGCTCTGAGAGCACCACTCCCCCACTTATCATCTACACCGATGGCGCTGCGCGAGGAAATCCAGGTCCGGGCGGGTACGGTGTCGTTCTCACCTACGGTAAGCATCGAAAAGAACTATCCGGTGGTTTTAGAAAGACCACCAATAACCGCATGGAATTGCTTGCCGTGATCAAGGCTTTGCAAATTCTTAAAAAACCGGGGCAGGCTGTTACCGTCGTGACGGATTCCAAATACGTGCATGATTCGGTAGAGAAAGGCTGGGTCTTCAACTGGGAGAAGAAGGGCTTCGCCAAAAAGGCCAATCCGGATCTATGGAGACAGTTCCTTCCACTCTTTCGCAAATTCAAAGTCCGTTTTCGTTGGGTAAAAGGACATTCCGGTCACCCGATGAATGAAAGGTGTGATGAACTGGCTACTACCGCTGCCGATTCTGGTGATCTTGAGATCGACCGTGGTTACGAAGAGTCAGAAGCTACTTTACTCTGATTCCCAAATTGCTATTTTTGACCACATGAACGACTCAGGGAATGTGGCATATGAAATCCGAGGAGGTACAGAAGCTGACCTTCCGAGTGTGTTCGAACTCGTGAAAGAACTCGCTCTGTTTGAGCGTGCTCCGCATGAGGTGGACAATAGCGTGGAGCGAATGAAAATGGATGGATTTGGACCAGATGCTGTCTTTGGATTTCTGGTTGCCACCGTGGATGATACCATCGTCGGGATCTCCATCTACTACTTCCGTTACAGCACCTGGAAAGGAAAGAGTCTCTATCTCGAAGATTTGATCGTAACCGAGAACATGCGTGGGAATGGAATTGGGAAAGCCCTTTTCGAAGCCACAGTGGAAAAAGGGAAAGAATTGGGATGTGTTCAAATGAACTGGCAGGTGCTCGACTGGAATACAGATGCGATCGAATTTTACAAGCTATATGGCTCCACAATTGAAGACGAGTGGCTCAATGCCAGCATACTCTTGAAATAGAATGCAGATCAGTCTCACACAAAAGAGGGTCACCGAATTCCTGATGTTGCTGATCAGTGGATTGGCAGGCTGGTATGTGTTCGATCTTCACTTGCAGTCACCCGGACTGGAAGGTGGAATGGATAGCTACAACCATTACATCATTGCACGCTACGCCTGGCAACACCCGACTGAGCTTTTACTCCATCAATGGGGTAAACCGATCTACAATATTCTGGCTTCGCCTTTTGCGAATTTCGGTCTATCCGGAGTAGTGTTCCTCAACATCCTTAGCTGGATTGGATCTTCCTGGTTGATCTACTTCACTGCTGTTAGATTGAAATTCCGGTTAGCTTTTGCAGCATTCTTCTTTGCCCTTGCGAGTCCGATCTTTTTTGACAATCTGATCTCCGGTCTTACAGAACCGCTTTGCGCACTGATCCTGTCATTGTCCGTCTACCTGTTTGCCAGTGAACGGGTGAATTGGGCCGCTGTAGTTGCAGGTTTCCTACCTTATGCGCGTTCGGAAGGATTTGTCATCATAGCTGTATTTGGTTTCTACCTGCTCTTCATTCTGAAAAATTATCGCGGCTTTCTTTTACTCATTGCGGGATCTGTGGTCATGAACATGATAGGTTGGATCGTGGAAGGAGAAGCCTTGTGGATCTTTACCAGCAATCCATATATCAAGGTACAGGCCGAGAAGATCAACTTATGCGGGAATGGACCGTTGTTGCACTACGTTTCTAAGCTGAAATATGTAATGGGGAAAGTTCCGCTCATCTTCTTTGTAAGCGGTGTGGCCATCATTGCTCATCAATACATTCTGGATCATCGATCAAAACAAACTCGCATCTTATTCTATCCGGTTTTAGGTGTATACGCTCTCTATTTTGTTGTGCATTCATTGATCTGGTATTTAGGTGTTATGGGTTCATGTGGTTATGAGCGTGTTCTCGCTGTGATCGCTCCTTTGGCCGGACTGATCATGGCATACTCCTTCGACATGATCGTGGGCTGGATATATGGATTGTTCAGCAGTCAGAATAAGACCCTAGTATTCTGGTTGGCATTCCTGGCCTGCAACTGGCTCTTGTACATCCCGGATAAAGTATACGGGCATAAATACCCGATCGACATCAGTAAGGAACAACATGAGTTCGTCAAGGTCGCTGAATGGTACAAGACCAAAGACTACTCGGATCGTATGCACTATTTCCTGTATCCCTACCTCAATATCTTGTTGGATATAGATCCTAAGGATACTGAGCATTTCATACAGTTATGGAGTTTCGATTTTCAGTATGCTCCAGTAGGAAGCATAGTCATTTGGGATGGTCATTTTGGACCTAATGAAAGCCAGTTGCCGCTGGCGGATTTAATGGAACACCCGGACTTTAAACTGATCCAATCCTTCATTCCTGAGGAGCCTTTCAAAACTTCGAACGACTACGATTTTGAGATCCACGTATTTGAGAGGGTTCGGGATAGCTCTACAGAAAGATGACCGAGAGCACATACTTTCTTCTCTTAGTAATTGTATCTTGCATGGAAACGAACAACCATGAAAATGAATAAATATATACTAGGAGTCGTGATTGCCATAGTGGCTTTTGCAGCACCATCTTGTACCACGGAGGAGCCAGAACCACAGAATCTACCTGCATATTCGATTTTGGTGAACATGGATCATGTCTGGAATGGACAAGATCTCGAGTTGAATGGCCCTTACTACATGACCGAGGATCAGGACAGCTTTCAATTGACCAAGCTCATCTATCACATCAATAACTTTAAGTTCTATGACGCTTCGGGTGCACTGATCCAGGACAAAGGAGCCTTCTTCATGGTCAATGTGGAAGACGACATGAGCCCTTCATTCGATTTCAGCAAGTTCGATGATGACCTTTCTATTGACTCGATCAGTTTTACATTAGGCGTTGCCGACAGTTCTGTAAATGCAAACGGAGACTTGAATACTCAATTTACAGATCCCATGTACTGGGGCATGATAAACGGTTATATCAACTTCAAGCTGGAAGGACTGAGCCCTTCTGTTTCCAATAATGCAGTGGTTCTGCACGTGGGTGGCTATCTCGCGCCATACATGAATTCTCAACAATTTGGCTTCAGATTGAATTCCCCGGCCATGAGTAAATTGGGTAGCAACGAGATCGATCTCGAATTGGATCTGAGCAAGTATTTCTACAATCCGAACATCGTTGATCTGGACTCCACTCACATGATCCACTCACCGAACGACGCGTCTGCGATGATTGTGGAGAATTGGGCAGACATGATCACTTTGCAATAGTGGGTTTGGAATTGGGACTGGGTTTCTGGGGTTTTGGTCTTTAGAGATTCTAAATTCAAGTAAAATCCTAAATACCCAATTACCTAACACCTGACAACCTAATAATTCACCGAATCCAACTCATTATACCTGTTGGCATCGAGCCTCAACAGAAGGAATACGAGCATGGTGAATGAAATGAGCGAAGAACCACCGTAGCTAAAGAAAGGCAGCGGAATCCCGATCACAGGCGCGATATTGATGGTCATTCCAATGTTGATGGCAAAATGGAACAGCATAATACATATCACCGAATAGGCGTATACCCGATTGAATTTACTCCTTTGCCGTTCGGCCAGGAATGTAAGACGCAGAAAGAACATACAGAAGGTCACGATGACCACGAATGCTCCTACCCAACCCATCTCCTCTCCTACGGTTGAAAAAATGAAGTCGGTATGTTGTTCTGGCACGAAGTCACCTTTGGTCTGAGTTCCATTGAGAAATCCTTTGCCCCAGAAACCTCCGGAGCCAATCGCAATTTTCGACTGGGTTACGTTATATCCAACTCCCTGCGGGTCTTGTTTCAGCCCCAGCATCACTTCCAATCTGGTCTGCTGGTGCTCTTGAAGAACGGTGTCAAAGGCGAATTGTACGCCAAATGAGATCAATGTGATCGCTACAACAACTCCGAGTATGTACCATTTGAACCGTGGCACTGTATACGTGAACGCAAGCACGACGGCTCCTACCAACACAGATCCTATGATCACCGCTACTGAGCCAAATGCCAGTGTAAAGACAAAGATGGTAATGAATGCAACACCGATAAGCAGAATGGCTCCTGACATGCCTTCGCGATATAGCATCAAAAGCAATGCTCCGTACACCAAAGCTGATCCCGCATCACCCTGTATCACGATCAAAGCTGCCGGGACAGCAATGATGCCGAATGCGATGATCTGTTGCTTGATACGCTTGACATTGGTATCGATATCACCCAGGTATTTAGAAAGGGCAAGTGCAGTTCCAAACTTGGCGAACTCCGCCGGTTGCAATCGAAAACCACCGATCTGAAACCACGCACGGGCTCCATTCACTTCAGTTCCAAATACGAGTACGAGAACAAGCAAAGCCAGCGTGAGTCCGTAGAACCAATACCCGAACACATCGAAGAATCGAGCGTCTATTAAGAATATAGCGGCTCCAAAGACCATGGATACAATGATCCACAGCACCTGCTTCCCGTAGTTGGTGGAAAGGTCCAAACTCAACGTCTCACCTCCATGCGACGCGCTGAATATACTCAGCCAGCCCATTGCCACCAGGATCAGATAGAAGAGCAAACTCCAACCATCGAGATAATTCTTACCCAGATCCTTCTCATTCATCGTCATCCTGGATCATTAGGTTGCCATTGATCATGCGATCGTACAGATCTTGCCGCTTCGTCGTAGAATCCGGATACATGTATTTCTCCATCATCAAACTCGCAATTGGCGCAGCCCAAGTAGAACCATATCCTGAATTCTCAACAACCACGGAGATTGCGATCTTCGGATCGTCAAATGGAGCAAATGCTATGAACATGGAGTGGTTCTCTCCATGCGGGTTTTGAACGGTACCCGTTTTGCCACATGTAGTAAGCTCAGGAATCTGTGAACCTCTTGCTGTACCTCTCTCATATACTTCGCGCATTGCACTTCTCACAATGTCGAAGTTGTAATCGCTGATACCCGTTTCGTGCTTCTCCTTGAAGCGGTCAGGAATGTCCGGTTGACCGTCTACAGCCTTCACCACGTGAGGCGTATAATAATAGCCGCGATTCGCAATCACTGTGGCAATATTGGCCATTTGCAATGGCGTGAGCAGAAGCTCTCCCTGTCCGATGGAAAGCGAAACGATCCTCAGGTAGTTCCAGTGATTCTTGCCGTGATACTTGTGGTAATACTCGGCTGTTGGTACGTTTCCGCCTTTTTCCTGATTCACGTCGATATTCAGGGCGTTGCCCAGGCCAAATCGCAATAAGTAATTGCGCCAATTCTGGTTATAGGAATCCTCGATCAGCTCGTCTTTGTTCTGGTGAAGTATCTCGCGAAAGGTGTTGCAATAGTACGCATTACACGATGTGATTATACTGAACTTCAAATCCGGACTAGGAGCATGATCGTGACATCCCACGTGCAATCCTCCGGCATGGAAACCTCCTCGACATGAGAAGTGGGTATTTGGGGTGATCACACCTTCCTCCAGTCCTATAAGAGCCATCACCAATTTGAACACAGAACCCGGAGGGTATTGTGCGGCCACCGCCCTATTGAGAAGTGGTTTGGTCTTATCCTGCGAGAGCTGGGAGTAGAATTTCCCTAGGTTCTTCAAGGAGAATTTGTTCGGATCGTAACTCGGACTGGAGACCATAGCAAGTATCTCACCCGTTGCAGGTTCGATGGCCACGATGCTCCCCACTTTGTTCTGCATGAGTTCCTCCCCATACTTCTGAAGATCTATGTCAAGGCTGGAAGTCAGACGAGCACCATTCACTGCTTCGCGATTTGTGGATTGATCTTCGATCTTGTCAATGATCCGTCCCATATGATCCACCGTGAAGTAATCGAATCCCTTCTCTCCCCGCAATTCCTTCTCATAGAACTGCTCCATTCCGCTTTTTCCTACATACTCTCCAATATCGTAGTAATCGCTTTCTTCCTTTTCCAATTCTCTGCGCGAGATCTCTGCCACGTAGCCAAGCACATGAGCTCCAACTTTGTCGTCATATCTCCGATCAATACGCGTTTCGATATTGAAATGAGAAAATGCATGCAATCCTTCCTGAATTCTTGCGAATTGTTCCGGTGCCAGGTTCTTGATGAAGATCGCACGGCCCCTGTAGGTGTTCTTTCGAGCGTGCTCCAGACGCTTGTCGAACTCCTCTCTGGTCATGTCGGCCAATTCACAGAATCCCTCCACATCAAAGTCTTTCACCTTGAAAGGGAAATTGAGCATTAGGTCAAATGCCGCGTCGTTGTATACTATGATGCTTCCATTTCGATCTTCGATCAGACCTCGATCGGGATACAGGGTA
>VMBT01001279.1_pt1 | contig 13530 bp, 13 predicted proteins | sample 4404301 | NCBI WGS metagenome assembly VMBT01 (sample SAMN12238535, study PRJNA552566) | marine metagenome | isolation source: Coastal seawater | place: USA: coastal Georgia, Sapelo Island | collected 2008-08/2009-08
GACCGGGATTCAGCGTCCCGTCCCCGTGCTGGCGAATCTGGAGGCGGCGCTGCCCTATGGCCCCGCGGTGGCGGTGGTGGGCCTGGCGCCCTCCGGCGGCCGGCTACCGCTGGAGATGCGGGCTGATGTGGTGCAGGCCCTGCGGGCGGGATTGAGCCTCGCCAGTGGTTTGCACAGCCGCCTGGCGGATGACCCGGAGTTCGCGGCGATTCCCTTGGCGGCAGGCCAGTGGATCTGGGATCTACGCCATGAGCCGGCGGATTTGGAGGTGGCCACCGCCCGGTGCGCCGCCCTGCCGGGCCGGCGGGTGCTGGCGGTCGGCTCCGACATGGCCGTGGGCAAGATGAGCGCCTGCTTGGAGTTGCAGCGCTGCGGCCAGCAGCAGGGCCAGGACGTGCGCTTTGTCGGCACCGGTCAGGCGGGGATTTTGATCAGTGGCCAGGGCGTGGCCTTGGATGCGGTGCGCGTCGACTACGCCGCCGGCGCGGTGGAAGCGGCGGTGCTGAAGGCGGCCGAGGGAGCCACGGCCGAGACCGTGGTGCTGGTGGAGGGGCAGGGCTCCCTCTGTCATCCCGGCTCGACGGCCACTTTGCCCTTGATTCGGGGCAGTCAGCCGACGGCCCTGTTGCTGGTGCACCGGGCGGGGCAGACCCATGTGCGCACGCGGCCGGGGGCGGCTTTGGTGGCGATTCCGCCACTGCCTGAGGTGATTGCGGCCAACGAGGCCCTGGCCGCCCTGGCGCGCCCCGATGGCGCGCGTCCCAAGGTGCGGGCGATCTGCCTCAACACCGCCCTGCTGACGGAGGAGCAGGCCGAGCAGGAACGGTCGGCTTTGCAGGCGCAGACGGGTCTTCCCGTCTGGGATCCCGTTCGCCATGGAGCCTCCTCTTTGTTGGCAGCCTTGCTGGAGGCTGCGATTTGCTCCAAATAGGGCGAATCCCCTGATCCTCAGAGAGAATCAGGGGATTCTGGAAGGGGCGAGCGAGGGGACTTGAACCCCCGAATGCCGGGACCACAACCCGGTGCCTTAACCACTTGGCTACGCCCGCCAGGGCGCGCCGATCCTACCAATGCAACGGCTCTCGATCGATGACTGCCTCCACGGGTGATGGTCGCTGGACTTGGGTGGCGGCAGCCGGTGTCGGCCTCCTGGCGTTGGCCGTGACCAACCCCGGGACAGAGGACTTCGAGGCCTTTGCCGGCGATCAGTTGGTGCGGGCCGCCTCCAGGGAGCTCTGCGCCCCTGGATCCCTACCGCTCCTGGCACGCTTGGTGATTCAGGACTGCCCCCAGCTGGTGGCCAGTCAGCGCAAGGTGCTGGGTCAGTTGGCGGCCGCCTCCAGCCGCCGCTACAACGCCGGTCTGTTCAGCGTCTACACCACTGAACTGGGCGGTCAGACCCTGTTGCCCGGCCTCACGATCCCCCGCTACCGGGCCGTGACCCTGGCTGGTGCGGGTCAGCTGCTGGTGATTCAGAGTTCAGAACAAGCGGCGCAGGGTTTGGCGCAGCGTTGATCGCCTTGGAGATGGAGTCAGGCATCGAGCAGCGGCTGCAGTGTTTGGTGCCGCGGGCCCTGCTTGATCCAGAGCGCAGGGACTTGCCCTGCGGCGATGCCCAGGGATTGCTCCCGGTCGAGTTGGCGTGGCAGGGCACTCAGCTCCGCTCGATCCAACCCTGCCGGCAGAGCGGGTTGCCGTTGGCGCTGACCCCCTTGGTGGACCCCCATGTCCATCTCGATAAGGCCTTCAGCTGGCCAGGCTTTCCCAACTACAGCGGCCGGATGCAGGCGGCCCTGGAGCTGAACCTTGTAGAGGGACAAGAGCGCAGTGCCCAGCAGGTGCTGGAGCGGGGTGAGCGGGCCCTCGATCAAGCCTGGCGCTATGGCCTGCGGGGCCTGCGCAGCCATATCGACAGCGGTGGCCCCTGTTCGCGCCCCAGCTGGGATGCGCTGCTGCAGTTGCAGCAGCGCTGGCAGGAGCGGGTCCAGTTGCAGCTGGTGGCCTTGGCTCCCCTGGCCCACTGGGGCTCGAGTGAGGGCTTGGCGTTAGCCAAGCGGGTGGCGGCTGCGGGCGGTCTCCTGGGTGGGGTCTTGGGACCTCCCTTCCCAAGCAGTGGCCGCGATGGGGCGGAACTGGATCAGCTGCTGCGCTTGGCCGGCAGGTTGGGGTGTGGCATTGATCTGCACATCGATGAGTCCTCCGAGGCCCCCGCCGCCGGAGTGCAACTGCTGGTGCAGAGGCTCGAGCGCTTCCACCCTGGGGTGCCGATCACCTGCAGTCATGCCAGCAGCATGGGGCTCTTGAGTGCAGCCCAGGCCCGGCCCTTGGCCCGGCGGTTGCAGCGCTTGGGGGTGGCGGTTGTGGCCTTGCCCACCACCAATTTCTGGTTGTTGGGGCGCGAGCAGAGCGTGAGCTCCGGCTTCCGTCCCCTGGCCCCCCTGCGGCTGTTGCAGCAGGAGGGGGTCGCGGTGGCCCTGGGGGCCGACAACGTCCAGGACCCCTGGTACCCCGGTGGCGACTTTGATCCGTTGGATTTGCTGCGGCTGAGCTTCCGCGCCACCCACACCCCCCCTTGGGAACGTCAGGGACTGATGCCGTTCACGACGACCCCCGCCCGCCTGCTCGGCCTGGATTGGGACGGGGTGCTGCGGGTGGGCGGACCCGCGGATCTGCTGTTGACCAGTGCCGGGAGCTGGTCGGAACTGCTGGCCCATTCCCCCCAGCGTCGGGTCCTGCGGCAGGGCCGTTGGCTGCCGCCGCCGGATCAGGCCCATCCCGATCCCCGGCTTGCCAATTTGGGCTGATGCAGAGCACCCCCGATCTCCCAGGCTCCCTGCCCCAGGGGCTCCCCGATCCCGCCAGCGCGGCTCAGCTGGAGGCCTTGGCGGCGGATCTGCGGGCGGCTGGATTGCCCCTGCTGCGCAGTGCCGGTGAGCTGGAGAGCCTGGCGGCCGATGGGTTCGTCTATTCCCCAGTGCTGCAACCGCTGCTCTGTGGTCTGCGCGCTCAGATCGGGGTGCGGGTGCAGGCCCCCGAGGAGGTGCTCCAGGTGGCCGCAGCCTGCAGCCGCCACGGCGTCAGCCTGACGGTGCGGGGTGCGGCGACGGGGAACTATGGCCAGTGCATTCCCTTGGCCGGTGGCCTGCTGCTGGAGACCAGCGGCCTGAACCGCCTGCGGCAGGTGGATGCCAGTTCCGGGGTGTTTACGGCGGAACCCGGGATTGTCCTGGCGGAGCTGGATCGCCAGTTGCTCGCCCATGGGCGGGAGCAACGGCTGCTGCCGAGCACCGTGCGCACCGCCTGTCTCGGCGGCTATGTGGCGGGTGGATCCGGCGGGATTGGTTCGCTGCGCTGGGGGTTTTTGCGGGATCCCGGGCACCTGCTTGGGGTGGAGATGGTGACGCTTGAGGCGCAGCCGCGGCTGCTGCAGCTCGATGCGAGCGCCGCCCGTCCCCTGAACCACGCCTATGGCACCAATGGAATCTTCACGGCCTTGACCATGGCGTCGGCGCCGGCGGTGGCCTGGCGGCAGTGGGTGCTCGATTTTGAGGATTGGTCTGCTGCCCTGGCGGCGGCCCAGCAGCTCTCTGGCTCGGCCTTGGAACTCAAAGCGCTGTGTGTGCTGGAGGCCGCCGTGGCCGCACGCTTGCCCTGGCCCCAGGGCTGCCCGGACGGCAGTGGCGGCGCCCATCGCCTGTTGCTCCTGGCGGCACCGGATGCCACGGCCGTCCTGGAGTCGTGGATCAAGGAGTTGGGGGGACGGCTGAGTTGGAGCGCTCCCCAAGGGCAGAGCCGCGGCGTTCCCTTGCGGGAGCTCACCTGGAACCACACGACCCTGCATGTGCGCAGTCAGGATTCAGGTTGGACCTATCTGCAGTTGCTCTTGCCGCAGCCGGAGGCGCCCGCACTGGAGGCCCTGCGGGAGCGCTGGGGCGACGATCTGCTTTGGCACCTGGAGGCGGTTCGCAGCCAGGGCCGTCAGCGTTTCGCCTGTCTGCCCCTGGTGCGTTGGCGGGGAGCGCAAGCCCTGCAGGAGCTGATCGACCAGGCCCGTGATCTGGGCTGCCTGCTGTTCAACCCCCACGTCATCAGCGTGGAGGACGGAGGCCTCGGGGTGGTGGATGCGGATCAGGTGGATGCCAAGCGGGCCTATGACCCGGCTGGGTTGATGAACCCGGGCAAGTTGCGCGGCTGGACTTAGCAGCCCAGGCTGGCGCGGGTGTTGGCGCCCGTCGTCGGGTTGGTGCCCGAGGCGCTGATGCAGAAGTTGCGCTGATCGGCGCGATCGAGCAGGGCGTCGGTGAAGTCGGCGTTCTCCACCTGGGCACCGGTGAAGGTGCTGCCGGAGGCGATGACCCCAACCAGGACGGCATTGCGCAGGTCCGTGCCGCTCATGTCGGTGCGATCCAGCAGCACATCCGAGAGGTCGGCGCCGTTGAAGTTGGCGTCGGGGAAGGCCCCTTGGGTCAAGATCGCGCCATGGAGATCGGCGCCGCTGAAGTTGGCGGCCTTACCCACGGCGCCGGCGAAGGAGGTGTTGGCCAGTTGCTGGCCGGAGAAGTCCTTGCCGCTCTGGTTGGTGAGGGTGTAGTCGACGGTGTCCTGGAACAGGGCCCGATCCTGGAGGCCCACTCCGGCTGAGGTGTCGAGGGCCAGGGTCAGGCCTGGGGCTCCCAGCAGGATCACCGCGGCCCACAGCCAGCTAAAGAGACGGGTGAAGGTCATGGCGGTGGTGGGGCCGGGACTTCAGTCTGTCGGGTCAAGCAGCGGCAGGAGGGCCGCCACCAAATACAGGGAGCCGCAGGCGACCGGCAGGCGCTCTGATTGCACCAGCCACTCCAGGTTCTCGCTCAGGTCGCTGGATCCCTCTTCGATGCCAGGGACGTCCTGACGCAGTTCAGCGGCACTCCAGCTGCTGTGCTCCGGCAGGGTCACGACCCGGACCAGATCACCGGGCTCCAGCAAATGGCGCAGCAGATCGGGTGCGTCCTTGTGCCGTTGCATCCCGATCAACCAGCGCCGCTGACCGGGCTGCAGTTCCCGGCGTAGTGCGGCCGCGGCAGGCGGGTTGTGGGCGCCATCGATCAGAAGCGGTTGGCCGCGGAACTGGCGCTGCTCAAGCCGGCCGGGCCAGCGGGCCTGCAGCAGGCCGCGGCGGATGGCCTCATCTGTGACCTCGAACCCCTTCTCCCTGAGGGCCTCCGCGGCGGCGATCGCCACGGCGGCATTGCTGCGTTGCAGCGCGCCGCTGAGCCCCAAGCGCGGTCCCCCATTGGCTGCGCTGGCGACAGGTTCTCTCCAGCGCAGTTCGCAGGCGCGTGCCTCGGCCTGCGCCTGCAGCACGGCTTCGACCTCTGGGGCCTGGGGGCCGCTGACGGCGATGGCCGAAGGCGCCATGACCGCCGCCTTCTCCTGGGCGATCGCCTCGAGGGTGGGGCCGAGGTGTTCGACGTGATCCAGTCCGATGGATGCGAAGGCCAGAACGTCCCGCTGGGGGTGGACTGTGGTCGCATCGAGTCGCCCCCCGAGCCCCACCTCGAGGACGGCCAGCTCCACCTCCGCTTCAGCAAAGGCGACAAAGGCCGCCACGGTGATCAGTTCAAAGGGGGTGAGGTCATGGCGCAGCGCCAGCGGTTGCAGCCGTTGCAGCAGCGTTTTGAGAGCCTCTTCGCCGATGGGGCCCTCGGGCAGGCGGATGCGCTCACACCAACTCAGCAGGTGGGGGGAGGTGTAGAGCCCGCAGCGCACCCCAGCGGCGCTGACGATCCGCTCGATCATCGTGGCGATGGACCCCTTGCCATTGGTCCCGGCCACCTGAACGGCTTTGAAGCGCCCTTCGGGATGGCCGAGTTCAGCGAGAGCCGCCTGAATGCGGTTCAGCCCGAGGTCCACACCCCGGCGGCTGAAGGGAGCAATCAGCTCGCTGAAGGGGTCGGGGAGGGACACGCCAGCAGGGCTTTCTCGAGTCGCTTGACCGCCAAACGCAGGTGCCGCGGTTGGATCGTCAGGGGGGGAACAAAACGCACCACATCGGTGCCGGCTGGAACCAGCAGCAGACCCTGGTCCATCGCGGCCTTGACGACGTCAATCGCCTTGGGACCGCCTGCCTGCAGGACCAGGCCCTGCAGCAGTCCCCAGCCGCGCACGCCCTTGACCAGTTGGGGATGGCGTTGGACCAGCTCCAACAGGAGGTTCTGCAGCAACGCACCCATCTGCTCGGCATGGGCCGGCAGGTTTCGGCGCTGCAGTTCGGAGGCCACCGTCAGGCCGGCGCGGCAGGCCATGGGGTTGCCGCCGAAGGTGCTGGCGTGCTCGCCCGGTTTGAGCTGATCTGCTGAGGCTTTGACGCAGAGGGCGCCGATGGGGAAGCCACCACCGAGGCCCTTGGCCAGGGTGAAGGCATCCGGTTCAACCCCCAGTTTTTGGTAGCCCCAGAGGCGGCCCGTGCGCCCCACACCCACCTGGACCTCGTCAAAGATCAGCAGGATTTTGTACTGATCGCAGAGATCACGAACCCGCTGGAAGAAGGCCACATCTCCGGGGTTCACGCCCCCTTCACCCTGAAGCGGCTCCAGCAGGACCGCAGCGACGCGGGGGCCTGCGGCTTCGCAGCGATGCAGCAGCGCCTCAAAGGCGGAGATGTCGTTGTAGGGGAAGTAGCGGAAGCCCTGGACCATGGGCTCGAAGCCCTGGTGGTACTTCGGTTGACCGGTCGCGGTGACCGCCGCCAGGGTGCGGCCGTGGAAGCTGGCGTGGGCCGTGAGGATCAGCGGGCCCCGCTCGTGGCTGGTGTCGATGCCCCGCACCTGATGGCCGTGCTTGCGGGCGAGCTTGATGGCCGCTTCGTTGGCTTCGGCGCCGGAATTGCAGAAAAAGACGCTCTCTGCGCAGCTGTTGTCTCGAATCCAGCCCGCCAGTTGCTCCTGCTCGGGGATCCGATACAGGTTGGAGACGTGCTGCAGTTTGCGCAGCTGGCGCTCCAGGGCCTTGCGCATCACGCGGCTGCTGTGACCGAGGGTGCAGACGGCGATGCCGGCGACCGCATCGAGGTAGCGGCGGCCCTGCTTGTCCCAGACCCACACGCCGCGTCCCCGGACGAGCTCCAGGGGGAAACGGCCGTAGGTGTTCATCACCGCCGTCTCAGACGGCGATGTGGTCGGTGGGGGAGAAATAGGAGCGGTGGGACTTGAACCCACATGCCCGAAGGCGCTCGATTTTGAGTCGAGTCCGTCTACCAATTCCGGCACGCTCCCGCGTTGGTGACTTTAGGGGTCAGCCGAGTCGGCGGATCGAGGCGCCAACCGCGTTCAGCTTGCCCTCGAAATCGGCATAGCCGCGGTCGAGGTACTCCAGGCCCTGGACGGAGGTGATGCCCTCAGCGGCCAGGCCGGCGAGGACCATCGCGGCGGAAGCGCGCAGGTCGGAGCCCTGCACCGGTGCTCCGCTGAGCCGAGGGACCCCTTCGATGAAAGCGGTGTTGCCTTGGGTGCGAATCGCGGCTCCCATGCGCTGGAGCTCGGCGACGTGCTGCAGCCGGTTCTCGAAGATGTTTTCCGTGACGACGCTGTTGCCGTTGGCGGTGGCCAAGAGGCTCATGAACGGTGCCTGCAGGTCCGTGGGGAAACCCGGGAAGGGCTGGGTGCGCAGGTCCACCCCCTGAATGGCGTCAGCACTGATGGTCACGTTGGTGCCATCAATCTCCAATTTGCAGCCCACCTCTTCGAGCTTGGTCAGCACGGCGCCCAGGTGATCGGTGACCACCGGTGCCACGGTGAGGCAGGAGCGGGTGATGGCGGCGGCCAGCAGGAAGGTTCCGGCTTCGATGCGATCAGGGATCACGGCGTAGTCCGCGCCGTGCAGACGCTCGACGCCAACGATGGTGATCGTGGGGGTGCCGGCGCCGCGCACCTTGGCGCCCATGGCCAGGAGGAGTCCCGCGAGGTCCACCACCTCGGGTTCAAGGGCGGCGTTTTCAATGACGGTCTCGCCCTCGGCCAGGGCTGCGGCCATCATCAAGGTCTCGGTGGCACCAACGCTTGGGCAGTCCAGGTGAATCCGTCCGCCGGTGAGGCGGTGGCTGCGGCCCGGGACGACGGCGGAGACCACGCCGTGCTCAATCGTGACCTGGGCGCCGAGGGCTTTGAGTCCTTTGACGTGCTCCACCACGGGGCGGGTGCCGATCTGGCAGCCGCCGGGCAGGGGCACCCGAGCGATGCCGGTGCGGGCGAGCAGGGGGCCGATGCAGAAGAAGCTGGCCCGCAGGCTGTTGACCAGCTCGTAGGGCGGAGCGGACTGGTTCAGTCCAGACCCATCCATTTCAAGGGTGTCGCCGTGGTGAGAGGTGGCGACACCCAGGGAGACCAAGATCTCGGCCATCCCACCGATGTCGGTGAGGGGAGGCACGTTGCGCAGGCGCAGCTGCTCGGTGGTGAGCAGGCTGGCGGCCATCAAGACCAGGGCTGAATTCTTGGCGCCACTGACACGGAGCTCGCCTGCGAGTCGGCGACCACCGGCAATTTCCAGTTGCGGGGTGAGAATCTGTTGAGACGGGACGAGAGTCGCGGTCATGGCTAAAGGCGTCCCGCCTGAGGGGCCCTATCCTGACAACAACGAATGAGACCGGCAAGACGGCCGGCATTCGAACTGGCTCGAAGCCATTGCTGGCCTGGTTTGTGGCCGATCTCGTCCCTCCCCAAGCCGGGTCCCTTGATGGGGTACATTTCGCTGGTCGCGCCAAGCGACGCCCCACACCTCGCGGATGTGGCGGAATTGGTAGACGCGCTAGTTTCAGGTACTAGTGGCAGCAATGTCGTGGGAGTTCAAGTCTCCCCATCCGCACTGAAGGCTCCTCCCCTCGGGGAGGAGCTTTTTTATTGCTGATCCAGGCGGCTGTTGCCAGCTTTGGGTCGGTGCCCACTCAGCGCTTCCTTCTGTTTTTGAGTCGATGCTCGTCCTGAAGATCTCCAATGCCCCGGAAGTGATGGCCTCGAAGATGGGGCGCTTCCTTGAGGCCCTCACGCCCGATGCCTTCGACCAGAAGACGATTGAAGACGTGCTGATCAAGGAGCTGATCAAAAATCTGCAGGCGGAGGGTCTCAAGGGCGAGGTGGCAGCGGTGCGGGGCCTGGACCTCGACGACAAAAGCCTCGTTGTGGGCGATGGCCTGCACGTGAGGCGCCACGAAACCTTCTGATGGAGCTGATCACCAGCCGCCGCAATCCCCTGGTTGGCCGGTTGCGTGCTCTGCACCAGTCCAAGGGACGCCGCGAACAGGGCCTGCTCCTGCTTGAGGGCACCCACCAGCTCCAGGAGCTGCTGCGGTTGGGGCTCTCGCCCGAGCAGCTCCTGGCGACCCCGGCCTGGCTGGAGCGCCATGGATCGCTTTTGGGGAACCTGATCGAGCGTCTCCAGCCCGTCGGGGAAACCGTTCTGGCCGCTGTTGCCACGACTGAAACCCCCGACGGGGTGGTGGCGACGTTCAAGCGGGAGGCCTTGCCGAAGGCGCAAGGAATCGGATCCTTTGTGCTGGCTTTGGATCAACTGCAGGATCCCGGCAACCTCGGCACCTTGATGCGCACGGCCCTGGCGGCAGGGGTCAACGATCTCTGGCTCGGGGGCGGCGCTGACCCCTGCCAGCCGAAGGTCCTGCGGGCTTCAGCGGGGGCGGCCCTGGCCTTGCCGCACTGGCGTGATCCCGATCGAACGGGACTGGTCGCGCGCCTGGCTGAGGCGGCCGCCGCGGGACACCAGCTGGTGGCCACGTTGGTGGATCCAGATCGGGCCATCCCCTACTGGGAGCTGGATTGGACCCGCCCGACGGTGCTGCTTCTTGGCAATGAAGGGGCTGGCCTCCATCCCGAGCTCGCGGCCCTGGCCAGCCATCGCGTCACCATTCCCCACAGCCCGGCCGTGGAGTCCCTCAACGTCGGTGTGGCGGCGGCTCCCCTGCTGCTTGAGCGATGGCGGCAGCAACACAACTTGGGATTGGGGGGCTGACAGGGGAGAATGCCCCCCAATTGGGCAGGCCTCAGGTGAGCGACGGCAGTTTCGACTTTGACGTCATCGTGATTGGCGCGGGCTACGGCGGCTTTGATGCTGCGAAGCACGCCGCTGAACACGGGCTGCGCACCGCGATCATCGAGAGCCGCGACATGGGCGGCACCTGCGTCAACCGCGGTTGTGTTCCCTCCAAGGCACTGCTCGCCGCCAGTGGTCGGGTGCGCGAGCTGGCCGATGCCGAGCATCTCAAGGGCTTTGGCATCCATGCCGCTCCCGTGCGCTTTGAGCGTCAGAAGATCGCCGATCACGCCAACCAGCTGGTGGCAACGATCCGCACCAATCTCACCAAAACCCTGGAGCGTGCCGGGGTCACGATCATCCGTGGCACGGGCCGTTTGGAAGGCCCCCAGAAGGTGGGCGTGCGCGAGATCAACGGCGTTGATCGGGTGCTGAGCGGCCGTGACGTGATCATCGCCACCGGCTCAGATCCCTTTGTTCCCCCCGGCATCGAAACCGATGGCCGCACGGTCTTCACCAGTGATGAGGCCGTGAACCTCGAGTGGCTGCCCCGCTGGCTGGCCATCGTCGGCAGCGGCTACATCGGCCTGGAGTTCGCCGACGTCTACACGGCCCTGGGCTGTGAGGTGACGATGATCGAAGCCCTGGATCGGGTGATGCCCACCTTCGATCCCGACATCGCCAAGATCGCCGCCCGCAACCTGATCGATGGCCGCGATATCGATGCGCGCTCCGGCGTGTTGGCCAAGTCGATCAAGCCCGGTGCTCCGGTGCAGATCGAGCTGGTGGACATGCAAACCCGCGAGCCCGTCGAGACCCTCGAGGTGGATGCGGTCCTGGTGGCCACCGGCCGCGTTCCCACCAGCAAGGAGCTGAACCTTGAGGCCTGCGGCATCGAGACCAACCGCGGCTTCATTCCCGTGGATGACCAGCTGCGGGTTCTGGTGAACGGTGCTCCCGTGCCCCATCTCTGGGCAGTGGGCGATGTGACCGGAAAGATGATGCTGGCCCACACCGCAGCGGCCCAAGGCACGGTGGCCGTGGACAACATCCTGGGCCACCCCCGCACGATTGATTACCGCTCGATCCCTGCGGCGACCTTCACCCACCCCGAGATCAGCTCGGTCGGTCTGAGTGAAGCCGACGCCAAGGAGTTGGCGGCCAAGGAGGGCTTTGAACTGGGCTCGGTTCGCAGTTACTTCAAGGCCAACTCCAAGGCCCTGGCCGAGCTGGAGAGCGACGGCTTGATGAAGCTCCTGTTCAACAAGGCCACCGGTGAGGTGCTGGGCGCCCACATCTATGGACTGCATGCGGCTGATCTGATTCAGGAGATCGCCAACGCCGTGGCCCGCCGCCAGAGCGTGAAGCAACTGGCCAATGAGGTGCACACCCACCCGACCTTGAGCGAGGTGGTGGAAGTGGCCTACAAGCAGGCCGCCATGGCCGTCGCCGCCTGAGGAGTCGAGCATGGAGATCCGTCGCAGGCCCCCGAACCCCAAGGTGAAGGTGGCCCACCTGGAGTACGCCGTTCCCCACGAGGAGGGTGAGCCCCGCAACATCCTCGAGAAGATCGTCTGGGAGAAGGACCGCGAAGTGGCGGCGGCCCGTGAGCGCGTCAGCCTGGAGCAACTCAAAAAACAGGTCGCTGATCTGCCGGCCCCCCGCGATTTTCTGGCGGCCCTGAAGGCCTCCTGCCGCAAGCCCGCGGTGATCGCTGAGGTGAAGAAAGCCAGCCCCAGCAAGGGCGTGATCCGCGAGAACTTCGACCCCGAGGCGATTGCCCAGGGCTATGCCGCTGGGGGCGCCAGCTGCCTATCGGTGTTGACCGATAAGCCGTTCTTCCAGGGGGGCTTTGAGGTCCTGGTGCAGGTGCGTCAGGTGGTGGACCTGCCGCTGCTCTGCAAGGACTTCATCCTCACGCCCTATCAGCTCTATCAAGCCCGGGCGGCCGGGGCCGATGCGGCGCTACTGATCGCGGCGATCCTCACCGATCAAGACTTCGGTTACCTGCTCAAGGTGGCCAAGAGCCTGGGGCTGACGACCTTGGTGGAGGTGCATGACGCGGCTGAACTCGAGCGGGTGCTGGCCCTCGATGGTGTTGAGCTGATCGGCATCAACAACCGCGACCTCGCCACGTTCCACACCGATCTGGCGACGACCGAGCAGTTGATGGAGCGCTACGGCGAGCAACTGCGTGCCAAGGGCTGCCTGTTGGTCAGCGAATCGGGTCTCTTTAGCCGCGAGGATCTCGACCGCGTCCAGAGCGCCGGAGCGGATGCCGTTTTGGTGGGTGAATCGCTGATGCGCCAGGACGACGTCACCCAAGCCCTGGAGACCTTGATCGGGGGCTGAGGCCTGCTCCTAACAGGTCGGCATAAAAAAGCCCCCGCCGAAGCGGGGGCTGAGCTGTTGAAGGCGTCTGATCGGAATCAGACCTTGCGGGAGTAGTACTCCACCACCAGCAGTTCGTTGATTTCCAGAGCGACCCACTCGCGCTCGCACTTGCTGATCACCTTGGCGACCTGCTTGTTCTTGTCGAGCTCGAGGTGGGGCGGGATGTTGGCCAGGCCCGGGAATTCCAGGTTGGCTTCAGCCAGCTTCTTGCTCTGCTTGCGCTCGCGGATGGCGACCACATCACCGGCCTTGCACTGGTAGCTGGCGATGTCCACGACGCGGCCGTTCACGGTCACGTGGCCATGGTTCACCAGCTGACGGGCACCGGGGACGGTGGGGCCGAAGCCGAGGCGGAAGCAAACATTGTCGAGACGGTTCTCGAGCAGCTTCAGCAGGTTGGTTCCGGTGGAACCCTCCTGGGCGCGCGCTTTCTTCACGTAGCGCACGAGCTGACGCTCGGAGATGCCGTAGTTGAAGCGAAGCTTCTGCTTCTCTTCCAGACGGATGGCGTATTCGGAGCGCTTGCGACGGGCTTGGCCGTGCTGACCGGGGGGATAAGACCGCTTGGCGGACTTACGGGTGAGACCAGGAAGGTCTCCCAAGCGCCGCGTAATCCTCAGGCGAGGGCCGCGGTAGCGAGACATAGGTGCGGATGTTCAGGTTGATCCAGACATGGCTTGCCTGAGAGCATGGAGCTGTGGTCCAGGGACCCCACTCCGCTGCAAGGCTTAACGCCACGCCAGCTGTTGATCCTATCGCTCGGCCCGAAGCGCCAATGAACAGCCTGCTTCAACGCCTGCTGCTGGCCCTGATCGGCTTCTATCGCCTGGCGATCTCGCCGCTGCTGGGCCCTCCCCGCTGCCGTTTCATCCCCAGTTGCAGCGCCTATGGCCTGGAGGCGATCGAGCGCCATGGCCCCTGGCGCGGCAGTTGGCTGACGATCAAGCGCCTGCTGCGCTGTCACCCCTGGACGCCCTGCGGGTGTGACCCGGTGCCCGATTGATGGCAGCTCTGGTGCTGGTGACCCGTGTGGGCTGCTGCCTCTGCGAGGGGCTTGAGGAGAAGTTGCGTGCTGCTGGGGTGTCCTTCGAGGCGGTGGATGTCGATCGCGACCCCCAA
>VMBT01001281.1_pt1 | contig 13509 bp, 11 predicted proteins | sample 4404301 | NCBI WGS metagenome assembly VMBT01 (sample SAMN12238535, study PRJNA552566) | marine metagenome | isolation source: Coastal seawater | place: USA: coastal Georgia, Sapelo Island | collected 2008-08/2009-08
TGATCTTAAGTTTACTATACCAGAAATTAATAATAAAAGAATACTTATGTAATCTGCTGATAGTGCTAGATTAGATTGATTATATGAAATGTGATACCAAGTCTCATAAATAAAATATATAATACCAAATGTAATTGCTAACCAACTTAAGAAATATCTCATATTATACTATTTGAAATTTGATATGTAATAATCTTCTCTATCTTTTTTAAGCATTCCAATAGTCTCATCCATGAATTTATTTCTATCTCTTCTTGATTTAAAGACCCAAATACAAACAGAATCACTGCTGTGATATATTGCCTTTAATTCATCATCAATTTCACATATTTCTTTAGGTATTTTAGTTTTTATACAAATCATATTTTAAAAATAAAAAAACCCCAACATTAGTTGAGGTTTTTGTTAAAGATTAAATATACTATTCATCATTATTTTCTGCAGTAGGAGCTGGTTTAGAATAAACAAAGATTGTTCTGATCTTACCATTTTCAAACATTATGTCATGAACATGATTTTCAACTACTTCATTTCCTTCTTCATCAATAAATGTAATATCATTTCCTGTAGTCAGAAACTCTTGCATAACACCTTCAACATCGGCACCTTTATTAGCAATCATCCATTTCACAGTCCATTGTGGATTTGCAGGTGATTTAAACCACTCGTCTAAGAATTCAATATGAGCTTCATTTCCTCTAATCACATTTCCATTAGGAGGGTATCCAACCCAGTTATCAGCGTTGATTTCAGCGATTGTTTCTAAATCTCTTTTGTTATGTGCATCAATGTAATCAATCCAAACTTGTTGGTTAGCTGTGTCACCAACAACAATTTCACTAGATTCACCGTCATTACCTAAAGTTGAACCTATAACTAAATCAGTTGCTTTATTTTCACAAGAAAAGATAAAAGCAGATAGAATAGTTAGTAATAATAATTTTTTCATTTTAATAATTTAATAGTTAGTGTTAACAATATACTCATTTTTGTTTAACATCTATTTTTTATCATATTTTACTTTTTTCTCTTAACCCAAATTTCATGAAGTGGATCACCTTTACTTGTTTTTCCTTTATGAATCCAGTTTCCTTTATCAATATCATAATTAAATTCTAAATTCATACCAACTCTTGAATTATCTCTTGAGAAAAATTCAATTTTTTCAGAATACTTTCCATTTATTGTAGTGTATGTTCCACCTCCAGTTCCTTTAAATTCTTTTTTTTCTGTATCAAAAGCTATCCATTGAAATCTAGTTCCTGAAAGAATCTTCATTGTTTTTCTAGGTCTATCGGTACTCCTCATCTGTTTTTCTCCATTTCTGTATCTGCCAGACATTAGCCATGCACCATTTAACTCACCAGGCATTCCATCGTCAATTTTTGAAAATTCCCAATTAGCATCGGGAATTGATAAACTATTATTGGTTATTATAACTTCAAATGTTAGTTCATCTCCAACTCGTTCAGAATTAGCTGTATCAAATTCAACTTTTTCAGTCATCATATTCCCGTTTAATTCCCAAGTACCACCATTTGAATAAATAAATTCTCCTGTTTTTGCATTGTACATTACTATTGACTGAAATTTTTCAGAGAATATAACAACACTTCTAATATTATTTCCATCTTCATCATCATAAAACCTTTCCCAAGCGCCCACTGGACTTTGTGCATTCGAATATAGACTGGCTAAAATTAATATTGTGATGACTATTATAGATTTGATTTTATGTGAATTTAACTTCATATTGCTAATGTTTGATTATTAGAAATTATAATGTCTAATATTTATTTTAAAGTTATTTAATAAATTTAAATATATTATATACCACTAAACAATAAATTTTAAGCTTATGAGAAACTTTACCTTTATTTTTTTATTAATTTCTTCGGGAATCTTTTCGCAGACAATCCAGATGCCTACTATTCCCGCAGAAGGGGTTAATTATGAGACAGTAACATTAAATGCAGCAGTTTCAGTTTCAGCTGAAGGTCCTTGGGATTTTTCTGCATTGAACCCAACTTCTGAAAGTGTTATTTCAATGCATCCAATTGAAAACTCACAATATTCTACAAGTGAATATCCAAACACCACTCATGTTAAATATTTTATGTCTGGTGATCAAGAAGTAGTGCAATTTCCTGGCTTTACTGAAAATGGATATTCTTATAATGGTGAAAATAGTATTATAATAAACAACTATTCGACTCCACTTACAATTATGCCATATCCATTTTCTGTTGGTGATAGTCATTCCGATGCTATATATCAAGTTGAGTTCACATGTCCAATATGTCCCCCATACATGTTTAGAGATCATGAGATTACAACTGAGGCTTTAGGCTCAGGCTCAGTAATAATGCCTGATGGTTCGGTATATGATAATGTTGTACTTGTAGAGCATGTTGCGATATTTACAGATGCCCAAACTGGTTCTTCACCTTGTATTACAACTAGGACATCACATTTTTGGTGGGCTCCCGATTTAGGAATTCCTTTAGTTGAAACTTTTACTCAAGATTCAACTGGTGCCTGCTCTTTTGATTCCGTGCAATTTTCAAGATTTTATACTGGTCAATCAGATTTCTTCTATATTTGTCAACCATCAATGGACTGTAGTTTTGGTGATGGTTTTCAACAATTTAGTTTAGCTGAAATTGATAATTCTTCAGGGTGTGAAGGATATGGAGATTTTACAGATCAAGTTGCAAACTTAGATCCAGGAGTTACATATGATTTAACCGTTACAACTGGATATGGTGATCAAAATTTAACAGTTTGGATTGATTTCAATGATGATTTTACCTTTACTAATGATGAAAAAGTAATTACTAATTATTTAATTGCACCAGGTAATTTTAATGGTACATTTACTGAGACCATTGATTTTGTTGTTCCATCTGATGCACCTGAAGGAGAGCATTTAATGCGTGCTAAAACAAATTGGGATGCAGTTGTGCCTGATGATGCTTGTGAAGTTACTGATTTTGGAGAAACTGAGGATTACACTGTTAATATTGGAACACTTGGGCTTAATAATTTAAACTCTCTTGAAATGAGTGTTTATCCAAATCCAGTGGATGGAAATTATGTTACAATCCAAACACCAAATAACGGAGCTAAAGAAATAGAAGTATTTGATATTCTTGGAAAAAGAGTGTTAAACACTAATCTGATTTCAGATTCTTTAGATATAAGTGAATTAAACCCTGGAGTTTACATGGTTAAAGTCACTATAGAAAATCAAAGTAAAGTATCTAAATTAATCATTAAATAGTATAATTTAAACAATAAAAAAAGGCGCTTTCAAAGCGCCTTTTTTTTTAAATATATATTTAATTACTCGGTTAATGATATTAAGAAAGCATATTCCATTGCCGTTTCTTTAAATGCTTCAAATCTTCCTGATGCACCTCCATGTCCGGCATCCATATTACAGTACATTAGTAAAGGTTCTTTATTTGTTCTTCTATCTCTTAATCGGGCAATCCATTTTGCTGGTTCAAAATATTGAACCTGAGAATCATGATACCCAGTTGTGATAAAAATTGCTGGATAATCTTTTTCTTCAACTTGATCATATGGCGAATAGGAGAGCATATAAAAATAAGAATCTTTATCTTTTGGATCACCCCACTCATCAAATTCAAATGTTGTTAAAGGGATGGTCTCATCAAGCATTGTCGTTACAACATCTACAAAAGGAACACCTGCTATTATTCCTTTAAAAACTTCAGGTTCCATATTTACAACAGCACCCATTAAGAGTCCCCCTGCACTTCCGCCCATTGCGAAAACCTGCTCATCATCCACATAATTATTCTCACCTAAATATTTTGCAGAATCTATAAAGTCCCAAAATGTGTTTTTTTTATTGAACATTTTTCCGTCTTCATACCATTGTCTCCCCAAGTATTGGCTACCTCTAATATGGGCGATAGCGTATACAAAGCCTCTATCAAGTAAGCTTAATCTTACCGAGCTGAATCCAGCACTATTAGTTGACCCATATGAACCGTATCCATAAAGAAGTAATGGGTTTTTACCTGGTTCGTACATATCTTTTCTATATACCATAGAAATTGCTACCTTTTTTCCATCTCTTGCATCAGCCCAAATAAGCTTAGATTCGTAATTTTTTTTGTCAAAATCTCCACCTAAAACCTCAGATTCTTTTAAAATCGTTTTTTTTCTTGAAACAAGATCGTATTCAATTGTTGAATTGGGTGTGGTCATTGAAGAATATCCATATCTAAACTTTACCGAATTCATTTCAGCATTCACACTTGAATAAGCTGAGAATGCTTCCTCTTCAAAATCTATGTAATGACTTTTACCATCTTTTTTTGAAATTACATTAAACTTTCTTTGTCCATTTTCTCTTTCGGTTACAACAAAGAATTCGCTAAAAACTTCAACATTTTCTAACAAAACATTTTCTCTGTGTTTAATGAAATCTTTCCAGTTTTCTGAAGATGTTTTATTCTCATTACAGACCATGAGTTTAAAGTTTTGAGAATTATTTATGTTAGTTCTTATGTACCACTTATCATCTAAGTGATCAACAGAATATTCTAAACCATCGATACGTTTTTGAAAAATTTTAAATTCTTGATTAGGCCTATCAGCATTTATAAATCTAATTTCATCCGAAATTGTTTTACCGCTACTTATAATGATGTATTTTCCAGATTTTGTTTTGTATGAATATAAATTAAATTCATCATCAGATTCAAAAAAAACTTCTTCATTATTACCAGAACCTAAAACATATCTTATTACTTTTTCGGTCCGAAGAGTATTTACATTTTTTTGATTGTAGAAGACAGTTTTATTATCATTAGCCCAACTTACCCCACCACTTGTGTTAGAGATTGACTGACTGCTTATTATTCCAGTTTCTAGGTTTTTAAAATGGACTGTATATAACCTTCTACTTACAGTGTCAACAGAATATGCCATAATTTTATTGTCAGGGCTAATATCAATACCACCAATTCTAAAATACTCATGGCCTTCTGACATTTTATTGGCATCTATTAGAATTTCTTCAACATTTTCAAGATTATCTTTTTTTCTGCAATAAATAGGATACTGCTTACCTTTTTCATAACGTGTATAATAATAGTATCCATTTTCAAAGTATGGTACACTTGAATCATCCTCCTTAATTCTTGATTTTATTTCTTCAAATAGTTTGTTTTCAAGACTTTTGTAATCTTTCATATAAGAATCCCTGTAATTATTTTCTTCTTCCAGGTATTCTATAACTTCAGGATTATCTCTTTCATTCAGCCAATAGAACTCATCAATTCTCTCATGCTCGTGCATTTTCAAAACCTTTTCTATTTTCTTAGCTTTTGGCTCTACAATTTCATTTTTTTTCATATCGCAAGAATGTAATAATATTATTGTTAATAAGGTTAAGTATTTAGTCATAATTAATAAGTTATAAACCAATAAACATTGGTGTGTTTTTTTGATAATTTTTGTAATCTGGATATTTTTTTGAACTGATTCCTTCACTGAATTTTGCACTAAAGTAAAAAAGTAAAACTAACAACAAACATCCAATAATTGACCAGTTTATAAATTTACCTGTAGCTGAAACACTAAAAAAATAAAATGTAATCCAAATTAATTGTTCACAAGTATAGTTAGGATGTCTAGAATATTTCCATAACCCTGTGTCTATAAAACCTTTTTTAAAATTTCCTTCAAGCTTTTTGTTTTGTTTAATTAAACTGTATTTTTTTGTTTGGTATTTATGTTGTTGTTCATCAGCTATGGTTTGAATGATAATTAGACTTAACATTAATCCGCCAATTATATAATCCACATAAGATAATTCACCCCCACCTTGCCATGCTGATAATATTGGTAATGAAAAAAGAAAAATTAGACCCATTTGATAAAAACAAATAAAAAATAAATTAAATAGGGACCAATTCACATTATTTTTAAATTGAGGAATATCTCTTTTAAGGATTTCCCATCTGTAATCTTCAGCTCCTTTCCAAGGAATTAGTGTAAACCCTCCTTTTCTCGCAAAATTAAATGAGAGTCTTATTCCCCATATACTAACAAGTATTGACATCAATATTAATCTTTGATCCATCCCAGAACTGTATGTAAAATACCAACAGTAAACTATTGGAATGGTACTCCATAGCCTATCAACTTGGCTATAATTTCTAGTCAGTTGACCGGCAATAAAACAGTACGAAGCAGCTCCTAAATATAAGTATAGCATATTATGTAAAGCCTCTGATTGTTTTGATGAAAAATTGATTTCAAATATATCGGCATATAATATCAAGTATACCGCAACACAGATAGTTGTAATCAATAAAAGTGTTTGCTTAATCATTTAACTAATTTATAAAATTAAGCTTCATTTTAACTATTTTTGTATTTCTAAATTTATGTAGTTTGAGTTCAGATATTATTCTTAATATATTCATTGTACTAGTTATTTTTAATTTTCTTTTTACCACAGTTTTAGAATACTTAAATGATAAAAACTGGAAAGATAATATTCCAGATGAGTTTAAAGATTTTTATGATGCTGAAAGTTATATTAAAGCAAAAAATTATAAAATTTCAAGAGGAAAGCTTTCCGCGGTTAGTAGTTCGTTAAGTTTTGTCTTCACCCTTGCGATGTTATATTTTTTTGGATTTGGATTGCTAAGTGAATTAGCTAATTCATTTTCAGATTCAGTGATCCTACAATCATCGGCTTTTTTCATGATTTTGTATTTATTTAATTTTGTAATTGGTATTCCATTCAGTTATTATTCAACTTTTGAAATAGAAGAGAAATATGGTTTCAACAAAACAGACCTAAAAACTTTTATTCTAGATAAGTTAAAGGGATTAATTATTACTTCTGTCTTTATATTAGGATTAACATCATTAGCTGTTTTAATTATTGATTTTTTCAGTACAGGTTTTTGGCTCTGGCTTTGGCTTGGGTTATCAATATTGATGATTTTATTGAATATGTTCTATGCAGATTTAATAGTTCCTATATTTAATAAATTAACCCCCTTAGAAAACGGAGAATTAAGAGATAAAATTGAAGCATATTCAAAAAAAGTCGGGTATTCACTAAAAAATATTTTTGTTATTGATGGCTCTAAGAGATCCTCTAAAGCTAATGCTTTTTTTAGCGGTCTTGGTCCCAGAAAAACAATTGCTCTTTACGACACTTTAATTCAAAAACATTCTGATGAAGAATTAGTTTCGGTTCTTGCTCATGAGGTTGGGCACTACAAAAAGAAACATATTTTTATATCTATGATTTTAACAATTTTTCAATTAGGAATAATGTGTTATTTGTTTGAGTTATGTATGAGTTATGATTTGATTGCTAATGCACTAGGTTCATCAACTATGAATTTTCATATTGGCATTATAGCTTTTAGTTTTTTATACTCACCAGTTGGTTTAATAATTGGAGTTTTAATGAATATTTTAAGTAGAAAAAATGAATTTGAAGCTGATAATTACGCTAAGGAAACATACGATGGTAATTCACTAAGTTTGGCTCTCAAAAAATTATCTGTTGACTCTCTAAGTAATCTATATCCTCATCCGTTTTACGTCTTTATTCATTATTCACATCCCCCACTAATTCAAAGACTGTCAAAACTTAATAAAACTTAAATTTTTTCAAAGTACCCTTTTTGTTTGTTCTTCTTTACTTCATCATAATTAAAGAACTGTCCGTTTATTGCAACATACACACCATTTTGAAGTGTTTGTACGAATGATAAAGCACTTCCTAGGTTGAAAAATCCATCGGATGAGCTTCCAAATGCATATGGAATCATGGCCCCTGTTAGAACAATAGTTTTGTTTTTTATTTTTTCTGCAATTTTTTTTGCTGTATTTACCATTGTGTCAGTTCCATGGGTAATTACAATTCTTGAGGAACTACTTTTTTGACACTCGTTAATTATTTGTTCTATATCCTTGTTGGTCATTTCTAAACTATCAATCATCATAAGAGTTTTTACCTCTATATTTAAACGGCATTTACTCCTTTTAAGCATTTCTGGAATATGTGTTTTATCAAAAAATAAATCTCCACTGATGTGATTATAGCTTTTATCAAAAGTGCCTCCTGTAATTAAAATTTGTATCATTAAAATCAAATATAATTATATAATAATAAAGATATTATTTATTTTAGAAACTAATATGGGTCATTAACTCAGTTGGTTCAGAGTGTTACCTTGACAGGGTAGAAGTCACTGGTTCGAATCCAGTATGACCCACAAGATTTATAATAAAAAATTATTGTAGATTTATTAAAATTAAATTAACTATTATGAAAAACTGCTTATTATTATTTGTAACACTTTTTATTTTCAGCTCATGTGAGAATGAAAAAGTAAGTGTAATACATCCTGATTTTGAAAAAAATAAGGCTACTGCAATCGAATTTATCGAATTACATAATTCAGAAGATTGGGAAGCTCAAGCTGAACTGCTTCATGAAGAATTAGATTGGGCTCCACCAATGTATGGTTCAGAAAATTACGGAAAGGCTGAACACATTGAAGCAATGAAAATGTATCATGAAATGTTTGATAACATAACATTTAAAGCAGATTACTGGTTACCGGGAGTAGACCCAGAAACTGGAATGAATGATGGAAGTGTAAGAACCTATGGTACATGGACTGGCGTTCACACTGAATCAGGAAAAGAATTTGCATTAAAATCTTATCATCCAATGGCCTTTAAAGATGGCAAAATAGTTGGAGGAGGAGATTATTTTGATTTTGGAGGTTTTATGGCTTCATTTCAATAATCAACATTAAAATTCAATCAAAAAGCGCCTTTTGGCGCTTTTTTTGTTTTCAATAGCACAATGGAGTTTATATTTTACACATCTTTATTTTTCTGTAATATTTTTATGATAGGGGTTTCAATTGTAACTCAATTTGTAACATACCCGTCATTTAAATTCATTCATATCAAGGAATTTTCGAAATTTCATAAAGGCTATACAAGAAAAATGCTGTTTATAGTTGGTCCTATCATGTCAATTGAATTTTTAAGTGCAGTTTTTTTGCTTTATATTAATGCAAATCTTCACTTCTTTATTCAATTTGGTTTAGTCAGTTTAATATGGATGTTAACTTTCTTTTTAATAGTACCAATTCATAATAAACTTGAAAATCAATTTAACAATAAACTAAATAAAAAGTTGATAAAGTTTAATGGTATTCGAACCCTTCTTTGGATTATAAAACTTATTTTCCTTTGTATTATTTAAACTTTGAAATTATTTCTCCAGATATTTTAAGAAAATATGCTTCTGAAATTTTTGCCCTGTATTTAGCAGAATTTTTAGATAGCTCTGCACTTAAAAGATTTAATTGAGCCCTTCTAAATTCAATTGAAGATACTTGACCAATATTATATCTTTCAAGGTTTCTCTCAAAATTATTTTTATTTGTTTTTAAATTTTGATTTTGAGCTTCTAGAATATAAAGATTATTAAGATGGCTTTGAAAAGCATTTTTTAACTCTTTTTTGAGATCAAGAATTATTTTTTCCTTAGCTAGTATTGAGTTTTCTTTATTAATGCTTGCATTTTTATTAGCAATAATCTTTTTTCCTCCTCTAAAAATATCCCATCTTATATTAACCCCTGCTGAAAATCCATCAGAAACACTTTTATTATAAAAGGCATATGGATTATCATTAATACTTTCATTCCATCCGTAAGATCCTGACAAACCAAGAGTAGGTAAGTAAGAAAATTCTAGAGCTTTTTTATCAAGATTAGATATAATGATGTCCTTTTCTGATATCAAAAATCTTGTATTGTTTTTGATATCATTCATAAATAAGTTAGAAAGTTCATCATCTTTCATGAAACTTATATTGGTATCAATATCAAAGTCACTATCTAGATCAATATTCATTATAAGGTTTAAATCTCTTTTTGCATTATTTAAATTATTTGACAAATTCAAAAGATTAATACTATCAGAGTTTACATCTACTTCGGCATTTAAAACTTCAAGGTTATTTGTTTGTCCATATTCATATTGGGTTAACTTTCTTTCATATCTTTTTTTAGATATCTCTAAAGCATTTTTTAGGATTTTTTCTTCTTCGGTTAACCTTCCAACATCAAAATAAACTGTAAATAATTGAAGAAGGGTATTTTCGATGATTTCTTTTGCCTCTAATTTAGATTTTGAATATAGTTCTTTTGATTTTTTAAAATTAAATTTTCTTCCCGATGCATCAATTAAGTTATAATTTAAAGAAACTACTGCAGAGCTGTTATCGGTTTGCGTGTTATCAAGAGCTCCGGAAATTCCAGTAGGTGTTTCAATTTCAATATTTTGAACATTTGTATTTATTTCAGAACCCAGTTGTATATTGGGTAAATAATTATTGTTAAGAATACTTGAATTATTCTTAGCCATTTTTTCATAGTTTTCAGAAATTTTTATGTCAAGATTATTTTCAAGTGTATTTTTGATAGCCTTGGATATTGTTAAATTTTCCTGAGCTGTTAATCCAGAGATAATTAAAATAAATGCAAAAGAAAAGTTTATAATTATTTTCATTTTATTAACCTGTTTTGTTCTACAATTGGTGCTTCAACATCTCTTTTATTAGGTTTTTTACCAGAGATTATCCAATTCAAATTAACTTTAAATGAATTTGTAAAAGATATAAGAATTGGCAATAAAATTAAGGTTAAAAATGTAGCATAACCAATACCATAGGCAATTGAAATAGCCATTGGTTTAAGAAGTTGTGCCTGAAAACTTTTCTCTAAGATTATTGGTGCTAATCCCGCAATAGTTGTGATAGAGGTAAGAAAAATGGCTCTAAATCTTTCTTTACCTGCATTAAAAATTGAATCGTCAAAAGTCATTCCTTCTCTAAGATTAGAATTAAATTTCGATATCAAAACAAGCCCATCATTTACCAGAATTCCTATAAGAGCAATTATACCTAATAATGAAATTACATTTATAGGGAATCCGTGCAACAAATGACCCCATGCTACAGTTGTTAAGCTGAATGGTATTAGAAGAAGTAACAAAAATGGTTGACTATATGTTCTAAAAACAAATCCAATTGTTGAAAAAATCAAAAATAAAGCTAAAGGAAAAACCACTTTTGATGATTCTATAGTCTTATTAGCCTCTCTGTATTGACCTTCAAAAGATACTTTCAAAGAAGGATATTTATCGTTTAATGGAGGTATAATACTATTTTGAATACTAAAAACTATATCTGACGCACTATCACTAGGATCCAATAAGTTTGCATTCACTTGAATTTCTCTGCTTCCGTCTAAATGATTAATTGAAACTTCGCCTCTTTCAATTTTATAGCTAGCGATTTCATTTAGAGGAATTCTGGAACCATTCGGTGCAAGAATTCTCATTTCTTCTAGTCTTTTCACTAATGATCTTGAGTCTTGATCATATCTCACCCAAACTTTAATTTCGTCTTCACCTCTTTGAAATCTTTGAGCCTCAATCCCAAAAAAAGCAGCTCTAACTTGTTTCATGACATAAGCATATGATAAGCCTAACATGTATGCATTATTATTTAATTTGATATCAATCTCCTTAATCCCTTCAGGATCATTACACGAGATGTCGGTTAATTTTGGGTTTAGTCTTAATTGATTCATTAATTCAGACTTTGCATTTTTTAGTTCAGAAATGTTATCGCTTAATAGTGAAATGGCAACGGGACTTCCTCCAAAATTAGCACCACCATCCACTACAAACTTTTCAGCTCCAATTATTTCCCCTGTTCTTTCTCTAATCATGTTAGCCATTTCGGGAGCTCTTATTTCTTGGGGTCTATTTTCACTATCAAGAAGAAATATTTCTAGAGATGCAGTTGATGAACCTCCAAGATCACCAAATCCTTTGACCATTGACATGTTGTCTGCTGAATTACCAATATTTTTCTGAATATGCTCTATCAGGTCTCGGTTGTCATTTTGCATATATTTTTCTTCAAACTCTTTACCGATTTTGATTGCATGATTTTCAATAACACTAATTATTGAGTCTGTTACCTTGACATTTGTTCCCATTGGCATTTTAAGATCTACGGTTACCGCATCACTGTCGATCATTGGAAAAAATGTAACCCCAATTATACCCCCAAAAACTGAACTAATTGTTAAATATAATGCAGCGATAAATCCTGAAAGACTCAGAAATCTATTTTTTAGAGCAAACTTCAAAGTAGGACTATAAATCTTATCTCTCAACCATCTCATTAATTCAAAACCTTTGTTATTTATAGATCTCATGTACTTAAAGAATCTGAAGATGAAATTATTTCTGATTTCTTCTTTGTTTCTTAGGGCTTTCGAGTGAGCCAAATGAGAAGGTAATATTATTAGAGCTTCAACTAGCGAAACAATTAGTGTAAGTATAACTATCATTGCAACTTCTCCAAAAAAGTTTCCAACATCTCCAGCAAGTAGAAGTAAGGTCGAAAATGCAATTAAGGTTGTAATAATGGCAGAAACAATGGCTGGCAAAACCTCCATTGTGCCGTCTACCGCTGCTTGCTCAGGGGTTTTTCCTTCCTCATAGTGCCTAAATATGTTTTCAGCAATTACAATTCCGTCATCTACTAATATCCCTATTACTACAATCATCCCAAACAAAGACATCAGATTAATTGTAATGTCAAATTCACCAGCAAAGATTAACATACCTAAAAACGATATTGGTAATCCGAATGCAACCCAAAAGGCGAGTCTAATGTTCAAGAATAAGGAAAGGAATAGAAGAACAAGTAAAATACCTAAACCTCCATTTTCAAGTAAAAGATTTGTTCTTTGACGTAACGCGATCGAATAATCTTTTAAAGCAGTCAATCTTAAATCAGTATTTACAGAATTAAATTCATCTATATATTGATTAATTTTTTTTGCAGAGTCCATCAAGTCCTCGTTGTTTGTACTGGTAACCGATAAAATAATTGCAGTATCATTATTTACAGAAGCTGAAAGAGGAGTCTCTGAAAACTTATCTCTTATTTTAGCTATATCACTTAATCTTATTTTTTTCCCGTCAGGTGATGATCTTACAATAATATTTTGAAGTTCATTTGCATAATAATTTTTATTACTGGCTCTAATTAAAAACTCCTCTTTATCTGTTTTAATATTTCCTCCAGTTGCCAAAATATTAGTGCTTGAAACTGAGCTAAGAACTTCTTCAAAAGATAAATTGTATCTCATTAGGTCATCTTCAGTAACTGAGATTTCTATTTCTTCATCTGGAAATCCTGAAACAGAGATTTGTGAAATACCCTCAATATTTCTAATATCTTTTTCTATATTTTTTGAGATGTTTTTTAGAGACTTTAGATCAATATTTTTTCCAGACAATGAAAATATAACAGTTGGTTGTTGCTCTTCAATTTTGGTAATAACTATTGGTTCAAGATCAGCTGGAAAGGAAGGTACTTTGTCAACAG
>VMBT01001283.1_pt1 | contig 13495 bp, 10 predicted proteins | sample 4404301 | NCBI WGS metagenome assembly VMBT01 (sample SAMN12238535, study PRJNA552566) | marine metagenome | isolation source: Coastal seawater | place: USA: coastal Georgia, Sapelo Island | collected 2008-08/2009-08
TCCACCTCGATTTCTGATAGAAATCTCAGCAATAGTCTCGCGAATGGATTTGAAATCACATCTGATAATACTCATTTTTTTTGAATATTGTGCTCTTGCCCCTAGACGTTCAATTTTTGCGACCCTAGTCTTGCCCCATAATATAAACCATAACCAACAGGAGATCGTTATGAAAATCGCAAAACTTCTTGCGACTTCACTCGTCGCTATGACGGCGGCAGGTGCAGTATCCGCAGAAAACGTGATGCGCTGGACCAGTCAGGGGGACGCTCTGACAATGGATCCACATTCACAAAATGAAGGCCCGACCATTGCAATGAATGGTCAGATTTATGAAAGCTTGGTCACACGTGATGCGGCGCTTGTGCTGCAACCGGAATTGGCCGAAAGCTGGACATCTGCACCGGACGGATGGACGTTTAATCTTCGCAAAGGTGTGAAATTTCATGACGGTTCAGATTTTACCGCCGAAGATGTCGTGTTTTCATTCAATCGGGCTATGCATGAAGCATCTGATTTCAAAGAGCAGGCCAAAAATGTCGCGTCAGTCGAAGTGATTGATGACTACACAGTAAAGCTGATGACAAACGGTCCAAACCCGATTCTGCCCAACCAGCTGACGTCTATCTATATGATGGATAAGGGATGGTCAGAGGCCAATAACGTGGTCAACCCACAGGACTTCAAAGCAAATGAAGAAAGCTTTGCAGTGCGTAACACGAATGGAACTGGCCCCTTTATTTTGGAAAGCCGTGCTCCAGATGAACTGACCGTGTTAAACAAAAACCCGAACTGGTGGGGCAATGGACAATTTCCGGGTAACTTGGATCGTATAGAATACCGCCCCATTTCAAATGCCGCAACGCGTGTTGCTGCGCTTTTGTCCGGCGAAGTGGATTTTGTTCTGGACCCTCCTTTGCAAGACCTTAAGCGGATTGAAGGGGCGGCCGGCCTTCAGGTCAAAACCGTCGCACAGATCCGGTCTATCTTTTTCGGGATGGACCAAGGTGTAGACGAACTCCGTACATCTGACGTCAAAGGCGCCAATCCGTTCAAAGATCAGCGTGTACGCGAAGCCTTTAACCTTGCGATTGACAAAAAAGCGATCCAAAGGGTCGTGATGGAAGGCCTGTCGTTCCCGACAGGTATGATCACACCGCCCGGTGTTCTTGGGAATACACCAGAAAATGATCCAAGCTATGGTTTTGACGTTAACAAAGCCAAAGAACTGATGGCCGCAGCGGGATATGGGGACGGGTTCCAAATCCAACTGGATTGTCCCAACAACCGCTACAACAACGACGAAAAAATCTGTCAGGCCGCAGTGGCGATGTTGGCAAAAATTGGAGTTAAGGTGAACCTTGATGCGATTCCAAAAGCGCAACACTTCCCGAAAATCCAAAAGCGCACATCAGATTTCTATATGCTGGGATGGGGCGTTCCTACATTGGATAGTCACTATGTGTTTTCCTATCTTTTGGCCTCCGAAGGGTCATGGAACGCAACAGGCTATAACAATGCGCGTGTGAACGAAATCACTGATCTGATCACAACAGAGACGGACATTGAAAAACGCACGGCACTGATTGATGAAGCATGGACACTTGTCAGAGCAGAAATGCCTTATGTGCCAATTCATCACCAAGTTCTGGCTTGGGGTATGACTGACAAAGTCGATGTTCCGATTGCCTCTGATGATGCATTCCGTCCACGCTACACGGTTATGAAATAATTCAGATGCCAGAGATGCCGGATTTAGGTCCGGCATCTTTTTGAAAGTTACTCAACCGATGTTTTTCTTTATCTTTCGGCGACTTGCTCAATCTGTGCTCGTGATGGCCGTTGTTTCTGCCATTAGCTTTTCGCTTTTTAATTTTGTTGGCGATCCTGTAAACAATATGGTCGGGCAAGACGCCACCCGAGAGCAACGTCTTGAAATTCGCGAACAGCTTGGCTTGGATGATCCTGTTCTGACACAGTACACACGCTTTATTGGCAATGTTTTGCGTGGGGACTTTGGCATTTCTTATCGGATCAAGCGCCCTGTCAGCACATTGATTTTGGAACGGCTTCCCGCCACATTGGAACTGGTTTTTGTTTCCGCCATTATTGCGCTGATCGTAGGTATCGGCCTTGGCGTATATACGGGAATACGCCGCCATTCTTGGATAAGCCGCTCTGTCATGGCGGTCAGTTTGATTGGGGTTTCGCTGCCCACCTTTATTATCGGCATCGCATTGATCTATCTTTTTGCAGTCCATCTGCGCTGGCTGCCCTCTTCAGGAAGATCGGGCGTTTTGGAGCTTGGCGGATGGAAAACATCGCTGCTCTCTTTAGAAGGATGGCGGGCCATCGTATTGCCTGCGATTACGCTGTCTTTGTTTCAATTGACGATGATTTTGCGGCTGGTGCGCGCTGAAATGCTGGAAGTGATGCGATCAGATTATATTAAATTCGCCCGCGCAAGGGGGCTCTCAGATCGCGCAATTCATTTTGTACATGCATTGCGCAATACGCTTGTGCCAGTCATCACGGTAATTGGCCTAAATATCGGGGGATTGATCGCTTATTCAGTGATCACGGAAACGGTTTTTCAGTGGCCCGGAACAGGATTAATGTTCATTCAAGCCGTAGACTTTGTCGATGTCCCTATCATGGCCGCCTATCTGATATTTGTCGCTCTTCTCTTTGTGGTCATAAATCTGATCGTGGATATTCTGTATTTTGTCGTTGATCCGCGTATTCGGCTAGGAGGAACTTAAATTGTCATCTCCGGATATTCAAAAATCGCGTTGGCAGCGCTTTACTGATAATGACATTGTCTATTCCTTTGTCACAACGCCCAGCGCTATGGTGGCAGCCCTTATTGCGTTTATTGCAATTGCTGCCGCATTCGCGGCACCGCTTATTGCCCCTTACGACCCGTTTGATCCCGCCCAAATTTCGCTTTGGGATGGCAAATTGCCCCCTGCTTGGGTGGAAGGTGGATCATCAGCCTATGTCTTGGGGACGGACAATCAGGGCCGTGATATGCTCTCCACTATTCTTTATGGGGGGCGCATTTCGATCATTGTGGGTATTACAGCCGTTTTTTTAGGTATGCTTCTAGGTGTCACTCTTGGCGTGATTTCCGGTTATTTCGGCGGCATGGTTGACACCGTGATTATGCGCATGGCGGATGTGCAATTGACGATACCAGGGATTTTAGTGGCTATTTTGATCAATGGTATCGGTCGCGCGGCTCTGCCGCTTGAATTGCGCGAAGATTTTGCAATTTACGTCGTGATCGTTGCCATAGGGCTGACGGACTGGCCGCAATTTGCGCGTGTGGCGCGAGGGGCCACTTTGGTTGAGGCTGAAAAAGAGTATGTGCAATCCGCACGTGTTATTGGACTTCCGGGCTGGATCATCATGATCCGCCACATCCTGCCCAACACGATGCGACCCATTCTTGTGATTGCCACAATCGGTCTTGCTTTGGCCATTATTGCAGAAGCGACGCTAAGCTTTCTGGGACAAGGCATTCCCCCCACAACACCTTCTCTGGGAACGTTGATCAGGGTAGGCAATGAGTATTTGTTTTCTGGCCTTTGGTGGATCACATTTTTTCCTGCGATCAGCCTCGTCATCCTTGTTTTTGCTGTCAATCTATTGGGGGATTGGATGCGCGATGCACTCAATCCAAAGCTGCGATGAGCGCGCTTTTAGATATCAAGGGGCTTGATGTCAGCTTCCCAACACGGCGTGGAACCACCTATGCCGTTCGAGATGTGTCGCTCACCCTGAAGCCGGGTGAAATACTTGGTCTGGTCGGAGAAAGTGGCGCGGGAAAGTCCACCGTTGGAAACGCGATTGTTAATCTGCTGGAACCACCCGGCGAAATCACTGCGGGTGAGATCATGTTTCAGGGCATGAACCTGCGTGATCAAGATGCCGAGGCAATGCGCAATATTCGTGGCCAAAAAATTGGCATGATTTTTCAGGACCCCCAGACGTCACTTAACCCGCTGATGACAATCGGGGCGCAGTTGGTTGAAACGATCATGAAGACAACTCAGGTTTTCGGGTCTGCCGCAATCAATAAAGCGATTGATCTTCTAAATTCCGTTGGGATTGATCAGGCCGAGGCACGGCTCAAGTCATATCCGCACCAGTTTTCAGGGGGCATGCGCCAAAGGGTCGTTATTGCATTAGCACTGGCCGGTGATCCAGATCTTGTCATTGCAGACGAACCAACAACCGCCTTGGATGTATCCATTCAGGCACAGATCCTTGAACTGATTAAATCCCTTTGCCGCGAACGCAAGATGGGCGTGATCATCGTGACTCATGACATCGGCGTCATTGCCAATATCGCGGACAGAGTGTCTGTCATGTATAACGGGGCGATGGTCGAAACAGGAGACGTGCGTCAAATCCTCACGGACCCGCAGCATGAATATACCAAAAGCCTAATTGCAGCGGTTCCACGCGGCGATATGAAAGTCCACCGTTTTACATCCGTAGATTACATCGAAGGGGGTGCTCAAACCCATCGACGTATTGACTTAGATCGGCATTGGCTTGGCGAAAAGCTTGGGCAACAGCCTTCACCAACGGCTATTTCAGTGGATGCGCTAAATAAAACATTTGTGTTGAAAAAGGCATTTTTGAAGCGCAATCGTGTGTATTTGCAGGCAGTCAATAACGTTTCCCTTTCCATCAAGACCGGTGAGAGCTTTGGTTTGGTTGGAGAATCGGGTTCGGGCAAAAGCACCGTGGCACGTCTTATTGCCGGACTTTATAATGTGGATGGCGGCAGCATTAAACTTTTCGATCAAGAAGTCGCAAACAAACGGACTGGCAAAGACGTCATCGATGCACGGCGCAACTTACAAATGATTTTTCAGGATCCCTATTCATCCCTAAATGCCCGCATGCGGGTGCAGGACATTGTGGCCGAACCCATCCGGTTTTACAAAACAGCTTCATCCGAAAGCGAAGTGAAACAAATCGTACGTGATTTGCTGGATCACGTCGGTCTGGGATCTACTGCTATGTTAAAGTACCCGCATGAATTTTCCGGAGGTCAAAGGCAGCGCATTTCCATCGCGCGGGCGCTTGCCTCAAGACCAAAGATCCTTATTTGCGATGAACCCACCTCAGCATTGGATGTTTCTGTTCAGGCCCATATCCTTAATCTTTTAAAAGACCTGCAGGATGAACTTGGCCTTACAATGCTTTTCATCTCACATGATCTGCCTGTGATCCGACAAATGTGTGATCGCGTGGCAGTAATGCGTCATGGAGAAATCTGTGAAATTGCGTCCACGGAAACACTTTTTAATGCTCCCCAACATCCCTACTCCAAGCATCTTCTGGAACTGATGCCAAGCATGGAGGATTTTGGGAAGACCGGATGATGGTTGTAACGCTTAAAGTTCGCCAAGAGCGGAAAGCGAACAGGTCTGAAGGTGTTTATACTGAAAGGACTGTTTGCGACAACCGTTGCAACTTTCTCCGATTGCAAAAATGATCAATTTTCTCGCTCCGGTTTACCAGATGCCCATCAAATAGGCCTTTCATCAAAAATCACTGGGTTTTCGAATCTAATTCTTGACCAAATGATCAGAAAAAGTGAAGGTGAGCCACGATCCTAAAAGGAGGCCTTCATGAAATTCCCATATAAAATGAGTCGTAGATTGTTTACTTCTGCGACGATTGCAGTCGGCTTGATTGCCGGCGCAGGTGTTTCTGCCGCAGAAAAAATAAAAGTCGCGGCGATTTACACCCTTCCCGTTGAACAGCAGTGGATCAGCCGTATTCACAAAGCGCTGAACACGGCAGCCGAGAGTGGTGCCATAGAGTATACTTATTCTGAAAATGTGGCCAATACAGATTACGAACGCGTGATGCGCGAATATGCGGAGCAAGGACAAAATCTGATTGTGGGTGAAGTCTTTGGTCTGGAGCGCGCAGCGCGCAAAGTTGCAAAAGACTATACTGATACAGCGTTCTTGATGGGGTCTTCCTTCGGACCCGTTGCGCCGAATTTCTCTGTGTTTGACAACTGGATTCACGAACCTTCCTACCTCACGGGAATGGTTGCGGGATCCATGACAAAATCAAATGTGATTGGCATGGTCGGTGGTTATGCAATCCCCGAAGTCAACCGTTTGATGCATGCCTTTATGGATGGCGCACGGGATGTAAACCCTGACGTGAAGTTTCTAGTGAACTTCATCGACAGCTGGTACGATCCACCCAAAGCAAAGGAAAGCGCATTTGCCATGATGGATGCAGGAGCAGACATTATGTATGCGGAACGCTTCGGGGTGTCCGATGCCGCAGTTGAACGGGGCGTGAAAGCGATCGGTAACGTTATCGACACGTCAGCAGACTATCCAGGAACCATTCTTGCATCGGCAATTTGGCACATGGAAGCAACGATTGACAAAGCGATAGCCAATGCCGCCAGCGGAAATTTTGAGGCCGCTGACTATGGTCAATACAGCTTTATGGCCTTTGGCGGTGGATCTCTGGTTCTGGATGAAAGCCTCGTTCCCGGGGATGTCGCAACAGCTGTGAAGGCAAAAGAGCAGGAAATCCTCGACGGGCTATTCCGCGTCAATGTAAATGACGCACGTCCAGAGTCTGACGGATAATAGAGAGGGCCGGCGCAACCATGCGCCGGCCCATTTAAAAATATGAATTCTAACAAAGTCTTATCCCTTAAAAATCTCTCCAAAACCTTTGGAAGCGTCAAGGCAAACGAAAATGTGAGCCTCGATTTACATCGTGGTGAAATTTTGGCGCTCTTGGGTGAAAATGGCGCCGGAAAAACAACCCTTATGAATATGCTGTTTGGCCATTACATGCCAGACTCAGGACGCATAGAGGTCGCTGACGATGCTGGGCACTTCTCAGATCTTGTTCTGGGCCATCCGCAAGCAGCAATTGCTGCTGGAATTGGAATGGTACATCAGCATTTCACACTCGCAGAAAATCTGGATGCCGTCGATAATATCATGCTGGGTGCAGAACCGCTTACCCGCATGCGCCGCAATCGCCATGAAGCAGAGAAAAAAATAAACGCCTTGATGGAAAATAGTGGTTTATCAACGCCACTTGATGTTCCCGCTGGGCGTCTTACGGTTGGAGAGCGCCAAAGGGTCGAAATTTTGAAAGCGCTTTATCGAAATGTACGAATTCTGGTGCTAGATGAACCCACAGCCGTGCTGACACCACAAGAGGCAGACACGCTGTTTGAAAATATCGCTGCGATGGCTGCAGAAGGACTCGCCGTAATCTTTATTTCGCATAAACTGCGCGAGGTGCTGGCATTTTCCCATAGGATTGCAGTCCTTAGACTTGGTAAAAACGTCGGTGAAATGGCTACGTCAGAGGCAGACGAACAAAAGATTGCACGCATGATGGTGGGAAGCGAAACGTCTCTCCCCATCAGGCAGGCCGCCACCGCGGGTGCGCCGGTTTTGCAACTAGAGGCCTTGTCAGTCGTCGGTCGTGGCCGCCGAGACAGTTTGAAATCTGTCAATTTGACCGTCTTAGGCGGTGAAATCTTAGGAATTGCGGGTGTGTCTGGAAATGGCCAAGCCGCCCTTGCCGGCGTTCTTTCGGGAATGATGATGCCTGAAGCGGGCAAAATAATTTTGAATAACGAAGAAGTTTCACAAATTGATCCAGCACAGATGATTGCAAAAGGGGTTGGTCGCATCCCAGAAGACCGGCATCGTGACGGGATCATCGGTTCAATGAGCGTTGCAGAGAATATGATCATAGAAGGCGTGGACGGTCATAGATTTCAAAAGAACGGATTGTTAAAGCGTGAAAATATCACCGAGCACGCCAAAGCTTTGTCAGTGGAATATGATGTGCGCGGGCCCGGTATCGCAGCACCGGCGCAGCTTCTTTCGGGCGGAAATATTCAAAAACTGATTTTGGCGCGGGTGTTTGACAAAAAGCCTTTGCTTATCTTGGCAAATCAGCCCACCCGCGGACTCGATATGGGGGCGGCTGCGGATGTTGCGCGCCGGCTTATTGAAGCACGTAGCAGAGGGGCGGGTATTGTTTTGATTTCCGAAGATCTTGATGAAATTCTCAGACTGGCAGATCGTATTCTCGTTATCCATGATGGTGAGTTTGCAGAAACGCATACCCGTGATCGCGCCGAACTTGGTCTCTTGATGGCGGGACAAGCCGCATGATCCGTATTGAGGCCAGAGGTTCCCAATCGCTCGCTTGGAAGATTGGGCTCCCGATCATATCAGCTATATTAGCCCTCATTTTGGCTGCTATTCCCCTAACGCTCGCCGGTGCACCTATTCTGGACTCATATGCACAAATGTTCTCTGGGGTGTTCGGATCAAAATTTGCCTTCTCAGAAATGCTTACGCGGGCGACGCCATTGATCTTTACAGGCTTGGCAGCGGCATTGGCGTTCCGTGCAAAACTTTGGAATATCGGCGCCGAAGGCCAGCTTTATTTGGGTGCGATGGCAGCTGCTGCCATCGGAACGGGCGTTTTTGATGTTTCAGGAATGATTTTAATTCCCACGATCATTCTTTTTGGCTGTGCTGCCGGTGCATTTGGTATGATCGTGCCGGCGACTTTAAAAATTCGGTTTGGCGCAGACGAAGTTGTAACCACTTTGCTCTTAAACTTTATCATCATTATTTTCCTCCAATATATGCTGGAGGGGCCATTGAAAGATCCTATGGGACTTGGTTGGCCTCAAAGTTCTCCGATCTTGGACCAAGGCATGCTTCCCAAAGTGATGGACCGCATGAGAATTCACTACGGACTGATCATAGCACTTTTATGCGCAGCATTTGCCCAGTTCATGTTGGTGCGCTCTGTCTGGGGCTTCAAGCTTCGCGCCGTCGGCGAAAATATGAATGCCGCACGACATGCTGGAATTCCGGTAAATCGCAGTCTGCTGACGGTTGCCGCATTGTCCGGAGCTCTGGCAGGTTTGGCGGGCGTGAGCGAAGTGGCTGGGTTGAAAGGCTATCTCACCGCGGATCTGTCACCCGGCTTTGGATATACAGGGATTGTCGTCGCAATGCTCGCAGGGCTTTCGCCTGCCGGTGTTGTGATCGCGGCCCTTTTCATTGCCTCAGTTTTTGTGGGCGCTGACAGTATGAGCCGGGCCATGGGAGTTTCCTCTTATTTGGCGGATTTGGTGGTCGCAACCGCGCTGCTTTGTGTTTTGCTGGGCGGTTTCCTTTCGCGCTATAAAATCATCACAGGTGTCAGTCAGAGCGGGGGCAAGTGATGTTTGATATTCTTCAAATCCTTCTGAGCGAAAGCTTTTGGTCTGCGTCGTTAAGGATTGCTACACCTTTAATTTTTGGCGTACTCGGAGCGCTTCTCTGTGAGAAATCAGGTGTTTTAAACCTTGGCATTGAGGGAATATTCGTAGCCGGCGCAATGGTTGGATGGATGGCGGTCTGGTTGGGCGCAGGGCTTTGGGGCGGGGTTTTGGCCGCTGCCCTTGCCGGAGCATTGTTTGGCTTACTGCACGGGATCTTAACAGTTCCTCTCGGGTTATCACAGCATGTATCCGGTCTTGCGATTACCTTATTTGCAAGCTCACTCAGCTATTTTTCCTATCGTACTGCTTTGCCAACGGTCTCCTCGCCGCCGCGCATAAGCCCGTTTCAACCTCTGGATATTCCAATCCTCTCGGACTTACCGTTTATCGGACCTGTATTGTTCCAACAGACGGCATTAACCTTTTTGGCGCTTTTTTGTGTGTTTCTGGTTTGGTACGTCCTGAATAAAACGGCGCTTGGCGTAGCGATCAAAGCCGTTGGAGACAACCCCAACTCTGTTGATGCACAGGGCTTGAGCGTCTATGGCCTGCGTATCGGCGCGGTTATGGCGGGTTCTGCCTTGATGGCTCTTGGGGGCGCTTTCCTGACAATGTCGGCTTTTGATGCCTTCTTTTTCGGGATGGTGAATGGCAGGGGTTGGATTTGTATCGCTTTGGTTATTTTTGCCAGTTGGCGTCCGGGCAAAGCGCTTCTTGGGGCGATCTTATTCGGTGCCTTTGATGCCTTACAGGTCCGTTTGCAAACCGAAGTCGGCGCTTTTGTCCCGAGCCAAGTCTTTCTCGCAGCGCCGTATATATTGTCAATTTTTGCCCTCGTTATTGCAGCAAGACGTGCAGAATATCCGCGGGCATTGTTAACACCTTGGTTCAAAGGACAAAGATAGGAGCGGTGAATATGTTTGAATTGTTGGTCAAGAATGCAACCCTGCCCGATGGACGCAGTGGTATCGATATAGCATGTAACAAGGGTGAAATCGTTGCACTGGAAAATGGAATTTCCGCAGAGGCCAAAGTCACTATTGACGCCAAGGGTTGGCTCGTGGCTCCCCCTTTCGTGGATCCCCATTTCCATATGGATGCAACCCTATCGCTCGGAAACCCGCGAATGAATGTATCGGGGACCTTGCTGGAAGGGATCGCACTTTGGGGAGAGTTAAAAAAGCTTCAAAGTATCGAAGATATCGTAGAGCGCGCCCTGAAGTATTGTGACCTTGCAACCTCGATGGGGATCGGGGCAATCCGGTCGCATGTGGACACATGCGATGACGAACTCAAAGGTGTCCAAGCACTTTTGGAAGTGCGCGAACAGGTTAAAGACTACATAGATCTTCAATTGGTGGCCTTTCCACAGGACGGCGTTCTGCGCGACCCCACAGCGCTGGAAAATACCATCCGCGCCTTGGATATGGGCGTGGACATAGTCGGGGGCATTCCTCATTTTGAACGCACCATGCAACAGGGTGCGGACTCTGTGAAATTGCTGTGTGAACTTGCCGCGGAACGGGGTTTGATGGTGGATATGCACTGTGATGAAAGCGATGATCCCCTGAGCCGGCATATTGAAACACTTGCCTATGAGACAAAACGCCTTGGCTTGCAGGGGCGAGTTGCGGGGTCGCATCTGACCTCCATGCATTCGATGGACAATTATTACGTCTCAAAGCTGATTCCACTGATTGTCGAAGCCGAGGTGCATGCAATTCCTAATCCTCTGATCAATATCATGTTGCAGGGCCGCCATGATACATACCCCAAACGTCGTGGGCAGACACGGGTGCGCGAATTGCGCGATGCAGGAATTACGGTTGGCTTTGGATCCGATTGTGTCATGGACCCGTGGTACTCCTTGGGGCGTGCAGATATGCTGGATGTCGCCTTTATGGGGCTTCATGTCGGTCAATTGTCCAGCCGTGAAGATATGGCATGGTGTTTTCAGGCGGTTACAGAAAATTCAGCGAAAATTATGGGATTGGACGGTTACGGGATTGCCGTTGGATGCAACGCAAACTTTAACATCTTACAAGCACAAAACAGCATTGAGGCCGTTCGCCTTCGCGCGCATCGGATCAATATCATAAGGCAGGGTCGCGTGATCGCATCCAATGGAGCAATCTCTACTGATCTGTTTTTGGAAGGGCGACCTCAAAAAGTCGATCCGGCCAGTTTTGCTCCAAAATAATACGAACTGTTCAAGGTTTTGATCAAAATACGAAGGGGGGATTGAGGCCCATCCCTCCTGAAAACACACAACGCTCGCGTCTTCAGAAGCGGGAAAAGGTCATGGACCGTTTCATCACCCCAAAAGAACTCCGGGAATTCATTTCAGCGCGTGGAAACTTTTACGCGTTACAGACCGTTTAATGGAGGAAGGTCTTTTTCTCTTTGTCCCTGTCAATTTCGTCAAAATCACACAGGTTCTGGCATCACAACAAACCCCTTTTGACAAAATCTAAGTTTCCCCATTTCGAAGGATAAGCCAAGTATGCTTTATTCTTAAGGCAAAACTAGCCGAATTCTGGCACCCACGGTCAGAACAGACGTAAATCGAACCGCGTTGTTTTTATGATGTTTTTTGGGGCCGAAACGTGGAGCTTTGGGTCGCCTTTAAGCGATGTTTGAGTTACCACGCCACAGTTATCAGCGACTTGCGTAACTTGTCCGTTGGCAACATCATAAAAGCGTTGCATAATACGAACGATAGGGGTGCAGAAAAAGAAAAATAACTGCGAAACGGATATGCTGATGACAGATTCACGCATTAGTTCTGATGTGACGATTGATGGTGATATCAAGGGAACCTCAACCATAACTGTGGATGGTACAGTAAACGGTAACATCCAATCCGAAGGGGTCGTAATAGCCGCTGAAGGCAAAGTTACAGGCAACGTGAGCGCTAAAAGTTTTGTAAATGAAGGTTCGATCGCTGGGAAAGTTTCAGCGGAATCCGTTGAATTGAAAATAGGTTCAACCAACAAAATTTCTCTTAACACAAAGACATTAAGCGTTGAGCCTTCTGCATTCTTATCAGGAAAAATTAAATGCGGCGGTTGAGGTTGATCTGCCGGTCTTCTTTTGCAAGATTTGCTTGAACCTGAACAATTTTGCGGTTCCAATAACCTAACAAACCGACAGGATATTTGCAGGGTCTTTAAGTGTAGTCAGGTTCGACCCAAATGAGTTCCCTTTTTCGAGAGATAGGCCAAGTATGCTTTACCCTAAAGGCAAAACGAGCCGCAATGTGGTACCCGCAGCCAGAATGTACGTAAATCTACCTGCACTGTTTTTATGAGGTTTTTTGGGATCATGTAGCGGACACGTGAATGCCTGTTTAGTGATATTTAAGTTCCTTCTCGCCTCGCAGCGCCAATAAAAGCAGTGGTGCTCCTAGAGTTCGATCTGTAAGTTTGGTAACCACTTTGAGTTAAGTTTCGGGGATAGTAACCGATCTTGTGATCCTTATTGTGTCAAAGTGCTATAGAGATATATAGGAACCTGTCACAATAACGGTCTTATTCCCCCGAAACTTCAGGCTCAGGCCCGTAGAGATATTCCAGCTTCAGATCAGTGATCGTATTCTGACCCCAGCCAGCAGTGAGATGGGAGAGTACTTCCGCATCCGACCATGGGGTATACAGGCTGACAGTGGGAGAACCTGAATAGTCTTTCGGTAGGAATAGGTGTTGGTGAGGGGGCTTAACCTTGCAGCAAGCTCAATACGTTCTGTTTGGAAGCATTAGCTTGAGCTAACATTGCAGTAGAAGCTTGTTGCAGTATCTGTGTTTTTGCCAGGTTTGTTGTTTCAGCAGCAAAGTCTGCGTCCTCTATTCTGCCTTTGCCAGCTGCTAAATTGTTATAGGTGTTGGTAAGATTACTCACTGTGCTATCAAGTCTATTCGACAAGGTACCCAATGAAGCCCGCTTGCTGTTTATGGACTGTAGCGATGAATCTATGGTCGATATTGCAGAACGTGCGTTTGTCGAGTTGGATACGTCAGAAATCGAAAGGTCAGTGGCATCTACTTGTTCTGTGACTGACATATTGCTTAGAGTAAATCCCCCCGCTTGGTATCCAGCAATTATCCTTACGGTATTACTTGACACTCGGGTGTCTAGCCCCAATTTTCTGTGCCACTAATTTTGGTTATCTCTATTAGAGTTTCA
>VMBT01001284.1_pt1 | contig 13494 bp, 10 predicted proteins | sample 4404301 | NCBI WGS metagenome assembly VMBT01 (sample SAMN12238535, study PRJNA552566) | marine metagenome | isolation source: Coastal seawater | place: USA: coastal Georgia, Sapelo Island | collected 2008-08/2009-08
AGTGGCAGCCCGTAGGGGAATCGAACCCCTCTTTCCAGGTTGAAAACCTGGCGTCCTAACCGATAGACGAACGGGCCATGGTCATGCCATGCGCGGTCTTTAGGCAAACGACCGAGCGCTTGCAAGAGGAAATTGGTGATTTCAGATAAGTTTTTTGGAAGAAACCCGAATAGCGGGCGCTTCTCGCTTAATTCGTTGTGGCTGGTGCGGCGTCTTCTAGGCGCATCTGTACCGAACGTCGCCCCTGCCATTCATTCAATTCAAGCCGACCCACCAGATGAAATCGCCGCCCGTCATGATTTGAAATGGCCTGACCGAGGGGGCTGTCGAATGTGTCAAAGGCAATAGCGTCGATTTGTGTGCCCAGCCCATCGCCAAATCTGACTTTTAGGTGATTTTGACCGACTTGTTTTGCAAAGGTTATCATCACATCCGCAAAGGCAAAGCGCGGAGCAGGAGAGCCGGCGCCAAACGGGCCGGCTTTATCCAATATTTCCACAAACTCCACAGTTGCGGCAGAGGGCATCAGTACTGTGTCGATGCGCAGGCTGGTGCGGCTTTTCTCGTCAAGTCCTTGCCGTTTTATCAGGGCTGCCAGCTTTTCCATAGCCGTTTCGATGCTGCCTTCGGCCACGCTAAGGCCTGCAGCCATTTTATGTCCCCCTCCTTTAATCAGCACACCCTGCGCGGCGAGGTTTTGTATCGCTGCACCAAGGTCGATGCCGCTCACTGATCTGCCTGATCCTTTTCCTTCCCCGTTTTCTATACCGATGACCACGGCTGGCCGCCCTGCGGCTTCTTTAAGACGGGATGCCACAATGCCCACAACGCCCGGATGCCATCCTTCCCCTGCAGCCCAGACCAGAGGCGCGTCAAAACCGCGTGCTTCGGCTTGAGCCAAAGCTTGGGCGCGCACCTCTTCTTCGATCTGGCGGCGCTCTGCGTTCAATGCGTCGAGCCTTGCAGCAAGAATGTCAGCCTCTTGGGGGTCATCGCTGCTCAAGAGGCGCGCTCCAAGATCGGCCTGCCCAACGCGACCACCTGCATTGATCCTCGGTCCTAGAAGAAAGCCAAGATGGTATGGCTTTGGCGCACTGTCCATCTTTGCAATATCGCATAATGCAACCAATCCGGGGCGGGCACGTCGTGCCATAACTTTTAACCCTTGATTGACAAAGGCTCTGTTCACCCCAATCAAAGGGGCCACATCCGCGACTGTTGCCAAAGCGACAAGATCCAGAGCATTCATCAAATCGGGCGATTGTGCCCCTTTTTCCCTAAGCAATCTGCCACATTCCACGAGGCATAGAAACACCACTGCTGCGGCGCATAAATGAGACAGAGCGCCAGTTTCATCCTGCCGGTTTGGGTTCACGACTGCAACACAATCAGGAAGCGTTTCCGCAGCAAGATGGTGATCAAGCACGATCACATCTGCCGGGCGCGCCGCTGCGATTGGCGCATGGCTCAAGGTGCCGCAATCAACGCAAATAATGAGCTCATGGTTTTCAGCAAGTTGGCGCATGGCCGGCTCATTTGGCCCATAGCCTTCGTCGATGCGGTCTGGAACATAAAGCGTTGCGGGCCTACCCATCGCCTTCAGCCATGTTAAAAGCAATGCTGCAGAGCTCGCCCCATCCACATCGTAATCGGCAAACACTGCGATGCGATCATTGTTGGCAACAGCACGCAAGATCCGCTCCGCCGCCTTGCTCATATCAAGAACTCCGCGTGGATCTGGTAGAAGGCTTTTGATGAGCGGATCAAGATATGTTTCCACGTCATCAGATGGAATGCCAAGGCGTGCCAAAACGAAACACATCGCAAGCGGGAGCTCGGTGTTTTGCATCAAAGCCTGTGCTGCCAGATCCACGGCGTTTTCTGGTCCAATCCAGCGTTTTTCGCTCAGCGACTGTGAAACACCCAGATAATCCAATGGATCTCCTGCACTTAATCTGCGGCCCGATTTTTAGGGGTGCGGTAACTCATTCGGCGCACGGAGCCTGTTTTGGAACGCATCAAAACGGTTTCGGTTGTGAAATAGCCCACTTCCCGTTTGATTCCCGGCAAGAGCGATCCGCTCGTCACGCCAGTGGCAGCAAAAATAACATCGCCCCTCACCATATCGTCGCGAGTGTAAATCCGGTTTAGGTCTGTGATCCCCGCCGAGGCCGCACGGGCCCGTTCGTCGTCATTGCGAAACAAAAGTCGTCCGTAAATTTGCCCACCCATACATTTCAGCGCGCTTGCGGCCAAAACGCCTTCAGGGGCGCCACCTGATCCCATGTAGATATCAATGCCTGTGATGTCAGGTTCTGCACAATGCATCACGCCCGCCACATCGCCGTCTGTGATCAAGCGAATGGAGGCACCAGTTTCTCGCAGTTCGTCCACCATCTTTTCGTGGCGCGGACGGTCGAGAACACATACCGTAATTTCTCTTTGAGAACATCCTTTTGCTTTTGCCAAAGCTTCAATGCGCTCTGACGGAGACATATCCAGCGTGACTGTGTCAGGTGCAAAGCCCGGGCCGATGGCAAGCTTGTCCATATAGACATCTGGCGCATGTAACATCGATCCCCGCGGCCCGATGGAAATTACAGTTAGCGCGTTGGGCATGTCCTTAGCGGTCAGCGTTGTGCCTTCGAGCGGATCAAGCGCGATATCAACGGCTGGACCATGCCCTGTTCCGACTTCTTCGCCAATATACAGCATCGGGGCTTCGTCGCGCTCGCCCTCACCAATAACGACCACACCGGCAATATCCAATTTGTTCAACTGGCTGCGCATCGCATTCACAGCGGCCTGATCGGCGGCCTTTTCATCTCCCCGACCAATAAGGTCAACGGTAGCAATGGCAGCGGCTTCTGACACGCGGGCCAATCCAAGGGCCAGCATTCTGTCGTTGAAATCGGGCTTATCTATGGGCATGAAAAATCCTGTTTGTTCCGTCTTATTTGTAAAATCGGTTATATGTTTTCTATACGGATCGCCACGGGCGTGCCGTCTAAAACACCCGTTTTATGCATGTTTTGCAAAGCGGTGTCCAATGCCTCTCGTCCAGTTTTATGGGTGACGATCAAAACGGGTGCTGTTTCCTCACTATGTCCATACTGGCGCATGCGATCTATGGATACGCCCTCTTGGCCCAGAACTGTTGCAATTTTGGCAAGCGCACCCGGCTTGTCCTGAAGCCTGAGACGGATGTAGTAGGGCGCCGGTGTTACCGTGCTGGACGGTTCTGATTTGACAAGTGTGTTGGCAGACTGACCAAAGGTTGAAATACGAATTCCCCGTGCGATTTCGATGATATCTGACATCACTGCGCTTGCCGTAGGACCTGCGCCGGCACCAGGTCCGCCAAGCACAATGCGGCCCACTTCGTCGCCTTCGATCACGACCATATTGGTGCCCCCTTCCAATTGACCAATCGGGGAAGCTTTGGGAACAAGGCAGGGTGACATCCTCTGCTCAAGTCCGGTATCGCTCATCTGTGCAACGCCCAATAGCTTTATGCGATAGCCCATGTCATCGGCCTGTTCGATATCTTCTAGCGCGATATGCTGAATGCCCTCTAGAGCGACAGAGGCAAAATCGACACGGGTTCCAAATGCGATGGCGCTTAAGAGTGAAAGTTTATGGCCCGCATCAATACCTCCGACATCCAGCATGGGATCCGCTTCGAGATATCCAAGTTCTGCACATTCCTCAAATAGCGCATCGTACCCCCGCCCCGTCGCCTGCATTTGGGTCAGGATATAGTTGCAGGTTCCGTTCATTACACCCATGACACGCGATATCCGATTACCCGCAAGACCTTCGGTCAGTGATTTGATCACAGGGATGCCCCCCGCAACAGCCGCCTCAAAGCGGATCAGGGCATTCTTTTCCTCAGCCATCGTTGCAAGTTCATGTCCAAAATGTGCAAGCATCGCCTTGTTTGCGGTCACCACATCTTTACCAGCCGCCAATGCCGCTTTTGTCGCCTCAAGCGCGGGACCGTCGTGACCTCCCATAAGTTCAACAAAGACATCCACATCATCGCGTTGCGCCAGATCAACGGGATCATTTTCCCAGGCATAATCCGTCAATGCTACGCCTCTGTCTTTCTGTCTATCTCGGGCAGACACGGCAGTAATGACCAATTCACGACCTGTGCGTTGCTGGAGTAACCCCGCCTTGTTGCGCAGAATTTTTACAACACCGATCCCAACGGTTCCCAGCCCGGCAATCCCGAGGCGTAAAGGCTGCGTCATAGAATGATCCTCTTTTAATCCTTTTATACTGCCTCTATCGCGTTCATTTGAGAGGTGCAACGCTTCGCGCAGGTCTAATAGCGGCATTGGGCGGGAATTTCAGACCTTTCACCACCTCTCGCCTTTCGTTAGAGTGAAGCTATGGCAAGAACTTATGGCTCATTTTCGCAAATTACCGCGCCGAAAGTTTACAAAACGGCACTGAGGCTTTTTGCACAATATGGATATGCGGCTGTGTCCATGCGCCAGATCGCCAGAGACGTAGGTGTTCAGGCGGGGGCGCTTTATCACTATACGCCGGACAAACAGACGCTTTTGTTCACCATAATGCGCGATCATATGGAAAGTCTATTATGTGCTTGGGATGCCTGCCCCAAAAGCGATGAGCCCGTTTTCCAATTAAAGGAATTCATTCAATTTCATCTGACGTTTCACCTGCATAAAACTGATGAGGTCTTTGTTGCTTACATGGAGCTCAGAAATCTGACTGACGAGAATTTTTCAGTGATCGAAGAATTGAGACGGCGTTATGAATTGGTTTTGGAACAAATCCTCGTGCGCGGTGCCAAAGCCGGTGTGTTTCATATCACAGATGCGCGCGTCGCCACGCTTGCGCTGATTGGCATGCTCAAAGAGGTGGGCACGTGGTACCGACCCGATGGCCGCCTCAGTCGTTCTGAAATTACAAATATCTACCAAGATATGGCTTCACATTTTCTGCGGGTGGACACCTCGTTGAAACCTTAAGTTCACGGTTTGCTTTGTGAAGTTTTTGGGTAAGCAGCAAAAGACACTTTTGGCTCTGGCATGTCGTAAATAGAACGGTCTTTTCTCAAAACAAAGTGTCATTTTCCCGTAAATGCTGAATAGGAGGACTGGCATGAAAGTCGGATTTATTGGTTTGGGAAATGTTGGGGGCAAGCTTGCCGGAAGCTTGTTGCGCAACGGAACAGATATTACGGTTTGTGATCTGAACGCTGATCTTGTCGACTCTTTCACAGCCCAAGGCGCAAAAGGAACCATGACCCCCGCAGATCTCATGCAGAGATGCGACATTGTCATTACGTGCTTGCCAAGCCCTGCGGCTTCTGACGCTGTGATGGGCGATATGCTCCCCCATGTGACCGGCGGAAAAATCTGGATGGAAATGTCCACCACAGACGAAGCCGAGGTCAAACGGCTGGGCGCAAAAGTTATTGAAGCCGGAGGATTGGCGGCGGATTGTCCGGTCTCGGGGGGATGTCACAGGGCGGCCACTGGAAATATCAGTATTTTTGCAGGATGTGAGCGCCGTACATTTGAAACCATTTTGCCTTTATTGACGAAAATGGGGCGCAGGGTCCTTCACACGGGTGAACTTGGTTCCGCAAGCGTGCTAAAGGTCATCACAAATTATCTTGCCACCGCAAATCTTGTTTCCTGCACAGAGGCGCTCACAGTGGCCAAAGCAAGCGGCATGGACCTCGCCACCGCTTATGAGGCGATAAAAATATCTTCGGGAACGTCTTTCGTGCATGAAACCGAAAGTCAGGTCATTCTTAATGGGAGCAGGGATATTTCCTTCACCATGGATCTTGTCGCCAAAGACATCGGCTTGTTTCAGGAAGTTGCAGATCGCGCTGATGTAGCCTTGGAGCTCAGCCCGCTTTTGATTTCCATTTTCAAGGATGGAATTGAAAAATATGGCCCGCGCGAGCTGTCGCCAAATATTATCAAACGCTTGGAAGAACGCACAGGTTTGTCGATCCTTGCGCCTGGGTTTCCTGCAGAAATGGAAGATGATGAGCCAGAAGAGCCGGGTTATGAGATAAAAGTCGCCTCTGCGTAGAGAAAAGTCGCCTCAGAATAGAAAATTGCAAGCCTTTTGGGATAAAAGACTGGGAAATATAATTTCGGTTTATTCGCTGTCGAATTCCAAATACCTTTCAGGCTGAGAAACCTTAAGGAGCCAAGGAAGATTTTAATCTCGCGCGGTCGCGCAAAAAAAGCATGATAGAACAATCAGCCTTTCCAAGGAGGACTAAATGTTAAACTCACAAGAGCCCAGTTTTCGCGAAAGCGTCGACATCATGTTTAACCGTGCAGTGGAAACGATTGACCTGCCGCCAGGGATGAAAGAGAAAATCCGCGTCTGTAACGCCGTCTATACTGTGCGCTTTGGCGTGCGGCTGCGTGGAGAGGTCAAGACCTTTACCGGCCATCGCGCTGTCCATTCAGAACATATGGAACCTGTCAAAGGCGGCATCAGATATGCAGACACGGTGAATCGCGATGAGGTAGAGGCGCTCGCCGCGCTGATGACCTATAAATGTGCCTTGGTGGATACACCCTTTGGGGGATCAAAAGGAGGGCTTTGCATAAACCCGCGCGAGTATGACGAAAATGAATTGGAACTGATCACGCGCCGCTTTGCCTACGAACTGATAAAACGCGACCTTATTCACCCAAGCCAGAATGTCCCGGCCCCGGATATGGGGACAGGGGAACGTGAAATGGCATGGATTGCGGACCAATACGCGCGCATGAACACCACCGACATAAATGCACGGGCCTGCGTGACGGGAAAACCGATCAATTTAGGCGGAATTCAGGGGCGGGTCGAAGCAACGGGTCGGGGGGTGCAATATGCGATTCGCGAATTTTTCCGTGAACCTTTGGATATCGCCAAAGCGGGGCTTAAGGGGGGAATCGACGGAAAACGTATTATAATTCAGGGGCTTGGAAATGTGGGCTACCATGCGGCGAAGTTTCTAAGCCAAGAAGACGGCGCAATCATTACAGCGGTTATAGAGCGTGATGGCGCTCTTTCGTCTGATCAGGGATTGAACATTGATGAGCTGCGTGACTGGATCGCACAAAATGGCGGCGTCAAAGGGTTCCCGGGCGCGACCTACCATGAAAACGGCAGTGCCCTTCTTGAAGCGGAGTGTGATATCCTCATTCCCGCAGCCCTTGAGGGGGTGATCCACAAGGACAACGCGGCCAATATCAAAGCCTCTCTTATCGTGGAGGCCGCTAATGGCCCTGTCACATCAGGCGCGGATGAAATCCTGCGTAAAAAGGGATGTGTGATTATTCCTGACATGTACGCCAATGCCGGCGGTGTGACCGTGTCTTATTTCGAATGGGTGAAAAACCTCAGCCACATCCGTTTTGGGCGGATGCAACGGCGCGAACAGGAGGCACGCAATGAAATGGTCATTCACGAACTTGAAAGACTCTCTGATGCGATGGGCGATAAGTGGGACCTCTCCCATGATTTTCGCACCAAATACCTGAAAGGGGCAGGGGAACTGGAACTGGTCCGTTCGGGTCTGGACGACACCATGCGCGCAGCACTGCAATCCATGCGCGCCCTCTGGCATGAAAGAGAGGCGGTGACAGACCTGCGCATGGCGGCCTACCTCGTTTCTATCGAAAAAATCGCGGCAAGTTATAAAGCCAAAGGGTTGTAAGCCGACCAAAGGGGCAACCGCCCCGCAGCACCCCCCAAAAGGGTTCCAGATGGGCAAACGAGGTCATCGCAAAGCTTCGCCAATACCCGGTAATTTTCCCTTGACTGCAGCCTGATGAATTTGACACAAAGTTGCTACTTAGAGTTGGTGCCTTCTTTGATAACTGGAAAACAGTTTGAAATCAGGGCACTACAGTCAGAGTGTTCCCCAGCCGCGTGGGGATGGACCGTATTATTTATTTTTTTTGAAAATTGCGATTTGCGCGCCTGAGCGACAAATACGATCAAACTTTTGGCTTGTTTGGACCGTTACCTTGTTTGTGATGGAGAATAGGACGTTAAATCCTTTTGTCCTTTAGAGACAACGAACCCTCGTTTGCAGATCTCTTCGCACATTTCAAAGGCATCTGCCGATCCTGTGTTTTGTAGTGCAGGGGTGCAATATAGTCCTGCCATATGTTTTTAAGAAAGCCTGCGTGCCCCAGGAAATCGCAGCTTCAGCGAATAACAGTCGATTTTCTATTGATTTCCTTTGCAACTCAAGGCTCATTGGGGGGGGCGGTTTTTGAGGGCGTTTATGAAATTTTCTGGATTTGAGCTTTTAAAGCAGGGTCTGACGGGCAATACAGGTTGGGCCCCCCATTGGCGCAGGCCAAAGCCCAAAGGCGCCTATGACATCGTCATCATTGGCGGGGGCGGGCATGGGCTTGCCACGGCCTATTACCTTGCCAAAAATCACGGTCTGCAAAATATTGCCGTGCTGGAAAAAGGCTACCTTGGCGGGGGCAATATCGGGCGCAATACGACGATTGTGCGCTCCAACTATATGATGCCCGGCAATTCCGAATTTTACAGCCATTCGCTCAAGCTTTGGGAAGGCATGGAGCAGGATTTGAATTTCAATACCATGATGTCCCAGAGGGGCCAGATTGTGTTGTTTCATTCTGACGGGCAGCGCGATGCCGCCGTAAGACGTGCCAATGCGATGATCAATCGTGGTGATGATGCAGAGATTCTGACAACTGCCGAAGTGCGCAAACATGCCCCATACCTCAATTTCGATAGCGCCCGTTTCCCAATTTATGGCGGGATATTACAGCGTCGTGCCGGAACTGCACGCCATGACGCAGTGGCCTGGGGGTACGCGCGCGGCGCCGATCAGCGCGGTGTGGATCTTATCCAGAACTGCGAAGTTACCGGTATTGATATTGAAAACGGGCGCGTGCAGGGGGTGCAAACCACCCAAGGACCGATCAAGGCCAAAAAAGTTGCTATGGTTACAGCGGGGCGGTCCAGTCAGGTCGCGGCCCTTGCGGGCATGCGGCTTCCTATTGAAAGCCATATTTTGCAGGCTTTTGTCAGCGAAGGTTTAAAACCCGTCATTCACCATGTGATCAGCTTTGGCATGGGGCATTTCTATATCAGCCAATCCGATAAGGGCGGTTTGGTTTTTGGGGGCAATCTTGATTATTACGCCTCTTATGCGGCACGGGGCAATCTTGCGATGAAGGAACATGTTATGGAGGCCGCGATGGCGTTGATGCCGATTATCGGGCAGGCCAAAGTCCTACGCTCTTGGGGGGGCATCATGGACATGTCGCCGGACGGAAGCCCGATCATTGATAAGACGCATATTGAAGGTCTCTATCTGAATTGTGGATGGTGTTATGGCGGGTTTAAGGCGGTTCCGGCCTCTGGCTATGGATTTGCCCATTTGATTGCCACGGACAACCATCATCCAACGGCCTCGGGATTTCGTTTGGACCGGTTTCGCACCGGCTATGGTCTCATGGATGAAGAAGGGACCGGATCGCAGCACAATCTGCATTAGCGGTTAGGGTAGAAGTATGAACACACAGGATATCGGAACGCAGGGATGAGGGTGATCTGTCCAAAATGTGGTGAGCGGGATTTGAAAGAATTCTCCTATCAGGGGGACGCTCTGGCGCTGGGCCGCCCAGATCCAGATGCGGATGAAGCGCTGTGGAACGACTATCTTCATAACCGTGACAATCCCTCTGGGGTGCGAGAGGATCTCTGGTTTCATGCGGCGGGCTGCAGTGCTTGGATCGTCGTAACGCGCAACACTGCCACCCATGAGATTTTGAAAACCGAACTTGCCACATCGCGCAAGACCGCAGAGGAGGGCAAAGCGTGAGGCTTGATCGTGGACGATTAATCAATCGCGCCCGTCCGCTGCGCTTCACCTTTGATGGGGTCAGCATGACAGGGTATGCGGGGGATACTCTCGCCTCCGCACTTTTGGCCAATGACATTCGCCTTTTAGGGCGTTCCTTTAAATATCATCGCCCCCGAGGCGTCATGACTGCAGGCAGCGAAGAGCCAAACGCGCTGGTCACTGTGTCTCCGGGTCAGGGGCAAGAGCCAAATGTGCGCGCCACACTGCTTGAGCTTTATGACGGACTGAAGGCCGAAAGCCAAAACCGTTGGCCCAGCCTTAATTGGGATCTTTTGGCCATCAATGATTTCGCCTCTCCCTTTCTGGGCGCTGGGTTTTATTATAAAACCTTCATGTGGCCCAAAGCCTTTTGGGAAAAACTGTATGAACCGCTGATCCGGCGCGCCGCCGGGCTGGGTGCGTTACATGGCACGTCCAAAGATAAATCCTATGAAAAGGCCAATGCTTTTTGCGATTTGCTTGTCATCGGTGGCGGACCTTCAGGGATCATGGCAGCTCTGGAGGCGGGCAGGGCAGGATTAGATGTGATCCTTGCCGATGAAGATGTCACGCTTGGCGGGCGGCTTTTGTCCGATGAGGGCGAGATTGACAGTTCTCCCGCAATGCAATGGCTTGAAACGGTCAAAGCTGAACTGAACGCCATGGAAAATGTGCGCATTTTCAACAGGACAACAGTGACAGGCGCCTATGACAATGGAACCTATGGGGCCTTGGAACGGGTGGGGAACCACTTGGCCGATGGACCAAAGGGATTGGTACGGGAATGTTTTTGGCGGATTGTCTCAAAACGCACGATCCTTGCAAGTGGCGCTTTGGAGCGTTTCATCGCGTTTGCAAATAATGACCGCCCCGGCATCATGACGGCGGGAGCCCTGCGAAGTTATATCAATCGCTACGGAGCGGCACCGGGCCGCTCTTATGCAATCTTTGGCAATAACGACAGTGCCTTTGAAACTGCGCGATGCCTGCAATCTGCGGGGCTTCATATTGCCGCTTACGTGGATAGCCGGTCAGATTCGACGATACAAGGCGACTTCCCGATCTTTCGGGGTGCGGTGGTGTCAAATACGGCCGGTCGAGGGGATTTGCAGTCCATCACGCTGCGCCATATCGGGGGGGAGGACAAAATTTCCGCCGATGTATTGGCGGTATCTGGGGGGTGGAACCCCACTGTGCATCTGAGTTGTCACATGAACGGACGTCCGCAGTGGGATGAGACAACACAGAGCTTTCTGCCTCAATCTGGCGCAATCCCAGGCATGGTTTATGCCGGCGCTGCTGCAGGTCATATGTCGACGGCAGCCTGTCTGCGCTCCGGCTCTGAAATTGCCAGAAAAGTGATTTCAGATTTAGGCGCCAAAGCAGCATCCCTGACCCTGCCCCAAGCAGAGGACACACCTTACGCCATCAAGCCGCTTTGGTCTGTGAACACGCGCAAGGGAACGCGGGCTTGGGTTGATTTTCAAAATGATGTGACCGTCAAAGATATTGAACAGTCTGTGCTCGAAAATTACCGCTCTGTTGAACATATGAAACGCTATACCACCCAAGGCATGGCCACGGATCAGGGAAAAAATTCCAATGTGACCGCATTGGCGGTTCTTGCCGATGTAACAGGTCGGGGTATTCCTGAGACGGGAACGACGACCTATCGTCCGCCCTTTTCGCCTGTCTCGATTGCGGCAATGGGCTCAGAGGGGCAGGGCAAAGGATTTGCACCAGAACGCTTTGGATCGACGCATCAGATCATGCTCGAACGCGGCGCACCCTTGATTGAAGCAGGGCTGTGGTATCGCCCAAGTTATTTTCCTCAGGCTGGCGAAAAAACATGGCGGCAATCCTGTGACCGAGAAGTCCTTGCCGTGCGTCACCATGTGGGTGTTTGTGATGTATCGACCTTGGGCAAGATTGATATAAAAGGTCCAGATGCGGCAAAGCTTTTGGATTTTGTCTATACCAATACTTTTAGCACTTTGCCGATTGGACGCGTAAAATACGGGTTGATGCTGCGCGAAGACGGATATGTCATGGATGACGGAACCACAGCGCGCCTGTCTGAAACCCATTATCTGATGACAACGACCACCGCGGCGGCCAGTCAGGTCATGGGTCATCTCGAATTCGTGCATCAATGTCTCCATCCCGAATGGGATGTCAGTTTCAATTCCGTGACCGAACATTGGACCCAATTTGCGATTGCCGGGCCGAAGGCACGGCAGCTTTTGAGCGCTGTTTTGGACCATCCCCTAAAAGATGCGGACTGGCCCTTCATGAGCTGCGGGGCGGTAAGTATTCTCGGTGTGAAGGGGCGCTTGTTCCGCATCTCTTTCAGCGGAGAATTGGGCTTTGAACTGGCTGTGCCGTCTCGCTTTGGGGACAGCCTGTTCCGGATCCTGATAACCAAAGCCGAAGAGCTCGGGGGATGTGTCTACGGGTTGGAGGCGCTCAATGTGTTGCGGGTGGAAAAAGGATTTATCACCCATGCAGAAATTGATGGCCGCGTCACGGCGATGGATCTCGGTCTTCAGCGGATGGTGAGCCAGAAAAAAGACTGCATCGGTAAAACGGCCTCAGAACGGCCGGGCTTGATGGATTGCGAACGTCCCCGTCTGATCGGGCTGAAAACGGTTGGAGCTGTCAAACAATTGACAGCAGGGGCGCATCTTTTCAATGAAACGGATCCAGTGCAAAGCGCATACGATCAGGGGTTTATTACATCTGTTGCTTACTCCCCTGTGCTAGAGCGATACCATGGCTTGGCCTTCCTCAAAAATGCTGAGGAGCGAATGGGAGAAAAAATCCGTATGGTGGATCATCTGCGCGATATCGAAGCCTTGTGTGAGATAATCCCCCCCGTGGCTGTCGATCCAAAAGGAGAACGCATCCGTGCTTAAGCTCTCTGCAAAAATGCCGTTTGATGATCTTCTGCCGCTGAGCGTAGGAACGGTCACATTATCAGATGACACACCTGAAAACATGAGCATTATTGATTGTCCTGTGGGAACAGAGGCCAAGGTGTCTGAGGTTCTCAAATCCGCGCATGGTATGGGGCTTCCCGCGGCGAACCGAACTACGGGGAGTGCGAAAAACCGCTGTATCTGGTTCGGAAAAAACCATCTCCTGTTGGGACCAAAACCGGATGAGGCGCTGACAAAGGTCGCGCGCATCAGCGATGTTTCGGATGGCTATGCGGTTTTACGTGCTGAGGGCAAAGACATTGAAGCCGTTCTGGCCCGCCTTGTGCCCTTAGATCTTGCTCAGACCCATTTCAAGCGCGGCCATACGGCAAGAACTTTGATCCAACATATGCATGGCTCGCTCACGCGCGTCTCTGACAGTGCCTTTCAGGTCATCGTCTTTCGCTCCATGGCGCAAACGCTGGTGCATGATCTTGAACGGGCAATGATCTCCGTTGAGGCAAGAGCCTCCCTTTTGAAGTAGAGCAGAGCCAAAGGTTAATGCTTTCACGCCAAGCGGGGTCTGGACTTTGGCCTTCAGAGTCCCGATATTTGAAAAATGAGTCTGCCGTCTGGATTTCTTGATGAATTACGCGCCCGCGTGAGCCTGACCTCTGTGGTAGGGCG
>VMBT01001289.1_pt1 | contig 13471 bp, 17 predicted proteins | sample 4404301 | NCBI WGS metagenome assembly VMBT01 (sample SAMN12238535, study PRJNA552566) | marine metagenome | isolation source: Coastal seawater | place: USA: coastal Georgia, Sapelo Island | collected 2008-08/2009-08
TAAGACCTATACCAACTGGGAAGGTTAATAAAAACCAAGCTTTGATTTTTGGTATCGCTTTATCAATATTTTCTGTTGTTGCTTTAGATTATTTTGCAAATACAGTTTCAGCAGCTTTATTGTTATTTACAATTTTGTTTTATGTGCTGGTTTATACCGTTTGGCTTAAAAGAAAAACGCCTCAAAATATAGTTATTGGAGGCGCTGCAGGAGCATTACCTCCTGTAATTGGTTGGACTATAGCTACTAACTCACTTTCACTTGAGCCATTAACTTTCTTTCTAATTATCTTTTTTTGGACACCATCACATTTCTGGGCACTAAGTTTATATAAATCTGATGATTATAAAAAAGCAAATATTCCAATGCTTCCATTGACTAATGGTGTTGAAAGCACAAAATTAAATATATTTGTTTATTCGTTAATAATGTTGCCAGTTATTGTTTTCCCATATGCAATTAATTTTGTTGGTCTAGTATTTTTAATTCCATCATTAATTTTGACAATTTATTATAATTACTTATGTTTTGAACTTTACAAATTTAAGAAGAACAAGTTTGATGCAAAAAAAGCAAAAACAATTTTTGGATACTCGATATTATATTTGTTTTTAGTTTTTGTATTTTTCTTAATAGATAAAATTTTATGATAACGCCTGATAAAAAAACAAAGAAAAAAAATATTATAACTGCTTTAGTAATTTTAGCTTTTATGGTTTTTTTGTTTGTTTTTACATTATATAACGTTGGCGTATTTGATAGGCAGATATGATTAAGAGCAAAACATTAACTCCATTACTTCTAGCAGGTATTTTTTGTTTAATGTTAGGTTTATCTTTTGCGGCAGTTCCCTTATATGATCTTTTTTGTCGTGTAACTGGCTTTGGAGGTACAACTCAAGTATCTAAAGAAGCTCCAAAAATAGTTTTAGATAAAGTTGTAAGTGTAAGATTTGATACGAATGTAAACAATCTTACTTGGGATTTTAAGGCTAAATCAAATGTCATTGATGTTAAGGTTGGTCAGGTAAATAGAATTGAGTTTGAGGTTGAGAACTATGGAGACGAAACAACATATGGAGTTGCCAGTTTCAATGTTTCTCCTGCAAGTTTTGGTAAATATTATAGTAAATTAGGCTGTTTTTGCTTTGAAAAACAGGAACTTAAAGCTGGTGAGAAGGCAACTTATATTATGACTTTTTATTTGGACCCAGAACTGGTAAATGATCCAACAGTTAAAAACTTACAGGATGTAACTATGTCGTATACTTTTTTCTCGACAGATTATTATAAACAATCATAATTAAAAATATGTCAGCTGAAAAAAAACATGATTATCACTTAGTAGACCCAAGTCCTTGGCCTATTTATACATCATTTGCTTGCTTGGTATTAGCAATAGGTACAATTTTTTATATGCACAATGATGTTTCATGGGGAATGTATCTTGGTTTAGCTCTTTTAATATATGGAGCTTATATGTGGTTCAGAGATGTTGTGATTGAAGCTGAACATCAAGGTCACCATACTCCAGTTGTTCAAATCCATCATAGATATGGAATGACGTTATTTATTGCTTCTGAAGTTATGTTTTTCGTTGCATGGTTTTGGGCTTATTTTGATATAAGTTTGTTTCCAAATGAGTTTGTTGGAAATGTTTGGCCTCCACAAGACATAGAAACTTTTGATCCATGGGACATTCCATTAATCAATACACTAGTTTTATTATTATCTGGTACTACAGTAACTTGGGCTCACCACTCTTTATTAGAAGACGATAGAAAGGGATTTATTCAAGGATTAACAGCAACTGTTGCACTAGGCTTCTTTTTTACTTTATTACAGGCTTACGAATATCATCATGCTACATTTGATTATTCAGGACATATTTATGGTGCAGTATTTTATATGGCAACAGGTTTTCACGGTTTCCACGTAATTGTTGGAACAATCTTTCTTGCTGTTTGTTTATGGAGAGGAAGATTGGGTCACTTTACGAAAGAACACCACTTTGGTTTTGAGGCAGCTGCTTGGTACTGGCACTTTGTTGATGTTGTTTGGTTATTCTTGTTTGCAGCTATCTACGTTTGGGGAAGTTAATATTTAATCCTTGAAGAATAAGCTTCTATTTTCAGTTTTTGTTTATTTTATAATTTTAGTTTTGTTGTCATTAGGCTTTTGGCAATTGTATAGATTGAGTTGGAAATTAGATCTAATCAATCAAATTGAAAATTCTTTAAAGATTGATCCTGTTGAACTTCAAAATGTAGAAAAAAAAAATTATTTAAGAATAAAAACATCAGGACAAATTGATTTTGAAAAACAAATTTATCTCTACAATCTTAACGAAGCTGGGAAACCTGGATTTGAAGTTATTAACCCAATTAAAATAGGAAATGAAGATTATCTAATTAATAGAGGCTGGATATCTTTTGATAATAAAAACAAACCAGAGATTAATGTAATTGATCAAAAAAATATTATTGGTACTTTAATGCTTCAATCAAAATCAAGCTCATTCAAACCCAAGAATGAAGTAGATAAAAATTATTGGTTCACACTAGATCGGGAAGATATTTTAAAATTTACAGGAAAAAACTTTTCAAAATATATTATTTATTTAAATGGTAATTATGATAACCCAAGGCCAAGAGTGATCACTGCTAAAATTTCAAACAATCACAAAAAGTACGCAATTACTTGGTTTTCGATGGCGATTTCAATCCTTTTAATATATCTATATTTTAGAAAAAAAAATTATTAAATGAGATACGTCAGCACTAGAAATACTTCAAAAACATATGAATTTAAGGATGTTTTTATCAAAGGTCTTGCTGATGATGGGGGATTGTTTATTCCTAGCTCACTTCCAAACTATAGTGAAAAAGAAATTCAAGAATTGAGGTCACTAAATTATTCAGATTTAGCAAAAAAAATTATTTTTCCTTTTATAGGAAATTTTATGGATAAAGATGAATTGTCTAAAATAATTGATAAATCTTATTCTGTTTTTAGGAGAGAAAATGTAATTGATTTCATAAAAATAGGAGATCGATCAGTCTTAGAGTTATTTCATGGCCCAACACTAGCCTTTAAGGATGTTGCTATGCAACTTCTTGGAAATTTTTATGAATTTTATTTAAGCAAGCAAAAAGAAAAAATTAATATTGTAGTTGCCACATCTGGAGATACAGGGGCAGCAGCTATAGATGCAATAAAAGGAAAAGAAAATTTAAATATTTTTGTACTACATCCTGATAATCGAGTTTCTTCTGTTCAGCGAAAAATCATGACTACTGGAAAACATGAAAATGTATTTAATATCGCTATTAAAGGAAATTTTGATGACTGCCAGAACTTAGTTAAATCAATGTTTTCTGACACAAAATTTTCTCAAGATATTAATATGTCAGGTGTAAATTCAATCAACTGGGCAAGAATTATTGCTCAATGTGTTTATTACTTTTACAGCTATTATCTCATTGAAGATCACACTAAACCCACTAATTTTTCTGTTCCCACAGGGAATTTTGGAGATGTATACGCAGGTTACTTAGCCAAAAAAATGGGTTTGCCCATTAATAAATTGATTGTTGCAACAAATCAAAATGACATTCTCCATAGAGCTATTTCAAACGGTAATTACGAGGCTGAAACTGTTTCTGAAACTATTTCTCCTAGTATGGATATACAGATTGCAAGTAACTTTGAGAGACTTATTTTTGATTTGAATGATAAGAATTCAGAACAAACATCAAAAGACATGATGAAAATTAAAGAAGAAGGAAAATATTCAATTGATAAAGAAAAGTTAAATTTAATTAATCAAGATTTCTTATCAGCAAGAATGAGCGAGACTGAAACACTTGATATTATTAAGTCTGTTTATCAAGAATTTAATATTGTTTTAGACCCTCATACTGCAATTGGTTATGGAGCTTTTGATAAACACAATCTCAATGGTAATAATATTGTGCTAGCAACAGCACATCCATGTAAGTTTCCTGATGCAATTCAAAGTGCTATAAATATTAAAGCTGAGTTACCAAATGAACTTCAATTTATATTAAATGAGAAAGAAAATTATGATATTCTTGAAAATGATATTGAAAAAGTAAAAGAACATATTAAAGATAGATCCAAATGAAAATAAAAGAAAACGATAACCTACCAAATTCAGAAATTTTTGTTCTTCAAGATGGAGAGCCTGTAAAAAAAAATATAGAAGATTTTTTTAAAGACAAAAAAGTTGTAATATTTGGACTACCTGGGGCATATACTTCTGTATGTTCTGCTAAACATTTACCAGGATATATTAAGATGCATGATCAATATAAAGAAAAAGGTATTGATCATATAATTTGTATTTCAGTAAATGATCCCTTTGTGATGAATGCTTGGGGTAAACAAAATGATGTAGGTGAAAAAATTGTTATGATGGGTGACCCATTTCTTAATTTCACAAAAGAAATTGGTGCAGATGTTGATAAAAGTGGCAGAGGTTTAGGAATTAGATCTAATAGATACACGATGTTTGTTGATAACATGAAGGTTGTTAAACTTCAGGAAGAAGCAGATACAGGATCTTGTGAAATCTCAGCAGCAGAAAATTTCTTTAAATTAATCTAGACTTGCAGCTTTTTTAGCTAATAAATCAACTTCTTCATTTAGTGGATTTCCAGCATGAGCTTTAACCCAGTTCCACTTAATCTTAGAATTATTATTCAAATCATGCAATTGAACCCATAAATCTTTATTTTTAACATCTTCTTTATTAGATGTTTTCCAATTATTTTTAATCCAATTGTGGATCCAATCAGTAATTCCATTTTTAACATATTTAGAATCTGTGTAGATTTCTATCAAATCTTCAGAATTTACTTCTTTTAATGCATTGATTGTCGCCATTAATTCCATTCTATTATTTGTTGTATCTTTTTCACTTCCACTTATTTTTTTCACTTCATTATCAGTACATATTATTGCTGCCCATCCACCATTTCCTGGATTTTTTAAACATGAGCCATCAGTATAAATTTTAATCATTAAATCAAATAATCTTTAAAACTATTCAAATTGTTATGGGTAATAAGTTTTTGATAATATTCGTTTGGATCCTTAATTTTGATTAATGCTGTTTTTGGAGTATTTGTATAATCATATAGTCTAGTTAACAGATATCTAAGAGCAGCACCTCTACACAAAATATTTAAATTATTTTTTTCATTTAATTTAATTTTCTTAATGCTGTTGTATCCCTTGATCAATTTATCAACTTTCTTTTTATTAATTATAAATTTTTTATTTTTTTCATCAAAACATAGAGCATTAATGCAGATTGCTATTTCATACATGTAGTAATCATTAGCGGCAAAGTAAAAATCAATAATTCCAGACAGTTTATTTTTGTTAAAAAAAATATTATCTACGAATAAATCACCATGTATAATTCCAGAAGGAAGTTTTTTTGGCCAATTTTTTTTAATATCGTTAAAATTATTATATAAAAATTTTTTTAAATTTGATCCTTTATTTGATTTAAATTTAATACTCTGGAGTAAAGGTTTTAAATATTTTACACCCATTGAATTTTTTCTAGTAAATTTTATCTTCTTAGTAACCAGATGCATTTTAGCTATTGCTTTTCCAATAGCATAGCAGTCACTTTCGTTAACTTTCTTTTTATCTTTTCCCCTTAAGAAAGTGACAATACAGGCTGTTTTATTTTTTAGTTTAATTAAATAATTTTTGTCTTTAGTTTTAAGTGGTCTTGGGCAATTAATTTTTGAATCATTTAAATGATCCATTAATTTCATAAAAAAAGGAATCTCTTTTGGAAGAACTCTCTTCTCAAAAATTGTGAGAATAAACTTTTTATTTTTAGATTTTAAAATGTAATTTGTATTTTCAATTCCCTTAGTAATTCCTTGGAAACTTAAAATTTTTTCAATATTAAACTTGTTGTTTATTATATCGATATCACTCTGATTTATCTTAGTATATACAGCCATTTAATTTAATTTGTTAGGAACTTTAAAGACTACATTTTCTTTTATAATTTCTACTTCCTCAACATTTATAGAAAATTTTTTTTTTAATTCATTAATAAAATCTTCTACAAGAATTTCGGGTGCTGATGCTCCTGATGATATACCAATAGTATTTGAATTCTGTATTTGATCAAAAGGAATTTCACTTTCAGAATGAAAAAGTTGTGAATTTTGACAACCTGATTTTTTTGCTACTTCAACAAGTCTAACAGAATTCGAAGAGTTTCTACTACCTATTACAAAAAACATATCACACTTTTTTGCAATATTTTTTACCGCCATTTGTCTATTAGTTGTTGCATAACAAATATCCTCTTTTGCTGGTTCTTTAATGTTTGTATATCTATTTTTCAAAATTTTTATGATTTCTTTAGTGTCATCAACAGATAGTGTTGTTTGAGTTATATAAGCCAATTTTTCTTTATGATTGGTTTTATACTCTATTGCTTCAGCTTCATTTTGAACCAAATCAATAGATCCTTTAGGTAATTGGCCCATAGTGCCTATTACTTCTGGATGGTTCTCATGTCCAATCAAAATAATATGATAACCAGCTTTATTTAAGTTTTCCGCTTCTCTATGAACTTTAGAAACTAGTGGACAAGTAGCATCTACATAAGTCATTTTATAATTTTCAGCATCTTCTGGTATTTTTTTTGGAACACCGTGTGCAGAAAAAATAACAGGTCTAGATTTGTCATTAATTTCCTCCAATTCTTCAACAAAGATAGCACCTTTATTTTTTAAATTATCAACAACATGCTTGTTATGAACGATTTCATGTCTAACATAAACTGGCGATCCATATTTTTGAATAGATTTTTCTACAATCTCTATAGCTCTCTCAACACCAGCACAAAAACCTCTTGGAGCAGAAAGTAAAATTTTAATTTGTTTGTTTTTCATTTTTCTCTAAAAAATATTCCAGCAATATATGTGGAAAGGTTAAAGACGCCAAACCAATAAAAATTAGTTTTAAGATTGCATCATCTATATAATTAACGTCATTTAATAAAAATAATACAATTATTGAAATAAAGATTGTTAAAAGAGTAAGTGGTAAAGCCTTTAAAATAAATAATTTTAGTCCATTTTGGAGATTGTTTTCATCCAGGTCTATCGCAAGTGAAATAGAGTGCCTCACAGAATGTAAAAAACAAAAATAAATTGTAAAAGCTGTTAAAGGAGTAAAGTAGTAATTTAAAATTATAATTGAGAAATAATCAAAAAAAATAGTGAATTTTTTTAATTCAAACTTATCAATAAATAAAAATATACTTGATAATGAACTCAAAATAATTGATATCTCGATTATCTTTTTTTCTTCTAAAAATTCTAAGAATAAATAAAAATTTTCATTAACAACAAGTAATGATTTGAATATTTTCACAGTATCATCAAAATGAAAAAAAAGTGGGGCAAGAATTATGAGCGATCCTTTTAAAAGGTATAATAATTGAATTAAGTACGATTTTTTGTTTATTAAAAATTGTGTATCTTCTTTACCAAAATGAAATGCTGCCACTATAAGAAAAACTAACAGTGTGGTTGCAGGTAAGAGTGACCAAATAATAATGACGCAAACTGCTATAAAAATATAAAAGATATAGAAAATATATATTCTTTCAAAATTAAATAATTTAAGAAGTTTTTTACCTTTAATATTATCTAATGCACCGTGTGAAACTCCAATAGTTAAAATTAAAAATAAGCATATTGATGATGAAATATCTAAATAATTTAATCTAAACATCACGACAGAAAATAGATTAATTAACAAAAAAAATATAAATGAATGATTAAGGTTAATTTTTTTAATTAATTGATTAGTCATTTAAAATAATTCTTTTAAAAATTTCCATTTAGGCATTTTTAAAATTATTTCTAAATCTTCAAAAAAATTACTTTTATTAGATAAGAAATTAATAGCAGTCTTAGGTGAACTATTGAACATTTTAAAGAAAATTTCCCCCATATCTGAAGAGTTATTTCTTAAAACTTTCAAAAAAATATTGTCCAAAAAATCATATTTTTTTTTAATTTTAAACAATTTAGCTTTAGAAATATTTTCAATGTTTTCTGCTATATATTTACTGTGTTCTTGAATGTTTAAAAAGGTATAACCCGTGCTTAATCTTGTCATATCACCGGCTGATCCAATATATATTTCATTTAATTTTTTTAGATTTTTATTTCTAAATAAAGGTATAGAGCCTTCTTCTTTAAAATTGATTTTATAATTTCTGATATTTAAATGGTTTTTTAAGTATTGATCTATTTGATTATCATAATCTTTTATATTTTCATTACTTAAATTTGATATCCAGGTAGTTTCCACAAGTGCACTTTTTTTTGAAAAAGGTAAAGTGTAAAAAAAATGAACCTCATTTTTTTGATCACACGCAAAATCCATTAAGTTAAATATTTGGTCATCAAAAAAATCTTTTTCAGTTTCTATTTCCACACCACAAAAATGTTGCCACAAATTATTTGGCTTATTTTCAAAATTTGGAACGCTATTAAAAATTATTGAATTTGATAATTCAACATCATTAATATTTTTAAAAAATTTTATATTTTCATTTAATTTAAGTTTTGAAAGAATTTTGTCATAAAATTTTCCACTATCTATAGATTGATAAGGTGTTAGCTTACAATCAATAAACTTTGTATCATTAGGAATGTTTATGGAAAAATTATCCCAACTTTTTTTGACACAATCATCAAAATTGTGTGGAAATACTTTCCAAAATGACCAAGTTTTATCTCTTTTATATTCTTCTCTAGGCTCAATTATAGCTAAAGATTTATTTTTTAATTTATCAGAAATTTCAAGTTCATAAGCCAAAGACAAACCTGCACAACCACCACCGATAATTATGTAATCAAAATCTTTCATTTAAATTTATCTCTTCATTAATTAATGAATGATCATGTTCAATGTTATTATCATTTTTATTTGTAAATGTTAAAATTATTAAATCAAAAATTGATAAAAAAGTTTCAATAATTTTTTCAATTTTTGTTACATAAATTTTTCCAGAATTTTTATAATTTTCTAAATTATTTTTATTAATTATTTTGTGTCCAATTTTTCTGTAGACTCGTCTTGCAACTAAAATAGAGAATCTGAAACTTAAAGGTATTTCTTTAATTGAGTAAAAAGAATTTTCATAAAATTTTTCAGACAAAGAAATAGTAGATTTTATTTCGTTGAAATTTTCATTGATATAACTTCTTTTATTATTTTTATCTTCAATTACATCCCTTGAAATATTGGTAAGCTGCATTGCTATTCCAAGATCGATAGCTGATTTTAAAGAATTTGTCTTATTAACTTTTAAAATTTTTGCCATCATTAAACCAACTGTACCTGCTACTCTATAAGAGTAAATTAATAATTCTTTTTTTGATTTTAATTCCACTCTTTCTTTAATATCTGAATTAATCCCATCAAATAAATCATTAATTACTTTTGTTGAAATATTAAATTCATCTATAAGTTCCCAAATATTTTTAATAACAATGTTTTGAAAGTTTTTATTTAAAAAATCTTTCTTAAAGTTTTCAAATTTAATTATTTTGTCTTCTAATTTTCCTGGATCATCTGCAATATTATCTGCTTCTCTACAAAAATCATAAAGCGCAGAACATTTATCATAAGTTTTTTTTGGCAAAAAAAAACCAGCCCAATTAAATGATTTTGCATAGGTTGCTAAATAATTTTTAGTTAACATTCTAAATCAATTTATCTAATACTTTTGCTGAGGAAAGTACCCCTGGTACGCCCGCACCTGGGTGAGTTCCGGCACCAACAAAATATAAACCATCATAAATTTCTGATTTATTATGAAATCTAAAATAAGCTGATTGAGTAAATTTAGGTTGAATTGAAAAACCTGATCCATATTTTGTATTTAGTTCTTTCTCAAAATAATCAGGTGTAAGATAAAAGTCTGATACGATATTATCTCTAAGATTTGGCATTAAATCATTTTCCATTTTATCAACCACAAGATTTTTCATTTTTTCACCTTCTATTTGCCAATCTATATTTGATTGATTATTTGGAACTGGCACTAATACATAAAAACAATCACTTCCCTCAGGAGCCATACTCTTATCTGTTGCAGAAGGTCTATGTAGATAATAGCTAATATCGTTATTTAATTTTTTATAATCAAAAATATCATCCAGATGTTCTTTATATTTGTTTCCAAATTTAATTGTATGATGCTCAACATTTTCATAGACTTTTTTGGTTCCAAAATAATAAACAAACAAACCCATTGAGTAATCCATCCTCTTTTGTTTCCAATCAAATAGCATTGAATTTTTTAAGTTTTTACTAGTCATCTTTTCATAAAAAGCAGGAGGGTCTGCATTACAAATAACATTATCAGCTTCGATAATCTCTTCATTGTCAACTACAACACCGGTAATTTTATTATTCTTAGTAATAATTTCTTTTACCTCAGTATTTTTTATTATTTTGATTTCTATTTCCTCCATTAACTTTTCAAATCCTTTAATTATATTTCCCGTACCACCCATTGAATAATGAATGCCCCATTTTTTTTCTAAATAAAGAATTAGCCCATAAATTGATGTAGTTGTGAACGGATTACCACCAACCAAAAGTGGATGCATACTAAGCATCCTTCTTAATTTTTCATTTTTTACATAAGACGATACTAATGAATAAACTGATTTATAACTCTTAAGTTTTAATAATGCTGGCAGCTGTTTCATCATAAAAAAGGGTTTATCAAATGGAACATCTGCAAGTTCTAAAAATCCTTTCTCAAAAATTTTTTTGGTAAAATTTACTAAATCTTCATACCCCTTAACATCTTCTTGATTTAAATTTTCAATTTGTTTTTTCATTTCTATTTCATCACCTGAGTAATTAAATTTAGTTTGGTCCTCAAAAACAAATTGATACCAAATTTTAAGTGGGGTTAGTTTTATGTAGTCCTCAGGATTTTTATTAAACAAACTGAATAGTTCGTTAATTAAATATGGAGCTGTTATTACTGTTGGCCCAGCATCATAGGTAAAACCATCTTTTTTGAAAACTCTAGCTCTTCCACCTAGATCTGAATGTTTTTCTATTAATTTTACTTTATGTCCTTTGGCTCTTAGTCTTATTGCTGCAGCAATACCACCAAATCCAGATCCAATAACTATAGAATTCATTGCTGTAATTTATAGTTTTTTCAGGAAATTGTAACCGTATTATGAGTTTATTTTTTTTAGCTGTTCTTTAGTTTCTTCTAAATTTTTTTGAAATACAGCATCCAGTTTAGATTTATCAACTGATGTGGTTATGATTTTTTTTACTGAGTCTACCGCTATTTTGATTGAAGCATCTTTTATTTCTTTCAATGCAGCCTCTTTCATTTGGCTAATTTTATTTTCAGCCAAACTTTTTTTAATTTCTGATGATTTATGAAATTTATCGTTTAAATCTATTATTAATTTATCCGACTCTTTTTTTGCATTTTCCAAAATTTCATTACTTACAGAACTAGCTGTATCTAATTTTTTTTGAGCATTATCGAGTAAAGTTTTTGCTTCTGTTCTCAATTTTTCACTTTCATCTATCTCATTTTTGATATCTGAAATCATACCATCGAGCATTTGAGAAACTTTTTGTGGAATTTTAAAGTAAACTAAAACTCCGATGAAGATTACAAATGAAATTGCTACCCAGAAAGTTGCATCAATTGCCATAGTATTTATCTCCATTTCTTCTAGATAGATCGTCAACAATTGCTGATATACTGCTATTATTTACTTCAGCACCAATAAGTTTCTGAAGTAACTCAGATGACGTTTCTATAGCAATTTTATTTATTTTATCAGGCGCATTATCTCTTAAAGCTTGGATTTCTTTTTCCGCTTTAGCTATTTCGTCATCTATTTGTTTATCAAGAACGTCTCTTTTAGCATTTATATCTTTAACTGCCTTTTCTCTTGCCTGATTAAACATAGCATTAGCTTCAGTTTTGCTTTTTAAAATTATTTGATCATATTCTTTAAGTTTGGTCTCACTATCTTCTCTTTGTTTTTCAGCTGCCTCAATATTTTCTAGAATTTGAGATTTTCTAGACTCTAAGTTGTTACTAATTTTTGGAAGAATTAATTTAGATAAAACCAAATACATTATCCCAAAAGTAAGTACCAACCAGAAAATCTGAGAAACCCAAAACTCTGGATTTAATTGAGGCATACCTCCACTTTCAGCGGCAAAAGCTTCTTTAATAAAAAAGAAGCTTAAAAATATTAGATGAAGATATATTTTTTTGACCATTAACTTAAAACGCAAATAAAATAATCAATGCAACAACTAATCCAAATAATCCTGTTGCTTCAGCAAGTGCAAAACCTAAAAGTAGGTTAGGAAATTGTTTCTGAGCTGCTGATGGGTTTCTCATAGCACCTGATAAATAATTTCCAAAAATTATTCCAATACCAACACCGGCACCAGCTAAAGCTATTGCTGCTAAACCTGCTCCGATCATTTTTGCTGCTTCTAATTCCATTATATCCTCCTCTGTTATTAATGGTGTAAATTTAATGCATCATTTAAATAGATGCAGGTTAAAATTGCAAAAACATATGCTTGAAGAAAAGCAACTAATATCTCCAAACCAGTTAATGCAACCGAAAAACTTAGTGGAAGCCATCCACCAACTATTCCAAGACTAATTACAAAGCCTCCGAAAACTTTCATCATTGTATGACCAGCCATCATATTTGCAAATAATCTAACTGATAGACTTATTGGTCTACTTAAATAAGAAATAATTTCAATAACTACTATTAAAGGAAGTAATACCGCTGGTACTCCACTTGGTACAAATAATTTTAAATATCCAAAACCATGTTTAATAAATCCAATTACTGTTACGCCAATAAAGATAAATGCAGCAAGAACAAATGTAACAATAATATGACTAGTTACAGTGAATGTGTAAGGTATCATTCCAAACATGTTGCAAAACAAAACAAACATGAACAATGAAAAAATAAATGCAAAATATGGTTTTGCTTTAGAACCAGCTGTATCACTAATCATTTTAGCAACAAAGGTGTAGCTAAGTTCCGCTAATAATTGAATTTTATTTGGTAAGATTGAATTTTTCTTAGATCCTAAATTAAAAATTAATAAAATAGAAACTGTACTTATAATCATAAACAAACTTGCGTTTGTAAAAGATATATCAAATGCTCCAACTTTTATTTCAGGTCCAATTCTATAAACATCGAATTGGGACATCGGGTTTGCTGCCATAGTACTAACTTATTTTTGCATCTTTTTTGCTGATCTAATCACGTTTGTTATTCCAGCGATCACCCCAACAAAAAAAAATATTAATATAAACCAGGGTTTAGTACCAAAGGTCTTGTCAAAAA
>VMBT01001293.1_pt1 | contig 13417 bp, 14 predicted proteins | sample 4404301 | NCBI WGS metagenome assembly VMBT01 (sample SAMN12238535, study PRJNA552566) | marine metagenome | isolation source: Coastal seawater | place: USA: coastal Georgia, Sapelo Island | collected 2008-08/2009-08
CAACCTCGGATCGGGTCGGTGCTCCCTTCTCAGTATTAAGCTGCGCTGCAGTTCGCCCTGATAATATGGAGGCAATGCTTTTTGGTGAGCAAACTCCTGACGGTTTAGTCATGCCCGGCATGCTCGCTAATGCTGATGGGGGTGTGTTGCTACTCGACGAAATTGCAGACATGCCAATAGAAGCTCAAGCTAAAATGCTTCGCTTCATTCAAGAAGGGTCCTTTACCCCAGTTGGGTCTTCACAACCGGTTAGTGTTGATATTCGTGTCATGGCATCGAGCTCTCGTGATCTTCAAAAAATGGTTCGCGAAGGCACCCTGCGTGAAGATTTGTATTTTCGATTAAACGTCGTTCCAATCAATGCTCCACCTCTTTCAGAGCGCGTGGAGGATATTCCAGCTCTCGCTGAGCATTTTATTAATTCAGCGGTAAATGATGGTCAGCAAATTCGGCGTCTTTCTGCTGGAGCTATATCTGCGCTTCAAGCACATACATGGCCAGGGAATGTTCGTCAGTTGCGCAATGTAGTAGAGTGGCTATTGATTATGGCGCCCGGTACTGCAAACGAAGAGATCGGTGTAGACGCGCTTCCACCAGATATTTTAGGCGAAGACCCTACTGCTTTGCTTGATGAGCGACGAGAAGAGTTGATGGAAATCTCACTTAAAGATGCTAGGGAGGCATTTGAACGAAGCTATCTGTCCGCGCAAATAAAACGTTTTGGGGGCAACGTGTCGCGGACAGCCAAGGCTGTAGGTATGGAGCGTTCAGCCCTTCACAGAAAGCTTAAATCATTAAATCTCGGTGAAGGAACCTAGCCGTGAGAGTTATTGTCTGTGGAGCAGGGCAGGTTGGACTAAGTATCGCAAGCCAACTGGCTTTAGAAGGAATGGACGTAGTTGTTGTTGACCACTCGGCTACACTAGCTCAGCGGTTGGGAGATAGCCTTGATGTGCAGACAGTCACAGGTCACGCATCTGATCCAAGGGTATTGAAGCAAGCTGGTGCTGAACAGACAGATATGATCATAGCTGCGACATTCTCTGATGAAGTGAATATGGTGGCGTGCCAAGTGGCACATTCCTTATTCGGCGTGCCAAAGAAGATTGCACGTGTGCGAACTCAGGGATACCTGGACGCTAATTCTCGGGCTATGTTTGCTAGGGATCACATGCCGATTGATGTAATTATTTCTCCTGAGGCAGAGGTGGCTCGAGCTGTTGTAAGACGAGTAACAGCCCCGGGAGCTTTTGATCTTATTCCTCTTATGGATGGACGAGCCCGCCTAGTTGGAGTTCGAATTGGTGATGATTGTCCGATTATTAATACTCCTTTGAGACAACTCACGGCTCTTTTCCCAGACCTTCAAATTACAACTATAGCAATAGGGCGAGGCGATAAGTATTTTGTTCCAAGCTCCGACGACCAAATATTTCCAATGGACAGAGTCTATTTTTTGGCTGCTACGGCTCATATTGACCGCGCTATGGCCGCTTTTGGTCATGAAGAACAAAGAGCTCAGCGAGTACTAATTATTGGCGGTGGCAATATTGGTCTGATGATTGCTGAGGCTCTCGATCAGGCATCCATTGCTGTTCGAATGATAGAAAAGTCGGAAGAGCAAGCTGCCCGAGCAGCAGAAGTTGCACCGAGACTTGTGGTTATTAATGGTGATGCTCTTGAGCCCGATATTCTAGAAGAGGCGGGAGTAAAGGCAGCAGATACATCGATAGCCGTTACAAATGACGACCAAAGCAACATTCTTGCTTCATTAATGGCGAAACGAGTTGGCGCAGAGCGAACAGTTGCTTTGATTAACAGGGCTTCATTTTCGACTTTAGTTAGTCCTCTAGATATTGATGTAGTTGTTAATCCTCGAGATATCACAATTAGTACCATTCTACGCCACGTGCGACGCGGCCGGGTAAGAGAAGTGCATTCGATAGGTGACGGATTTGGTGAGGTCTTAGAAATTGATGCTTTGGCAACCAGTGAAGTAGTGAATAAATCGATTTCAGAACTGCAGCTGCCGGATGGAGCAATTGTAGGTGGAATTATGCGCGATGACGAAATTGTCCTGCCGAAGCCAAGTTTAGTTATCAAAGAAGGAGATCGGGTCGTAGTATTCGCGGAAGAAGCGGCGGTTAAAAGGGTGGAAAGATTTTTTGAAGTGCGATTGGAATTTTTCTGATTAGAAAGACTAGAAATGCCACGTTCTGTTTACGTTAATGGAAGTTACTTACCTGCACAGTATGCTTCAGTTCATTATGAAGACCGAGGTTATCAGTTTGCGGACGGTGTTTATGAGGTAATCTTGGTGCGCCAAAGTGCTATCGTAGACAAAAGTCCTCATTTGGATCGCTTAGAACGCTCTCTTAAAGAGCTATCTATTTCAATGCCGATGGGACGGATGTCTCTCGAGGCTGTGATCAATGAAACACGCAGGCGTAACAATGTTGATGAGGGCTTTATCTATATTCAGGTCACCAGAGGTGTCGCGCCGAGAGACCACACTTTTCCAAGCGTTCCAATTCCTTCTCTTATTATTTCAGCCAAACGAAGGGCTTGGCCATCCATTGACTCCAAGCCTAAAGGGGGAAGTGCGATGCTTGCCCGTGATGAACGTTGGGCGAGATGTGACATAAAATCGGTTGGTCTCTTGCCGAATGTCCTAGCAAAAGAGAGAGCAAAGAAGTCAGGGGCAGTTGAGGCTATTATGGTTCGTGACGATGGAAGAGTTACAGAAGGTGGGTCATCAAACGTATGGATTGTTGATGATGATGGAGTGTTGCACACACACCCATTGGGTCCAGAGATTCTTGGTGGAGTAACGAGGGGTGTTATTAAGGAGTTAGCTGAAAAGGCACAGATATCGGTAATTGAAGAGGCTTTTGACCGAAAAGCACTGCTGGAAGCCCGCGAGATTTTTGTGACCAGCGCTACTTCTTTTGTTAAGCCAATCCTAGCTATTGACGGTGCCCAGATTGGTGATGGTGTTGTTGGGCCTGTAACTTCCAGAATATTTAGTCTTTATAATGCTCATACGCTTGCAATTTGAAAATTCGATAACATGGCGTTCGACCTAAATTAGAAGCGGTGTATAGTCCACATAATAAAAACGAGATTGTGTTCGATGGGAATGCAACAAAAATAGTGGTTGGTGAATAATGATTGGCGCAAAGTCACAGAACTTACAGGATGTGTTTCTTAATTATGTAAGGAAGCAAAAACTTCCAGTTACAGTATTTTTAATCAATGGAGTGAAGCTGCAAGGGGTCATCACTTCTTTTGATAATTTTTGTATGATGTTGCGCCGTGAAGGCCATTCTCAGCTCGTTTATAAGCATGCCATTTCAACAGTAATGCCGTCGTCTCCAGTAAATTTGCTTGAAGCAGTTGAAGTGACCGACGAGGAAAGTTGAATTGGGGCATGAATTTGTTGCGGCTCGAGATGATGCACCGGAACGGGTGATCATTGTCCGGCCTATATTGCCCGATAAAAGAGCTGGCACGGAGACTGCTGCCTCCTTAAAAGAGGCAATATCCCTAGCTGAGGGAATAGGCTTACAAGTAATATTTGCTCGCGAAACTCAAATTCCAAAACCTAAGGCTGCTACCCTGGTTGGTGAAGGGTTGATATCTGAAATCAAGCAGGAGGCTGTTTTAAAGAGAGCTTCGTTGGTAATTTTTGATGCAGCGCTCTCACCTGCACAGCAGCGAAACTTAGAGCGGGCTCTAGAGAAGAAGGTTCTAGATCGGACCGGTTTAATATTGGAAGTGTTTGGTGCGCGAGCAAGGACCAGAGAGGGTGTGCTCCAGGTTTCCTTAGCGGCACTGAGTTATCAAAGAACACGTCTAGTCCGATCATGGACCCATCTAGAAAGACAGCGAGGTGGGGCTGGGTTTACTGGAGGGCCAGGAGAGAGACAGATCGAACTTGATCGTCGGCAAATTGATAACCAGATCGATAGGATAAAAAGTCAATTAGAGGACGTCCGGAGAACGCGAACTCAACACCGCAATAACCGACAGCGCTCAAATTCAGCTACAGTGGCATTGGTAGGATATACTAACGTTGGTAAATCAACTCTTTTTAATTTCCTAACAGGAGCTGGAGTATTATCAGCAGATCAGCTGTTTGCAACGTTAGATCCAACCATGAGAGGGGTGGTTCTCCCGTCGGGTTCTAAAATCATCCTCTCGGATACTGTTGGTTTTATTGCAGAGCTCCCAACTCAGTTAGTGGAAGCATTTCGTGCCACGCTAGAAGAAGTCCTGGAGGCAGACCTAATTCTCCATGTCCATGATTTGGCTGACCCGGAGCATATTATCCAGGCAGAAGACGTAAAAATGGTATTGGCAGAATTAGGTATAGATCGCGGGTCCAAAAAGATAATAGATGTGTACAACAAAGTTGACATTGCTAACGTCAAAGATATCGATTTAGTTCAGCCAGCGATTAATTCAGGCCAAGCTATCGCGGTCTCGGCAGTGACCGGTGAGGGAGCAGAAGTTCTTCTAAGTTCTATTGATGAGGCTTTGGCAGCAAATGGTTCAGAAGTTGTAGTTCGAATTTCATGCGCTGCTGGAGACGCTTTAGCTTATCTTTACAGAACAGCGTTTAGTATAAGTTCCGAAAGTGATGGCGAGGATGTAATTGTTAGAGCCAAATTAGCTAAGTCTGATTTGGCTCGTTTTGTTAAGCAGTGGTCAGGAACAGCTATAATTGAAGCTGCGAGGTCTCCCAATTGATACCAGACATTGATTTTTCAAAAGTTCGCAAAGCTCTTAAAGAGATTTCAGACGCTGAAATTAAGCCTAAGTTGGGCGCGTTATCTCTTTCTGAAATTTCTGAAAAATCGGCAGGTGATTTTGTTACTAGTGCTGATCTTGCAGTGGAAAAATGCTTGGGTGAGAGACTACGTGATATTTTACCAGCTGCGGAAGTTCTAGGTGAGGAGGCAGTCGCCGACGGGCGTGCTGCTATAGCTTCTCTGGCCGATGATCAGCTCCATTGGGTAATCGATCCGATCGACGGGACAGGAAATTTTGCGGCCGGTTTTCCATTAACAGCTGTCATTGTATCGCTGGTTAGAGCAGATGAAATTCTTGCTGGTTGGATCCATGATCCCTTCGGCGATAGAACTTTTGAAACCTCACTTGGGGGAGGCGCCTGGTTAGAAGGGCGTCGTCTCTTATGCAATCGGCCAGAAGATTTGCGATTAATGAATGGTTCTGTTTACGGGAAAAAATTTCGTGAGCGGCACATGTTTCAGGAAACTTGGGGGAAAGGTCGAGGAAAGTTTGGAGCAATTTGGAACGCAAGATGTGTGGGCCAAGAACATATATCTCGTGTAAGCGGCCTTGCTCACTTTGGATGTTATTCTCGGTTGCTCCCTTGGGATCACGCTGCTGGCTTTTTGATGCATAAAGAGTCTGGTGGAATTGGTCGCATGATTGATGGAAGGTGTTATAGGCCATCTGATCCTTCTATTGGCGGATTACTTGCTCCAGATCTTGAGCTTTGGAACCAATTATGGACTATTTTAGTTGCTGATAGAGAGCCACCAGAACTTGAAGCTGATTGAGGAGCTAATTTTATGGCAAAGGTAGCGTTTATTGGTCTCGGGGTTATGGGATTTCCTATGGCTGGTCACCTTGCGGCAGCTGGTCACGAAGTGACGGTTTACAACCGTAATCAGGGTAAAGCTGAAGAATGGGCTAAACTGCATGGTGGTCAGGTTGCGCCAACACCAGCGGAGGCGGCAGCTCAGCAGGAGTATGTATTTTCGTGTGTTGGTGATGATCCTGATGTTATTGAGGTTACGCTGGGTAAAAGTGGCGCCTTTCAGTCCATGAGTAGTGAGACTGTGTTTGTTGATCACACAACTGCTTCTGCAGATTTAGCCAGGCAACTAGCTAGTGAAGCTTTTAAAAAAGGGTTTCATTTTTTGGACGGCCCTGTCTCTGGCGGACAGGCAGGCGCTGAAAATGGGGTGCTAACCGTCATGTGCGGCGGTGAGCAAGAAGCATTCAACAGGGCTAAGCCACTAATGGAGAGTTATGGCCGGGCAGTTACATTAATCGGTCAATCTGGTGCTGGGCAGCTGGCTAAAATGGTCAATCAGATTTGTATTGCAGGGTTGGTCCAGGGCCTGTCTGAAGGTGTCAATTTTGGCATGAAAGCAGGACTTGATATGGATGTTGTCTTAGGAGTTATTTCGAAGGGCGCTGCGCAGTCATGGCAGATGGAAAATCGTGGTTCCACCATGGTCCAGGGCGAATTTGACTTTGGTTTTGCTGTTGATTGGATGAGAAAAGACCTTCGCATTGTTCTACAGGAAGGTGAACGCAACGGAGCACGATTACCAACCACTGCATTGATTGATCAGTTTTACAAGAATGTTCAGCAGGATGGTGGTGGACGCTGGGATACTTCCAGTTTGATTCATCTTCTCAGTAAGGACTGATCTTTTTTGACCAAGTTCCAGGCCTCATCTTGAGTGGGAAGATCTACTGCCGCTGGGTCTTTGCCGTCTTGTTCCAGTTTGATCTCCATCGCTTTAAAGCGTCTTTCAAATTTATGATTTGAAGCTTCAAGAGCTGCATCGGGATCGATACCTAGTTTTCTGGCGGTGTTAATCACTGAGAAGATCAAGTCTCCAACTTCTTCAAAAAGCTCGGCTTTTCCTTCATGAACAGCCTTAATTACTTCAATCATTTCTTCTTGTGTTTTTGCAAAGGCAGAGTGCCAGTCTGGAAAATCGAAGCCAATACGTGCCGCGCGTTTTTGTAATTTAAGTGCACGTGCTTGGGGCGGTAATGTGCGCGCAATTCCATCTATGGCACTAGGTTTATTATTATTCCTAATTTTTTCCTGGCGTTCTTCGGCTTTAATTCTTTCCCAGTTTCCAGGGTTAGGTCGTTCAATAGCGCCGTTTTCATCAGGGAAGACATGTGGGTGCCTTCTATGCATCTTTGCTGTGATTGCTTCTGCTATGTCAGAAAAAGCGAATTTTCCATCTTCTTGAGCGATTTGGGCCTGAAAAACAACTTGAAGCAGGATATCCCCTAACTCATCACGAAGATCCAGATAATCTTCTCTTTCGATTGCATCCGCAGCCTCATAGGCCTCCTCTATGGTATATGGGGCTATGCTCTTATGATTTTGTTGAAGGTCCCAAGGGCATCCATCTACAGGATCACGAAGTCGGCGCATAACCTCCAGAAGTTTCCCGAGACTATCTTGAGCATTTGCAGTGCTTGATCTCATTTTTAAATTTTCCACTAGTAACAATCAGCTGAAATGAGCCATGGCAAAATTTCAACACAATCCAGTTATATCAGCATGGGCTAGAAACTATCTGCATGGATTTTGAAATTTCTTGTCCAAGACTAATGCTAATCTTGACGAAAGTAGCGGAGGGACACATGGGGTCTATGGTAAAACCTACAATATTCGCAATATTGTTGGGTGTTCTTGGGATTGCTGGAAATTCCTATGCAACAACAAAGTTGCCCCTCGAATTAAATCGCCTTGAACAAGATGGTGATGTTTGTCGCGTATATCTTTTGATCCGGAATCCCGATGCCAGCTCAATTAATATATTGAAACTTGATTTAGTTTTCTTTGATAAGAGTGAAATAATTCAAAATAGGCTGTACGTAGAGCTTGGTCCTATTCAAGGCGCTAAAACTGGCGTTCGTTTGTTTGATATTCCAAAAACTGAATGTGAGAGTTTGGGTTCTATTTTGGTGAATGATGTTGTGGAATGTCTGGGACCTAACTCAGAGGAACTCGATTGTTTGCAGCGACTGCAATTAAGTTCTAGAGCAGGAGTTGAGCTTAAGTATTGAATTCAGAGTTTTGTTGGATTTGGTGCGTCTCCATAGACGTCTTTTGGGTCAAAAACTTTTTCGGTTTCTTCAAACACAAGAGCATGCTGTTTTGAGTCGCCAACTGGGCGAGACCTGTAGAAACACGAACGATACCCGACGTGGCAACTGGCTCCGCCGCTGACATCTACTCGAAGCCAAACACAATCTTGATCGTCATCAATTCTGAACTGAACAACTTTTTGGACTAACCCGCTTGTCGCTCCTTTGTGCCATAGCGCCTGTCTGCTCCGACTCCAGTAGTGGGCCTCGCCTGTTTCAATCGTCCGAACAAGGGCTTCCTCGTTCATGTAACCATGCATCAATAGTTCACCTGATTGATAGTCGGTAGTAACCACAGGAATTAGGCCCTGATCATCGAATTTAGGCGCAAGTTCAATACCCTCTTCGACTTGTTCAATGGTTTTGCGTTCGAAAAATAATGTACTTGCCATATCTACAAATGCCTCAAACAAAGTGGCTTATCTTAAAGTAGCGCTATACATACTGTCCTATAAACAGATTTCCAAGAGATCTGATTAGATTGGAGTAAAACAACATGTCAGACGATCAAGCCAACATCAATTGTGCGAACGCAGCCCAACAGGAAATCGTTGATGAGTTTGATTTCTTTGATGATTGGGCAGATCGATACAAATACATTATTGACCTCGGGCGGGGACTTGAGCAGTTGGCGGAGGATGATCGGAATAACGACAATCTTATTCGTGGGTGTCAGTCGCGAGTTTGGCTTTTAGCTCGAGAACACGCGGGTAAGCTTAAATTTCAAGCTGCAACGGATGCTGCCATAGTAGCTGGCCTCATCGCATTAATTTTTAGGGTGTATGATGGAAGAACACCTGATGAAATCCGATCAATAGAACCTTGGTTTGTTGAAAAGATTGGTCTGAAAGATCATTTAAGTCCGACGCGTTCAAATGGATTGCATGCTATGCTTTCGAAGATTCATAGTATTGCAGAGGCATCATCATGACAGCAGATCAAATGCGTGAGCTATACAACGATCGTATCATGAAACTTGCCAATGATATTCCTTTGCAGCGTCGACTAGACTCACCTGATGTAACGGTAGAGCGTAGAAGTCCTCTATGCGGTTCTAGAATTACAGTTGACCTCAAGCTCGCCGGAGATGAAGTCATTGACTATGGGCACGTAGTTCGCGCATGCACCCTGGGTCAAGCAGCGGCTTCGATCATGGCTGGTCGAGTAATAGGTTCGGATCGAGCAACCCTGATAAGAATTGCAGAGGGAGTTCGTGATTTACTCCAGAAGGGTGATGAGAAGATTGCGGACGAATGGCCTGAGTTGCGCTATCTTGCACCAGCCCATGCTTATAAATCGCGCCATGGATCGGTTTTGCTTGCTTTTGAAGCTGTGGAGCAGGCTCTCACTGAAGCTCAAAGTAGATAGGAAATGAAGATTGACTGAGACATATGAGTTAGTTGTACGTGGTGGAACTATTGTTACACCGGGTGGTATTTCGGTTGCTGATATCGGAGTGAATAGTGGTCGGATCGTGTGCTTCGGTGCTGAGGGCTCGCTAAACGGCATTGACGTCTTTGAAGCTCATGGTCTGCACGTCCTGCCAGGAGTGATAGATACCCAGGTGCATTTTCGAGAGCCAGGTGGCGAGCATAAAGAAGACTTGGCCAGTGGTGCAGCCGCAGCGGCTATGGGGGGTGTTGTTGGTGTTTTTGAAATGCCAAATACAAACCCATCAACGGACAACGCTGCAGCCCTGCAAGACAAGTTAACTCGCGCTTCGGGACGCATGTGGGTTGATCATGCTTTTTATGTTGGTGCAACCGATCGAAATCTTGACGATTTGCATATTTTGGAAAACGAGAAAGGCTGTTCTGGCGTTAAAATTTTTATGGGTAGTTCCACCGGAGGATTGTTGTTGGAGGACGATGACAATCTGATTAAGGCGTTAAACAACGGTAGACGACGTGTTGCCGTCCATGCTGAGGACGAGCCGCGGCTCAGAGAAAGAAAAAAAATTGCTGAAAAAGAAGGGCATCCGCGAGCGCACCCTGAATGGCGTGATGTGGATACGGCATTAACGGCGACAAGGCGTTTAATTTCTGCAGCTCGTAAAACTGGCCGAAAGGTTCACGTCTTACATGTCACAACAGCAGAAGAAATGGCTTACTTAGCATCTCACAAAGACATTGCTACTGTTGAGACAACACCAAATCATCTGACACTTTCTGCACCGGATTGTTACGAGCGATTAGGAACGCGTGCACAGATGAATCCTCCAGTTAGAGAGGCCCGGCACCAGGCTGCGATCTGGCAAGCAATCAATGATGGGGTGGTGGATATTTTGGGTTCTGACCACGCACCGCATACTCTTCAGGAAAAGGCTGGAGACTATCCTGCAACTCCCTCTGGTATGCCGGGTGTTCAGACACTTGTTCCAGTAATGCTAACGCATGTTAATGCCGGAAAGCTCAGCCTAGGCCGCTTTGTTGATCTTGTTTGTTCAGGGCCCCAGCGAGCATTTGGTTTAGTTGGAAAAGGTCGAATTGCGCTAGGCTATGATGCGGACTTTACCATTGTTGACATGCAAGCGGACTGGGAAATCTCGGATGATTGGATCATGAGTAAATGTAGCTGGACCCCATATCACGGATTTAAAGCTACAGCTCGACCAATTGCTACCATAATTCGCGGCCAACAGGTGATGCGGGATAATCAACTTCTTGGACAGCCGAAAGGAGAGCCTATTCGGTTTCAAGATACTCTTGGAAGATTAGAGGGCTAGCGTGATGATTGTCGACTGCCATGCGCATTTTGCTCCTGAAGTTATGTTTGCGAAGCTAGCGAAAGTTAATGCGAAGTTTCCGAATATTGAACTCTTCTCCCAAGATGGAAAATATCGTCTTGCTTTTGCGGGAAGAGAGCCAACTCGGCCAGTAATGCCCCGTCTTCGTGAAACTCAAGAGCGGTTCGATTGGATGGATCGTGAAAAACTAGAGTTTCAGGTCTGCGGAGGTTGGCTTGACGCTTTTGGATATGAATTGCCGCCGGAAGAGGGTGAGGCTTGGGCAAGGTTTACAAACGAAACTCTACTAGAGGCAGTACAAGACGAAAAGCGTCTTTTTCCTCTTGCAACTGTACCTCTTCAAGATGGGGATTTAGCTGCACGGGTGCTTCAAGATGCAATTAAAGACGGAGCTCGTGGCGTAATGATTGGTACCCAACCAAGGGGGGTAGGGTTGGGAAAGCCAGATGGTTTAGATGATGATCATTTGAAATCATTTTGGGCGGCTGCATCTGAGCTGGAAGCAGCGGTCTTTATTCACCCCGAGTACGATACTCTTGACCAACGAGTAACAGCCTATGACATGGTAAATGCTGTTGCCCGCATAAATGACCTCACGACAGGTGTAGCTCGGATCGTGTATGGCGGTGTGCTTTCAAAAAACCCAGGAGCTAAAGTCATAGTGGCGACTGGTGGAGCAGCTCTTCCTTACGCTCTAGGGCGCATGATGCGTCACCACAATCTGCATCCTGAAGATATGGCTGACCCTCAAGAAGAATTTTCTCGACTTTATTTTGACACCATTGTCTTTGAGCCGGACACTCTCGATTACCTCGTTTCCAAAGTGGGTGCTGACAAGGTCATGCTCGGTTCGGATTGGCCATTCCCGATTGGGGATTTTGAACCTAGAAAAGTGGTTGAAGCAGCAAATTTATCTGATGCTGACCGAGCTAGTGTACTGGGCGGCAATGCCGCTCGCATTTTTGGGTTAGGAATTTAGGCGATGAGCGCAGCAGCTGAACGAATTTTCGAGCGTGGGAAGAAGCTGCTTAAGGAGATGGTTGCGTTTGACACAGTCAGCCATCGCTCAAACCTTGGGTTGATTGAGTATATTGAAGATTATCTCAATTCTAATCAAATACCTTCATACAGAGTAGTTAGTGAATGTGGTGAGAAAGCAAATCTTTTCGCCACGATTGGTCCCGAGAAAGAAGGAGGTCTGATCCTCTCAGGCCACGTGGATGTTGTGCCAGTTGAGGGGCAGGCATGGACTCATGATCCGTTCGACTTAGTCGAGCGAGATGGAAAGTTATTTGGTCGTGGCTCTTGCGATATGAAGGGTTTTGTATCTCTAGCTCTTGCTGCAGCCCCCGAATTTAAGCAGATGGATCTTTCGAGGCCTGTGCACCTAGCGATATCTTATGATGAGGAGGTAGGTTGCTTAGGCGTACGTGGTCTTATCGATGACCTTGTCAAAAAAAGCTTGCGCCCAGGTATGTGCATAGTGGGTGAGCCAACCAGCATGCAACCTGTGGTCGCTCACAAAGGCAAGTGGAGTTACAGAGCTGTCGTTACTGGCCTGGAGCGACATTCGAGTCTTGCGCCACAAGGTGTTAATGCCGTCGAGTATGCAGCAGAAGCCATAACTTTTCTAAGAAAAATGCATAGGGAGAAGATTAAAGATGGCGCGAGGGACGAAATGTTTGATCTCCCGCATACAACCATTCATGTGGGCGTTGTTAATGGTGGCTCCGCAGTGAATATCGTTCCAAATCAATGCACCTTTGACTTTGAGTTTCGCTATGTCCCTGCAGATAATCCCCAAGAAATCATGGATCGCTTTACTGCTTTCATAAAGAATGATTTGGAACCAGAAATGAAGGCCATAGATCCAAATTGTGGCTTTCAGTTGATAGAGCGCTCGGTTATCCCTGGACTGAATATTGATGCTGATGAGGATGTAGTTCGCCTGGCTAAGGCATGTGCTTCTCGCAATGATCATGGAAAGGTCGCTTATGGAACTGAGGCTGGTTTGTTCCATTCAATGGCAGATATTCCAACTGTAGTTTGCGGCCCTGGAGATATCGCACAAGCCCATAGGCCTGACGAATTCATTTCATTGGAGCAGTTAAGAAAGGGAAGTGAATTTTTTGACCGATTATTGGGGCGCTTGGCAACGCAATAAAATTAAAATAGCTCTTTGAGCTAAACGTATCTTAGAAGCTCTGTCTATGGGGTGATTAAAGGTTTTTCAAATGGTAGGGAGATTGCAGACTTATACTTAGTATTCTGACTTATTTATCCTTTACCCTTCCGCTTATAGTTAATGGAAGTTGTGATAGCATAAAAAGGCCTGTAGCTGGCGCTACAAAAAATACTTTGAATATAACCCACTCATCATCTGCAAGGTTTCGCCACGCTAATTCATTTGCCAAAACCAGAAATATGAAGAATACACACCAACGTTTGGAAAGCTTCATCCAAACAGACTCAGTTAAATGAAACTGTGACCCAAAAAACAAACGCATCACGGGAACGCCGCGGCACCAGCCTAGGAGTAAAGTTAACGACATTAAACCGTTAAAAAGACTAGGTTGTATTTTGATGAAAAGCGAATTTTCTGCCCAAAACGCTGTAATTGTTAAAACGGTGGAAATAAGCACTGAAAAAATAACAAAACGCGCTAGCCTTTTCTCTTTCAGCCACGTGAATAATAAAATAACGGCCGCCAATCCAACACTAGCAGCAGCCCCA
>VMBT01001298.1_pt1 | contig 13392 bp, 13 predicted proteins | sample 4404301 | NCBI WGS metagenome assembly VMBT01 (sample SAMN12238535, study PRJNA552566) | marine metagenome | isolation source: Coastal seawater | place: USA: coastal Georgia, Sapelo Island | collected 2008-08/2009-08
GGCTGCCATCATCTCGCGGTTCTGCGTCAATGGTAATAGCCTGCGCGGGACAGACTGCTTCGCACAATTTGCAGGCAATGCAGCGCTCTTCACCATTCGGATAGCGGCGCAACGCATGTTCGCCGCGAAACCGCGGGCTTAGCGGGCCTTTTTCATGTGGGTAATTTACAGTCGCCTTGGGTGCAAAGAAATATTTCAGCCCCAATTTCATACCCTTGAAAAAATCTGCCAGCAGAAAATATTTGGCAGCACGCGTATAATCGATCTGGGTCATGTTACCCTCCTATCGTCCAGCGGGCATAGGCACCGCCGAAGGCTTCGAACTTTGCAAGGAACGCTACAATCACGACCCAAGCCAACGAAAGCGGCAGGAACACTTTCCAGCCCAGTCGCATCAGTTGGTCATAGCGGTAACGCGGCACAATCGCCTTAACCATTGCAAAGAGGAAAAAGAAAAACGCCATCTTTGCAACCATCCAAACCGGTCCATCCGGAAGTCCTGGAATGGGCGATAACCAGCCACCAAAGAACAGAAGCGTTGTCAAAGCACACATGAGGAATATCGCGATATATTCACCCGCCATGAACAACAAAAACGGTGTTGAGCTGTATTCCACCTGATATCCGGCAACCAATTCCGATTCTGCCTCTGGCAAATCAAATGGCGGTCTGTTGGTTTCTGCCAAGGCAGAGATAAAGAACAAAAACACCATGGGCAAATGGGGCAGCCAGTACCAGTTGAAAAAGCCTAGATTTCCATCCTGCGCACGCACAATATCACTGAAATTCAGAGATCCTGTAGAGATAATCACCCCGATGATGATCAATCCAATCGAGACTTCATAAGAAATCATCTGCGCCGCAGACCGCAAAGATCCCAGAAAAGGATATTTCGAATTGGATGCCCAACCGCCCATGATCACGCCGTAAACCTCAAGAGAAGACACGGCAAAAACATAAAGGATCGCGACATTCATGTCAGAAACGACCCAGCCTTCGTTGAAAGGGATAACTGCCCAGGCGATGATGGCTAAGACAAAGGAAATAAGCGGGGCAAGCATGAATACGGTGCGGTCTGCGCCAGCCGGGATCACCACTTCCTTAACCACATATTTAAGCGCGTCTGCCACGGTTTGCAAAAGCCCAAAGGCCCCCACAACATTGGGTCCCCGACGCATTTGCACCGCTGCCCAGATTTTCCGGTCGCCATAGACAAGGAACAACAGGCTCACCATAACAAAGGCAATCACTGCAAGGCACTGAGAGGCCACAAGCACTGCAATTCCAGCCGGTGTATCAAAAAATTCGCTCATCAGTCCTCACACCATTGGTATTCCGTTTTCCGCACAATTTACGGCGACAACCTCTGCATCCAATTTTCGCACCCCTGCGGGCAGGCGGGCTGAAATGCTAAAGACGGAGGTTGCTGTTCTGATATCGTCACTCCGCGTGACCGTGTCCGTGACCAGCCGCGCAAAGCCAAATCCGCGCAATAGCGCATACCGCGCTGCAACACAGGCCGCAAAATCACTGGCAAATTTATCGCTTTGCGCGTTCTTGACAGAGGCAGAGACCTTGACCAATCCATCTCCGATCAATTCCGAATTTGCAGAGACATATTGCACAGCTTCATAAGACGCAGGCGTTGCAACACGGGTTTGATCGCAGGCCGACACAACACCCGCCATCGCCAAAATCAAAGCATATGACATCGCCAATTGCCGCATTATTCCGCTGCCACCTGTTCAGTGTTTTGTGCTTTTGCAAGTGATGACAGCTCCGCCATCAGGGATGATGCGCGTGCGATCGGATTGCTGAGATAGAAATCGCGCAGGGCAGTGACAAAATCACCCTCTCCCATGTTTGACAGTGCCAGCGGCGTCCATTCGTTTTCTGCGACCTCATCAATCGCCGCCAAATGGGGATGGGCTTCGATCAAAGAACTGCGCAGCTGTGCGAGACTGTCATAAGGCAAAACAGTGCCGACTTCCCCAGAAAGCGCGCGCAAGATCGCCCAGTTTTCCTTGGCCTCACCCGGGGCAAAACCGGCGCGCATTGCCAATTGCGGGCGCCCTTCCGTATTGACGAAGAGCGCGTTTTCCTCCGTATAGGCCGCCGCGGGTAGGATGACATCCGCGCGATGCGCGCCGCGATCCCCATGGCTTCCCTGATAAATAACGAATGCGCCTGCGGCGATATCGATTTCATCCGCGCCAAGGTTGAACACCACATCGGCTCCGTCCAGAGCCGCTTCAACGCCACCTTCCGCTGTCGCACCGATATCCAATGCGCCAACACGTCCCGCAGCAGTGTGCAGAACCATGAATTTGCTACCTGTCTCTTCGGCCAGCTTCATAGCTTGGGATAGAACCGCTGCCCCGTCCGCCCCGATCAATGCCCCCTGTCCGACGATTACAATGGACGGTGCCTCCAGAACGGCGCCGTAGTTTTTGCCGATCAATCCCGCCAGCGCCGCTCGATCTGTGCCCACATGCGCATATTCATATGTCAGATCGGCAGCCTCTCCGACAAGCCCGATCTGCGCCCCATTGAGCCACGCCTTGCGAATGCGGGCATTTAAAACGGGTGCTTCTTCTCTGGGATTCGTGCCGATGAGCTGAATGAATTTTGCTGTGTCTATGTCTTCGATCTGCGCCGTTCCCACATAGGCTGAGCGATTACCTGCAGGCAATTTCGTACCATCTGTTCGGCTTTCTACTTGGCCACCCTGTCCTTCTACCAAGGCTTTCAGCGCAAAAGCGGCTTCAACAGACACCAAGTCCCCGATCAAGCCCGTGAGCTTTGCAGCACCTTTGATTGCGCCCGCGGCTTTGCCTAAAGCTTCTTCCCAACTCGCAGGACGCAATTTCCCGTTTTCGCGCACATAAGGTCGGTCCAACCGCTGACGCCGCAGACCATCCCAGACAAACCGCGTTTTGTCCGAAATCCATTCTTCGTTCACGCCATCGTGGTTGCGGGGTAGGATCCGCATGACCTCGCGCCCTTTGGTGTCAACGCGAATATTGGATCCAAGCGCATCCATCACGTCGATGGTTTCCGTTTTGGTCAATTCCCAAGGTCGTGCCGTGAAAGCATAAGGTTTTGACGTCAGTGCTCCGACCGGACAGAGGTCAATGATATTACCTTGCATATTGCTAGAAAGCGTCTGTCCAAGGTAAGATGTGATTTCCGCATCTTCCCCGCGTCCGGTTTGCCCCATCTGCGTGATGCCGGCGACTTCGGTCGTGAATCGCACGCAGCGCGTGCAGGAAATGCAGCGCGTCATATGAGTCTCAACCAAGGGTCCAAGATCAAGATCGGTGCTTGCCCGTTTTGGTTCGCGGTAGCGCGAGAAATCAACGCCATAGGCCATGGCCTGATCCTGAAGATCACATTCACCGCCCTGATCGCAGATCGGACAATCCAAAGGATGGTTGATCAGCAAAAATTCCATGACGCCCTCGCGGGCCTTTTTTACCATCGGTGAATTCGTTTTTACTTCCGGAGGTTGCCCCTCTGGACCTGGGCGCAAATCCCGCACCTGCATCGCGCAGGAGGCTGCAGGTTTGGGCGGGCCGCCGACGACTTCGACCAGACACATCCGACAGTTGCCTGCAATCGATAAACGTTCGTGATAGCAAAAGCGTGGGATTTCAACGCCAGCCACTTCGCAGGCCTGAATGAGCGTCATTGCGCCATCGACCTCAATCACTTCGCCATTTATATTGATTTTTCTAAGGTCTGTCATGCCGCACACCTGCCCGAAAGTTCCAGATTTCCGTCCTTGATCATCAGCTGATCTGCATCCGGACCATTGGTCCATTCCACATCAGAGGTGCTGAGTTTTTCTATACAGAATTTTGTCGCCTCATAACGTCCCGCCTCGCGCGCGCCGTCGATGTTTTTTTCTGCCTTCTTGACGCTCACGCGAAAGGCGAAGTCATCATTCTTGTCCGTGCTCAAGTCGGCATCGAATTTTATGCCCTCAAAGGCAACCTGATTGTCGCGGTAGCGTTCCCCGCAAGCAACAAGGCTCAGAGTGAGCAGGATAGCCATCATTACCCGCATCATTTACTCCGCCGCCACAGCGCTTTTGCGCCCAGTTCTTTTATGGCGAATACGATCTTCGATCTCATCGCGGAAATTGCGTATCAAACCTTGGATCGGCCAAGCCGCCGCATCGCCCAATGCGCAAATTGTATGGCCTTCTACCTGTTTGGTTACATCAAAGAGCATGTCTATTTCTTCGACCTCGGCCTCACCGCTCACCAAACGATCCATCACGCGCATCATCCAACCTGTGCCTTCACGGCAGGGAGTGCACTGACCGCAACTTTCGTGTTTGTAGAATTTTGAAAGACGCCAAATCGCCTTAATAATATCGGTCGACTGATCCATTACGATGACCGCCGCCGTCCCGAGACCGGAACGCTGTTCGCGCAGGTAATCAAAATCCATAATCGCTTCGCGGCAATGTTCGCCGCGGATACAAGGCACGGAGGAGCCACCCGGAATAATGGCTTTGAGATTGTCCCAACCGCCGCGTATCCCGCCGCAATGACGTTCGATCAGTTCTTCAAAGGGGATCGACATCGCCTCTTCGACAACACAAGGGTTGTTCACATGCCCTGAAATTGCAAAGACCTTTGTACCGGCGTTATTTGGCCGACCAAAGCTTGCAAACCACTCTGGCCCACGTCTGAGGATCGTGGGTACGACGGCAATCGATTCCACATTGTTCACAGTTGTCGGGCAGCCATAAAGCCCCGCCCCTGCGGGAAACGGCGGTTTCATCCGCGGCATACCTTTGCGCCCCTCAAGGCTTTCCAGCAGGGCGGTTTCTTCGCCACAGATATAAGCACCGGCACCATGGTGGAGATAAAGATCAAAATCCCAACCAGATTTTGCGGCATTTTTACCCAAAAGTCCGGCATCATACGCTTCGTCAATTGCTGCCTGAAGCGCTTCTCGTTCGCGGATATATTCGCCGCGGATGTATATGTAGCAGGCATGCGCATTCATAGCAAAAGATGCAATGAGGCACCCTTCGATCAAAGTATGCGGATCGTGGCGCATAATTTCGCGGTCCTTACAGGTTCCGGGTTCGGATTCATCTGCATTCACAACGAGATATGCGGGCCGGCCATCACTTTCTTTTGGCATGAAGGACCACTTTAAACCCGTTGGAAACCCGGCACCGCCGCGACCGCGCAGACCCGAGGCTTTCATCTGATCGATAATCCAATCGCGGCCCTGCTTTATGATCTTTGCAGTCCCGTCCCAATGACCACGCGCCTTGGCGCCTTTCAGAGTGCGATCATGCATCCCATAAAGATTGGTGAATATCCGATCTTCATCCTTCAGCATATTTCCCTCATCCTTCGTTGTTCTGGCGTTTTCGCCAGATAAAAAAACAATTTACCAAAGCCCAGAACAACGCCGCCAAAACGATCAAATCGGCAAGGATAGCATACCGCATTGTTAGCCCCAACTGTGGCCCCAAAGCGTTTGCGATCAACCAGAAACAGACAGATCCCGCTATCACAAGCGCGGTCAACCGCCCTTGTTTCATCAGGTTTTGATCTGTTTCTGGTCGCATCGTCCGAACCATCCTTACACGTTGTCCATTTAACCCTTGGCCAGTTCTTTTGCCTGAGCAACCCATTGATCGCGCGTCACACGACCTTTGAAACCCTCAAGATTCGCATCCACCCAAGCAACTTCTTCGTCTGTCCAATTCGCGACCTGATCAAAATGAAAAAACCCAAGTGAATGACAGAGCTGCTCTAGCTTTGGACCAATGCCTTTGATCCGCTTGAGATCATCTGCAACACCGCCACGTGGACCATCCAGTTTTTGTGGTGCGGTGCCAGTCACCTCCTGCGGCTCTGCCTCTTTGGCAGGTTCGGCATGAGCAGTTTGTGCCGCGGCGTTGTTTGCCGCAGTTTGTGTTCCCTCATAGCGCCATGTTCCCTTACGAGACGCCAATTCAGCCTCTCCGGCAAGGGGTGTTGATGGCTTTAACCCAGATCCTGCCGGCGCTGGCTCAGAAGCCTGTTTTTCAGTTTTTAGCGGTGCGGCCTCTGTCGAAGCCTTCAGCTGATCGGTGGCTCCGCCCAGTGGAGGCAAAGGCCGGCAAAGCAACCAACCCAACATTGCCCCTGATACAAAAAAGGCAACAATTCCCAAAAAGATTGCACCTGTTTTTGTCATTTCTCCAAAAATCAGACACCCAACTGTGGTGACCAACGCAATCCCTAGAGCCAGTGCCCAGCATCCCATTTGACAGCTTATGTTCTTTTGAGGCGTCGTCATGTCGTTCTCCCTATTTTTTCAATAAACGCGGCGAATGTAACATGTTAGATTGCATCCGTCTCTTGCGACGACATAAGTTCTTTGGCTTGAGCGACCCAATTGTCACGGGTTGCGCGTCCTTTAAAACCTTCCAAGTTCTGATCCACCCAAGCCATTTCATTTTCGCTCCATGAAGCGACTTGATCAAAGTGGAAGAAGCCTAATGAATTCAAAAGCTTTTCAAGTTTCGGCCCAACGCCTTTTATGCGTTTGAGGTCATCCGCGCCTGATTTTCTCGCCGCCTTCAAAGTTGCAGGTTTTTTACCTGCCGGCTGGACCTTTGGGGGTGTTGGGTCCGGATTTGGAATGGCAGTTGATGTTTTACCGCGAGATTTTGATGCTCTGGGTGATTCTGACTTGGCGCTTGAAAGCCAAGGGGTCAACAACGGGACTTCAGATCCATCAATGCGGCGCAAAGTATCATTTTGGGTTGATGCCAGCTGCACAGAGGCGTTTTCGCTGATGCGATTTTTCGCATATTCCTCAAGGCTTGTGAGACCAGAAAGAGGTTCAGAAGCGAAACGACCGTTTTGTGGACCCGGCTTTGGGGTCTGACCCGCCTTCATCGCATCAATCATCTCACCAAAGCGTTCTGCGGTAAGGTCTTCGTAATAGTCTTTGCCAATCTGGGCCATCGGTGCATTGGCACAGGCACCAAGACATTCCACCTCTTCCCAACTGAGTTTTCCATCTTCTGAAATTTGATGCGGATTTGGGGCAATCTTTTCGCGACAGACCGCGATCAAATCCTCTGCGCCACAGATCATGCAAGAGGTTGTACCACAAACCTGAATATGCGCCACGCTGCCCACGGGCTCGAGCTGGAACATGAAGTAGAAAGACGCAACTTCAAGCGCGCGGATGTAGGCCATGCCGAGAAGATCCGCAACGTATTCGATTGCGGGACGGGTCAGCCAGCCTTCTTGTTCCTGCGCGCGCCACAAAAGTGGAATAATCGCACTGGCTTGGCGGCCTTCTGGGTATTTGGTCATCTGCGCTTCGGCCCAAGCCTGATTGGCGGGCGTAAAGGCGAAAGTTTCGGGTTGATCGTGATATAAACGACGCAGCATATGCCTACACCCTCTGAATTCTATTGAAATTTAACGAAAAGGCAGCCTGCAGCCGGCTGACCGGAGGAGCCACAGCTCCCTCAATGGTATCGAGGGTCTTGATCACCGGTCGATCTCCCCAAACACAACATCGAGCGTCCCAATAATCGCGGCAACATCCGCCAGTTGGTGGCCTTTGCTGATGTGATCCATTGCCTGAAGATGCGGAAAGCCCGGGGCGCGAATTTTTGCGCGGTAGGGTTTGTTGGAACCATCAGAAACAAGATACACCCCAAATTCGCCTTTGGGGGCTTCAACAGCGGCATAAACTTCGCCCGCCGGCACGTGAAAGCCTTCGGTATACAGTTTAAAATGATGGATCAGCGCTTCCATGGAGGTTTTCATCTCGGCGCGCTTTGGCGGTGTCAGTTTACCGCGCGCCAGAACATCACCTTTTTCCACCCGTAGTTTTGCAATGGCCTGTTTGATGATGCTCACAGACTGGCGCATTTCCTCCATGCGGCAGAGGTAACGATCATAACAGTCACCGTTTTTGCCGACCGGCACTTGGAAATCGAATTCATCATAACATTCATACGGCTGTGCGCGGCGCAAATCCCAAGCAAGACCAGATCCCCGCACCATAACACCAGAGAACCCATATTTCAGGATTTCATCCTCACTGACGATCGCGATATCCACGTTTCGCTGTTTGAAAATGCGGTTTTCAGTCAAAAGCCCGTCGATATCGCTTAGAATAGCAGGGAACTCATCTGCCCAGGTGTCGATGTCGTCGATCAAATCATCAGGAAGATCCTGATGTACCCCACCGGGGCGGAAATAGGCCGCATGAAGCCGTGCACCGCAGGCACGTTCATAAAACACCATAAGCTTTTCACGCTCTTCAAAGCCCCAAAGAGGCGGCGTCAGCGCTCCAACGTCAAGCGCCTGTGTTGTGACATTCAAAAGATGGTTCAATACACGCCCGATTTCGCAAAACAGCACTCGAATGAGGGACGCACGACGAGGTACTTCAACGCCCGTCAGTTTTTCAATCGCCAGACACCAAGCATGTTCCTGATTCATCGGGGCCACGTAATCCAGCCTGTCGAAATACGGCAGGTTTTGCAGGTACGTCCGGCTTTCCATCAGTTTTTCAGTGCCGCGATGCAGCAGGCCGATGTGGGGATCGCAGCGCTCTACAATCTCACCGTCCAGTTCCAGAACCAACCGTAACACCCCATGCGCAGCCGGGTGCTGTGGACCAAAGTTGATGTTGAAATTTCTGATTTTCTGTTCACCCGTGAGGGCATCATTGAAATCACCGGAGCCGTCCATCATGCCTCAGCCTCCTTTTCGTCGCCGGGCAATACATATTGCGCCCCTTCCCATGGCGACATGAAATCAAATTGTCGATACTCTTGAACGAGGCTTACGGGTTCGTAAACAACGCGCTTTTCAACTTCGTCGTACCGAAGCTCAGTATACCCCGTGGTCGGAAAATCCTTGCGCAACGGATGGCCGCGAAACCCGTAGTCGGTCAAAATACGTCTCAGGTCGGGATGCCCGCTAAAGAGGATCCCAAACATGTCAAAAACTTCGCGTTCAAACCAATCCGCAGACGGATGCACTTCAACGATTGAACTCAGAATATCTTCATCGCGGATCGATACACGAAGGCGCACGCGTTGGTTTTGATACATGCTAAGCAAATGATAAACGACATCAAATCGCTTTGCCCGCTCTGGGTAATCGACCGCAGTAATATCCACGAGTGTTGAAAATTTGCACGTCGCATCGCTTGCCAGATACTTCACAAACCCCAAAAGATTTGCAGGCGCCACATCAAATGTCAGCTCATCAAATGCGATATTCCACGTCAGTACACAATCCTGACGGCGCATTGTGACGTGCTCTGCCAATTCTTTGAGTTGTGCTGTCATCGTGTGATTGTCCCCGTGCGGCGAATCTTTCTCTGCAGTGCCAAAATTCCATAAAGCAACGCCTCTGCGGTCGGAGGGCAGCCGGGCACATAGACATCCACCGGTACAATACGGTCGCAGCCGCGCACGACGGAGTAGCTGTAGTGATAATACCCTCCCCCATTTGCACAGGACCCCATAGAGATCACATACCGAGGCTCCGGCATTTGATCATAAACCTTGCGCAGCGCAGGGGCCATTTTGTTGGTCAATGTTCCTGCAACAATCATCAGGTCAGACTGACGCGGTGACGCGCGCGGTGCCGTTCCAAACCGCTCCAGATCATAGCGCGGCATAGCGGTATGCATCATTTCTACGGCACAACATGCCAAACCAAAGGTCATCCAGTGAAGGCTTCCGGTCCGCGCCCAGTTAATGATGTCTTCGGTAGAGGTTACAAGAAAGCCTTTGTCCTGTAACTCTTTGTTGATCGCCTGAACGCCGACTTCTTTGTCAGCGCCAGCGGTGTGGGTGCCTGTCATCACGCCCATTCCAGCGCTCCCTTTTTCCATTCATATGCAAATCCAACGGTCAGAACGACAAGGAAAAACATCATCGACCAAAATCCAACATCGCTCAAATCTTTGAACGCAACAGCCCAAGGGAACAGGAACGCAATCTCAAGGTCAAAGATGATAAAAAGTATCGATACCAGATAAAACCGCACATCGAATTTCATTCGCGCGTCATCAAAGGCATTAAAACCACATTCATATGCAGATATTTTTTCTGGATCCGGATTTCGTACAGCCAAAATCACGGCTGAAAGCATCAAAACAAGTCCGAGACCAATGGCGAGGGCTAAAAAGATCAATATAGGGAGGTACTCCCTTAGCATCTCTTCCACAGATGGCTCCTTTCAAGACGCGCGCGTGCGCGGTAGTTGGCTTGGGTCCGTTTACTCTTGGTACCGCCCAGCGTCAACAAGGTTGCAACAAATAAATCTGCTGCCAAAGGTCACAGTTAAGCTTTCATTTTTATCTCATAATCAGAGAAGCTCGCGCAGAAAACGTATTTCAATCGATGAAACAACCCAGCATTGCCCCCTGTAAACTTGGTGAGAACCAAACGGTCAAGGAACCCGCTATTTCAAACGGCCAGAACACGGGATCTTCACCCCGACTCTTGAAGTCCAGAAAGCCTTACGAGCACTGCAGCAGCTTCAACTTGATCTTTGACGCGCACCAGAACCTCATCAACCACACAATTTTGAGGCGCTGTAAGCACATGTTCCATCTTCATGGCTTCAAGCCCCAGTATTCTGTCACCTTTTTCCAAAATATCCCCTTTTGCGACGCCGACAAAGTTCACAAGGCCCGGCATCGGGGCGCGGATAACATTCATATCGGCAAAGTCGCTTCCACTCCGGTCAAGCGGATCGATTGTCTCAAATACGACACCGCCCTTTTCGAACACCCAGACAGTATTTTTGATACATACTGAATGAGGAAGACGTTTCGTTGAAAACCACCACCGCTCATCTTTGAAATGTGCTGTGAACGACTGGCCCTCATGTTCAATTGTGAGGGAATTTGGTCCAAAATTCAGTGCCAATGTGAATGTTATGTCAGCATGGATCAAAGTAATGGTCTGTGAAAATGAGGACCAAAGATGGAACCCTGAAAATGCACTTTTTGCAGCTTGGTCCCCAACGACGGCCAAAGCAGCGGCAAGAAGAACGGAAGCCGACGGTTCAGCCGTCTTTGTCAACTCATCAACTTTGCGGTCAATCCATTTCGTATCCACCGTCATCGCGTGAAAATCAGGATGTTCCGCCAGAGAAATCAGAAATTCAAGATTGGTTTTTGACCCAGCCAATTCCGTTTGACGCAAACTGTTGCTCAATCTGGCGAGCGCCTCTTTACGGTCTCGTCCATGCACGATCACTTTGGCGATCATCGGATCATAGAAGGGGCTTATTACATCACCCGCACGCACCGCACTATCGTTACGGCTTTGATCACAGAAACGGACATGATCCAAGCGACCCGTTACAGGCAGGAACCCCTTAGAAGCATCTTCTGCATAAATACGCGCTTCAATCGCGTGGCCATCAAAACGAATGTCCTCTTGCGCCAAAGGAAGCGGTTCGCCGGCGGCAACGCGCAATTGCCATTCCACAAGGTCAATACCCGTGATCGCCTCAGTAACAGGATGTTCGACCTGAAGGCGGGTGTTCATTTCCATAAACCAAAACCCATCGTCCCTAAGCCCCTTGGATCCGTCGACAATAAATTCGACAGTGCCTGCCCCTTTGTATCCGATGGCTTCTGCGGCGCGTACAGCGGCAGCACCCATGGCGCTTCGCAGAGTGCTTGTCATGCCCGGTGCGGGCGCCTCTTCGATTACTTTTTGATATCGGCGCTGCAGCGAACAATCCCGTTCAAAAAGATGAACCGCCTTTTGCCCATCACCAAAGACCTGAATTTCAATATGACGCGGCGCGCTGATATATTTTTCGAGCAAAACGTCAGGGTTTCCAAAGGCATTTTGTGCCTCTGAACGCGCAGACCGCAGGGCTTCTTCGAAATCCTGAGCCCGCTCGACGAGGCGCATGCCCTTGCCACCTCCTCCTGCAACCGCTTTGATCAGCAGCGGATATCCTATAGCTTCAGCCTGTGACCGGAGGAGATCGAAATCTTGACTGGCACCGTGATACCCTGGCACTACAGGAACATTTGCTTTTTCCATCAGCGCCTTAGCGGCATCTTTTAAACCCATGGACCGCATTGCCCCGGCTGAAGGGCCGATAAAGGTAAGTCCAGCTTTTTCCAAACTTTCCGCGAAATCGGGATTTTCGGACAGAAACCCATAGCCCGGATGAATTGCCTGAGCACCACTTTGCAGCGCGACGTCAATGATGCGTTCCCCGTTCAAGTAGCTTTCCAAAGGGGCGGCACCCCCGATATGATATGCTTCATCCGCGGCAGAGACATGCAGCGCATCTTTATCAGCTTCCGAGTAAACCGCGACCGTTTGAATGCCCATATTCCGCGCACTGCGCGCGATGCGGACAGCAATTTCACCGCGATTTGCAATCAGGATTTTTGAAAACATTTCAATACCTTTTCTTTCTGACCTAACGTAGAATGAAAATCACATTCGGAAGACGCCAAAGCGTGTGTCCGCAATCGGGGCGTTCAGTGCTGCGCGCAACGAAAGATAAAGAACGTCCCGCGTTTTTCGCGGATCAATGATCCCATCATCCCAAAGCCGCGCGCTGGCATAAAGCGGATGCGATTGTTCCTCAAAGGCATCAAGCGTCGGTTTTTTAAACGCCTCTTCTTCTTCTTGGCTCCAAGTTCCACCCCCGCGTTCAATGCCTTCGCGTTTGACCGTGGCCAGAACCCCCGCTGCCTGTGCCCCCCCCATTACGGCAATCCGGCTGTTGGGCCAAGTCCAAAGGAAACGCGGCTGGTAGGCGCGCCCTGCCATTCCATAGTTACCAGCGCCATAGCTTCCCCCGACGATCATGGTGATTTTGGGCACCGCAGTTGTAGCGACAGCCGTCACCATTTTCGCCCCATGGCGGGCAATCCCTTCGTTTTCGTATTTCTGCCCCACCATGAATCCGGTGATATTTTGCAAAAACACAAGAGGGATTTTACGCTGGCTGCAAAGCTCTATGAAATGCGCACCTTTTTGTGAGGACTCGCTAAAGAGAACGCCGTTATTGGCAATTATCCCCACAGGACATCCCCGTACATGCCCAAAGCCCGTGACCAAAGTTTCGCCAAAACGTGCTTTGAATTCGTCAAAGCGGGATCCGTCAAGGATCCGCGCCAAAAGTTCTCGAATGTCATAGGGTTTGCGCAGATCTGTCGGTACAATTCCAAGAATGTCCTCAGCATCATAAAGCGGATCTTCTTCAGCCTGCCATGAAACGTTGGTTATCTGTTCTGTATTGAGGTTTGCGACAGCACGCCGAGCCAGCGCCAATGCATGGGTGTCATCCTCTGCCAGATAATCGGCCACGCCAGAAATGCGTGTGTGCACATCCGCCCCAC
>VMBT01001301.1_pt1 | contig 13385 bp, 12 predicted proteins | sample 4404301 | NCBI WGS metagenome assembly VMBT01 (sample SAMN12238535, study PRJNA552566) | marine metagenome | isolation source: Coastal seawater | place: USA: coastal Georgia, Sapelo Island | collected 2008-08/2009-08
TCTTCTTAAAGGCAGGCAATGACTAAATAAAGCATTATTTGTTTTTGACATTTTTTCTCCATCAACTATGAAATGTTTAAAGTTATCTCTAACAAGTTTTTCTTCTTCAGGATTGCCATAGTAAGACAGAGAACCCCAACTTTTTGCATAAACAATATCTGCATTTGCATAGCCATAATCTATATTATGTGTGATTTCAAATTTCATATTATTTGATGCACAGTTCTTTTCTGCTTCATTAATGTAATTCTCATGGAGAATATATTCTTCAGATGGGCATAATAGCTTTACGTTCATGCCAAATTTACTTGCAATTAATAAAGAGGAATTTGCTACTGCTGTATTCAAAGGTTTTGGGTGATATGTCCATGTTAAAAGATAATCTTTACCAGTAAGATCGCCCAAGTTTTCTTGCATTGTGAGAATATGTGCTAATTCTTGGCAGGGATGCGTAATAGTTTCCATATTAATAACTGGAACAGAAGCATATTTTGCAAAACTATTAATTACATTGTCAGATAAATCTTCTTCTAAATTAATAAATTTAGGGAATGCTCTTATCGCAATTAAATCACAGTAATCTGAGAGTACCTTTGCAACTTCTATTATGTGCTCTTCAGAATCTTCATCCATAACTGAGTTGAGCTTAAATTCAATGGGCCATGCATCTTTTCCAGGATGAAGGACTACAGCGTAACCACCAAGTTCTTGCACACCCAATTCAAAACTGGTTCTAGTTCTCATTGATGGGTTAAAAAATAAGAGAGCTACAGATTTGTTCTTTAATACATTATTAAACCTATTAATCTTAAGATCTTTTGCATAATCCAAAATATCTTGAAGCTCTTGTTTCGTCCAGTCTGTTGTAGATATAAAATTTTTCATAATTACTTTTTTTAAAATAAAAAAAACCCAGCATAAGCTGGGTCTAATTCACAATAGGATAGATCCAGCTACAAAGCTGAAACCCGTCTTTCTTGTGTTAAATAGTTATTCATCGCTGCTAAGTATATATAGAAATTTAATTTTGTAAACTTTTCAACTTAATTTGGTAGGGATGGAGGGAGTCGAACCCCCACGCCTTGCGGCACTTGGTTCTAAGCCAAGCGTGTCTACCAGTTCCACCACATCCCCGGATTGAAGCATTATATAGACTATTAATATTTTATGGAAAGGTTAATTGTAAAATTTACAAATTATAATCAAGCTGATTTTTTCTTGCTTTTTGCACGGCATAAAGGCCAATTGCAAATACAACACCCATAAAGAAAGATATAACTGCAACAGTTGTATAACCATCGTAAATAAAGCTGAACATTTTTGAAATCATCATTACAAAAATAATATACAAGACTACTGTACCGACTTGAACTTTTGATGAGGAATATAAAAATCTCATAGCCAGATAACCAACTGCTGCAACAAATCCAGCATATGATCTAGCAAAATGTGACTCCTGAACACCTTCTACAACTACTGGTAAAAAAACAGTATTAACATCTGGTGATACCATCGTTACTATTCCAGCTATCATTGCAAGTGCTGAGATACAGAAAATCATAATTTTTAATAAAATCATAATACCCCTAGCATATATAAGGCTAAAATGAATGACAAGGCACCAACCCCCATCCAAATATACATTTCTTTGTAGTTTTTAAATTTGTAGGAATTGATTGCAAGAAAGCAACAAAAAATAGGTGCAACTACCAAAACACCATATCCCACTAATATCGCCAGTGGAATAAAGGCTAATAAGAGAAATATTTGTAAAACAGTTCTGTTCATATAGCTATAAAACTAACATTTATTGCAGTATTGTCAATTTAGAGGTTCTTCAATTTTTTCTAGTTGCTGTAAAGCTGATATTTCTGTTTGAATTTCTAAAATTGATTGATTTAATTGTTTTTTATAATTATTTAAAGCTTGGACAGAGTCATCAACTAAGATTAATTGAGTTTCTATGGTTTTCAATGTTAGCTGTATATCATTGATATTAATTAAAGATGGCTCAAGTTTATTAATTTTCTTAGTATTGGAAGATAAATCAGTTTTATACTTATCAAGTGATTCATTTATTTGAGTTATTGATGCTTCTATTTCAGCTGTTGAAGCTAATAATTTAGATATATTTACTTTATTTCTTTTATTACTAAGGTCCCATAATTTACGAACTTCTTTATCAAGAAATTGAATGGAAGACGATATATCTGTTAAAGAATCGTTATTAACCTCATCAGCTATATTCATTTGTTCTTCAATGATAGCCAATCTATCTTCGTTAGTTTTTATTTTGGCGTCTGTATAACTTGACTCAAAGCTTTGCCAAATACCAAGACCCAAAATACTCATAAATAAAAGAACATAAAGAAAACCTACAAACAAGCCTCCAGATTTTGTTTTTTTTAAGTATGCTGGTGATGTTTTATCTGGTCTTATATCTTTATTCATTTAAATGTAAAAAATTATCGCTATATGCTATATTTTTGAACAGTAGCGTCGTTAACTTATCGTCCTATAATATATTTTACAATAACTATAAGGGTTTATATGAATTTAGATTTTTCAGATGATCAAAAATTCCTTCAAAGTGAAGCAAAAAAATTTCTTGAAAAAGAAGAAAGTGTAAAACGATCCAGAGGAGTATTAGAAGGCTCGGAATCGTTTGATAATGATTTATGGCAAAAAATAATTGAATTAGGTTGGACGGGCATAAGAATTCCTGAAGAATATGATGGATTAGGCCTTGGCCATCTTGAGCTATGTGTAATTGCTGAAGAATTAGGTAGACATCTTGCACCAGTGCCCTTCTCGTCATCAGTTTATTTATTTACTGAGGCCTTAATTAAATATGGTAGTGAGGAACTTAAAAAGGAAATACTACCCAAGCTAGTAACTGGAGAGGTGGTTGGTACGATAGCAGTTACTGAAGATTTTTTAGCTCCAACAAATAACAATATTAAAACTGAAGTATCAAATGAATTAATTTCAGGTACAAAAATTGCAGTTCCTGATTGTGAAGCTGCCACTCATTCAATTATTGTCTGCAAATCTTCAAAAGGAATAGACTTGAGGCTGGTTGATTTATCTTGTAAAGAAGTCTCAATCAATCAAGTTGAAAATATTGATGGTAGTAGAGGTCACTATTCGATAGAAATGAAACAAACGCCAAGTACACTTATTGGAGATGAAGGTAATGGTTGGATTTTATATGAATCAATTATTAATCAAGCAGCTGTATTGTTTAGCTTTGAGCAAATTGGGGGTTCGCAAGCTGCATTAGACATGGCAGTAAATTATGCTAATGAAAGATATGCCTTTGGAAAACCAATTGGTTCTTATCAAGGTATTAAACATAAGTTAGCAGATATGTATGTTGCTTTAACTTTGGCTAAATCTAATTCTTACTATGCTGCATGGGCATTGTCATCAGAATCTTCAGATTTACCGGTAGCTGCAGCAACTGCCAGAGTAAGTGCAACAAAAGCTTATGAGTTATGTTCAAAAGAAAATATACAAACTCATGGTGGTAATGGTTTCACATGGGAATACGACTGTCATCTTTTTTACAAAAGATCAAAACTACTTTCATTAAATATTGGCTCACTCGCTAATTGGAAAGAAAGACTTGTCTCTAACTTAGAACAATCAAATATAAACTAGGAAAAATTATGGATTTTAAAGATACGCCTGAACAAGCAAAATTTAGAAAGACCTGCAGAGAATGGCTGGAAAAAAATGCCAAACTTAAAACAGGTGTCGAAAAAAACGAATTTGCAAATATTGATTTTTTACAAGTTGCTAAGGACTGGCAGAAAAAGAAATATGATGCTGGTTGGGCCATGTTACATTGGCCAAAGGAATTTGGTGGTATTGGTGCCTCTGCTATTGAAAGAATTATTTGGGCTGAAGAAGAATCAAAGTTTAATGTCCCGAAAGGTATTTTTGAAATTGGTTTAGGTATGGCTGGGCCAGTAATGATGGAATACGCAACTGATGAGCAAAAAGCTCGATATCTTCCAGCAATGGCGGAAGGTAAAGAAATATGGTGCCAGCTTTTTTCAGAGCCATCAGCAGGCTCAGATGTTGCAGGTTTGAGAAGTAAAGCTGTAAAAGATGGGGATAATTGGATTATTAATGGTCAAAAAGTATGGACCTCTGGAGCACATTTTTCAGATTATGGAATTTTAGTTGTAAGACATGATCCAAATCTTGAAAAACATAAAGGGATGACATTTTTCTTTTTAGATATGAAATCTCCTGGCATTGAAGTAAAGCCAATTAAACAAATTACAGGCGGTTCAAGTTTTAATGAAGTTTATTTTACTGATGTAGTTATACCTGACTCTCAAAGGCTTGGTGATGTTGGTGATGGCTGGAAAGTTGCCATAACAACCCTTATGAACGAAAGGCTTGCGGTTGGTGATGCTAATGGAGCTGATGTTGAAGATGCTTTTAGATGGGCAAAAAAACAAGATGATTCTGGTGAGCCTCTTATAAATAACAAATCAGTAAGATCATCTATTGCAGACTGGTATTGTGAAGCTAATGGATTAAAAAATACTAAACTTAGAACTATGTCTGCCTTATCAAGAGGTGAAACACCTGGACCAGAAGCTTCAATAACTAAAATAGTTAGTGCAAATAAATTACAAAATATTGGTGCCTTTGGGATGGACTCGCTTGATATGGCCGGTATGTTAAAAACAGATGATCCTGAAATACAAAGCTTTCAGAATGCTTGGCTTGGTGCTCCTGGATTAAGAATTGCCGGTGGTACTGATGAGATTCTCAAGAATATCATTGCAGAAAGAGTGCTTGGACTTCCTCAAGATGCAAGAGCCGATAAGGGAATGCCATACAAAGACATACCTTCAGGTAATTCTTAAGATTTTAATTGAGGGAATAAAATAACATCTCTTATTGATGTTTGGTTGGTAATCATCATTACCAATCTATCAATTCCAATACCTACTCCAACTGCAGGAGGCATTCCATGCTCTAATGCAGTTACGTAATCTTCATCAAATGACATAGCCTCTTTATCGCCAGTGTCTTTGGCTTTGACTTGTTCTCTAAATCTGTCAGCTTGATCATCTGGGTCATTTAATTCACAAAAGCCATTAGCTATTTCTTTACCGCCAATAAATAGTTCAAATCTATCAGCTATTTCTGGATTTTCATTATTTCTTCTTGAAAGAGGTGAAACTTCAACAGGATAACCAATGACAAAAGTTGGTTCAATTAAATTTTCTTCTACACTTGATTCAAATAATTCAAGCAATTCTTTGCCACCCATTTTTGCTATTTGATCTTCACTAATTGAATTATTATGTTCTAAAACTAGATCGGCAAGTTTTGCTTTTCTAAATTTTGATAGATTAATTTTATCTTCTCCCCAAGATATATTTAATGAATCATTAATAAGCTCACATGCTTTTTTAATCATGTTTTCAGTAAATTCAATGGTATTTTCTAGAGTTGTAAAAGCCTCATAATACTCAAGCATAGTAAATTCTGGGTTATGTTTTGTTGATAAGCCCTCGTTTCTAAAACTTCTATTAATTTCAAAAACTCTCTCGAAACCTCCTACTAAAAGTCTTTTTAAATACAGCTCAGGAGCTATCCTTAAAAATAACTCTCTATCTAAAGCATTATGTTTAGTAACAAATGGTCTTGCCACAGCACCGCCTGGTATTGGATGCATCATAGGTGTTTCTACTTCAACAAAATTTCTATCTTTAAGAGACTCTCTTAATGATTCAATAATAGCTGACCTATTTAAAAATACTTGCTTCTGGTTTTCGTTACTCATTAAATCAAGATATCTTTGTCTATATCTTGTCTCAATATCGGCAAGACCTTTAAATTTGTCAGGCATAGGTCTTATTGATTTTGTAATCAAACTAACCGCACTAGCTTCAATTGTTAGCTCATTTGTTTTTGTTTTAAATAATTTTCCCTTAACACCTACGATATCTCCTAAATCCCAAGTTTTAAAATCTTCATATATATCAATATCTACAGTATTTTTACTCACATAAACCTGAATATCGCCACTAGAATCCCTTATGGTCGCAAAACTCGCGTTACCCATTACCCTCATGAGTACAATTCTTCCAGCAACAGAAATATTATCAATATTTTTTGATTCTAGATCTTCTTTTGAAAGCTCATCATATTGACCATGAAGATCATTAGCATAATGCTCTTTTAAAAAGTCGTTTATATATGCTGTATTTTTATCTCTAAGGAGTTGAAGTTTTTTTCTTCTTTCTTCAATAATACCCTCTTCTCCACCAATATTTTCTTCAGCCATTTATACTCCTGCTTTAAGACTTGCTTTCATAAATTCATCGAGATCACCATTTAAAACCGCCGATGTATTTCCTGTTTCATAACCAGTTCTTAGATCCTTTATTCTAGATTGATCTAAAACATATGACCTTATTTGACTTCCCCAACCTATGTCTGATTTACTTTCTTCCAATTCTTGTCTTTCTTGGTTTTGTTTTTGTAATTCTAACTCGTATAACTTAGATTTTAATTGTTTAAGGGCATTTTCTTTATTTTTATGCTGAGATCTATCACTTTGGCATTGAGCAACAACTCCAGTTGGCATATGAGTCAGTCTCACCGCTGAATCAGTTTTATTAACATGTTGACCTCCAGCACCTGATGCTCTGTATGTATCAACTCTTATATCAGCATTGTTTATATTTATTTCAATAGAATCATCAACTTCAGGAGAAATAAAAACAGATGCAAAAGATGTATGTCTTCTACTGCCAGAGTCAAAGGGTGACTTTCTAACCAATCTATGTATTCCGGTTTCAGTTCTCAACCAACCATAAGAATATTCACCGCTTACATGCAATGTTGCTGATTTAATGCCGGCAACATCGCCATGAGAAATTTCAATTAAGTCAGAATTAAAACCTCGGCCTTCAGACCACTTTGTATACATTCTAAGTAACATTTCAGCCCAATCTTGAGCTTCAGTACCTCCTGATCCAGATTGAATTTCTACATAAGCCGATGCAGAATCCATTTTATTTGTAAACATCTTACTAAACTCAAGCTCAGCAACAGACTGTTCTAAACTTTGGAAGCTTTCCAATATTTCAGATATAGATTTGTCATCTCCCTCCTCTTCAGCAATATCAATAAACATAAGCCCATCAGTCACTTTTTCCTCAACGGATTTGAATGAATTTAATGTTTTTTCAAGAGCTGTTTTTTCTTTACTAATTTTTTGGGATAAATCTAAATCTGACCAAATTTCTTCTTTAGAAAGCTCGCTCTCAATTTCTTTAAGTCGTTTTTCTTTGGAGTTAATGTCAAAAACACCATCTTTGATATCATCTAGGCGTATTTTAAGATCATTGAGGCTATTCTTAAGTTCTGAGGAATCCATTTTATAAATTATTCTTAATTATAAAATCAAAAATTAATTCTTTGGATGCAGGCATATGTGAAGCTCTTTCTTTTAAATTATATACATCTAAAAGAGTCTTGGGTATTTCTGATAATTCTAAATCTGCATCCTTAATAATTTCAGGAAATTTAGCTGGATGAGCTGTAGATAGAATTAATGTGTTTCCATTAAGTTTTTCATTAATTTGATCAACTGCTTCAATTGCTACAGCTGTGTGGGGATCAATTAAATAGTTATAAGAAATATAAGTATCTTTCATTGCTTTAACTGTGGAAATATCATCGACTGAGTAACTCATAAAGAGATCCTTAGATTTTTCCCACATATTTTTTTCTAAATTAATTGGGGATTTAGGAAAATTTCTATAAAACTGATCACAAATAGAGGAGTCTCTTTCTGCATAAAAATCATAAAGTAATCTTTCAAAATTACTTGCAATACTTATATCCATACTAGGTGAAAGAGTTTCTGATACTTTTGATCTTGAGTAATCATTATCTGAAAAGAATCTATGCAGAATATTATTATCATTTACAGCTACTAATATTTTATTTAAGGGCATGCCCATTTTGTATGCAGAATAACAAGCAAATACATTTCCAAAATTTCCAGTTGGAACGGAAAAATTGAGGGGCTCTCTCAATTGATTGGTTTTTAATGAGGCGTAAAAATAGTAACAAATTTGACCAATAATTCTTACCCAATTAATAGAATTAACAGCTAATAAAAATTGATCGTCTTTGAGAAAAGACCTTTCACTAAAAGCTTGTTTGACAATATCCTGGCAATCATCAAATGTTCCGTTAACTCTTAATGTAAAAACATTAGGACTATCAACTGTGGTCATTTGTCTTCTTTGAACTTCTGACATATTTCCATCCGGAAGAAGAATAAAACTTTTAATAGAATCAAATCTTTTACATGCATCAATAGCAGCAGATCCAGTATCTCCTGAAGTTGCACCTAGTACTATTGCCGTTTTATTTTGTTTTAATAATGATTTATTAAAAAATGCTGCAGCTAATTGGAGTCCAAAATCTTTAAAGGCTGCTGTAGGTCCATGAAATAACTCTAAAATAGACTTTGTATCATCAAGCTGATGAATGGTGGCAAAATTTTCTTTAGAAAAGTCATGCCATGTATCATCTAGTAGTTCCAAGACCTCATCATCTGAGAAAGAGGACTTTGTAAATAAAGGAACTATGCATTTGGCCACATCAATAAAACTATCAAGAGTTTTTATTTTCTCAATATCGACTTGTGGCCAAGCATCAGGCATAAATAAACCCCCATCTGCAGCTAAACCCTGCATAAGAACATCCTCAAATGTTCTGTTGTGGTCCTTACCCCTTGTGCTGTGGAATAACATTATTAGTTAGATTCTATTCTAATAGATCTGATATTTTTAACCGATTCTATAGTTAATAACTCTTTGTGAAGTTCTGAGTGATCGCTTTCTTTAAATGGGTCAGTTATTAATATTATAGGAACACAATTTTCATCTAATTCTTCTTTTTGAACAATTGATTCAATTCCTACTTGTTTTGATGCCATTAAAGATGTTATTGATGCCATAACACCTGGTTTATCTTCTGCTTCTATATAAAAATAATATTGAAAGACAAGTTCAGAAAATTCTGAGACTTTATATGAAGTAATATTATTGTTTTCTGGTTGATCATTTATAGCTTTTGAATTTGCTAAATTAATAAGGTCTGAAATTAATCCAGAAGCAGTTGACTCCTGTCCAGCTCCTGAGCCTGCTATATGTATTTTTCCAATTAAGTCCGTATCTATCTCCATACCATTTCTCACACCCTTTAAGTTGGCAAGGTGTGAATCAAGCTTTATTAATGCAGGATGCGCCCTAAGCTCTAGAAGATTTTCATCAACTTTAGCTACTGCAAGATGTTTTACGGTATAACCCATATCCATTGCATATGTAAAATCACTTTTTTCTATTTTTGTGATGCCTTCAACATAAAAATCTTTTGGAGGCAAAGATGTTCCAAAGGCTAGAGCTGATAAAATACCAATCTTATGTGCGGCGTCCATACCTTCAATATCAAAGGTTGGATCAGGCTCTGCATATCCTTCTTTCTGAGCCAATTCAAGAGTTGAATCAAATTCAGCACCTTCTTCCATATTTGATAAGATAAAATTAGATGTACCATTTAACATCCCTGAAATCTTTGAAACTCTATTTGCAGCTAACTCTTCTTTTAATAATTTTATAATTGGGGTTCCAGCGCAAACTGCAGATTCAAAAAGAACTCTTACTCCGTTTTCTTTTGCTAATTTAAAGATTTCATCTCCATGATGGTATATAACAGCTTTATTTGCAGTTACAACATGTTTTTTATTCTTGATTGCTTTAATAATTAGTTCTCTTGCTACCTCAACTCCTCCAATTAGTTCTACCACTACATCAATATCATGACTAATGACATCAAATATATCCCTCTCGATAGGTGTATTACCTGGATCACATTTAGGATTGTCTCTTCTTGCTCCTATGACACTAACTGTAAATTGAGCACCTGAGTTTGAAGCAATAATATCTGCATTATTTTCTAGCGCACTAAATAATCCAGTTGCAACATTACCCCACCCACAAATTCCTACTTTTAATTCTTCCATTATATTTCCATTGATAAAAAGTTTTTAATGCCTCTTATTGCTTGCCTAATTCTTTGTTCATTCTCAATAAGTGAAAATCTAACATACTCATCACCATCTTCACCAAAACCTCCTCCAGGAGAAACAGCAACTTGAGCATGTTCAATAAGCAATTTACTAAATTCTAAAGAACCTAATTTAATATATTTTTCAGGTATCTTTGCCCATACAAACATTGTAGCAACTGGCTTTTCAACATCCCAGCCAATACGATTAAGTCCATCACATAATTCATTTCTTCTGCTTTCATACATTTCACGAATTGCACTTACTTCTTTATCACATTCATTTATTGCTTTAATTGCAGCAACTTGAATTGGGGTGAAAGTTCCATAATCCATATATGATTTAATTTTTGTTAAGGCTTGAACTAAATTTTTATTTCCACAACAAAATCCAACTCTCCATCCAGGCATATTATATGACTTTGATAATGTAAAAAATTCTACTGCTATATCTTTTGCGCCATCGACCTCTAAGATTGAAGGTGCTTTATATTCATCAAATACAATATCAGCATATGCAAGATCATGGATTATCCAAATATCATATTTTTTTCCAATTTTTATAATCTTTTCAAAAAATTCAACAGTTACAGATTGCGTGGTTGGATTAGATGGAAAATTAATTATTATCATTTTTGGCTTGGTTTTAGAAATATTGATTGCCTCCTCAACATCATCTAGAAACTTGTCCGTATCATCTTTTAAAGTTACCGAATGCAAATTGGCGCCTGCAATTACAACGCCATAAGAATGTATAGGATATGTTGGTGATTGAACTATCACAGTATCATCTTGAGATAAGGTAGCTAAGGAAAGATGGGCTATACCCTCTTTAGAGCCCATACATGTAACAATCTCAGAATCTTGATCTAATTGAATATTATATTTTCTTAGATACCAATCTTTTATGGCTAAACGAAGTTTTGGTAGCCCTGCTGATTGAGAATATCTATGGGTAACAGGATTTTTAACCGTTTCAATTAGTTTATCAACGACAACATTTGGTGTAGGTTGATCGGGATTGCCCATCCCAAAATCTATAATATCTTCACCACGAAGTCTTGCTTCATGTTTCAAAGTATTTATTTGACCAAAAATATATGGAGGTAATTTTTGTGCATTAGAAAAATCTTGATCAGGCATAGCTCTATGATTTTAATTTTGTTAATAAATCCTCAGGAGATAAATATCCTGGTATTAAAATTCCTTCAGTTGAAAAAATTGCGGGGGTTCCAGTAACTCCTAATTTTTTTCCAATAGCATAATGTTTTGAAACTGGTTGATTGTCACAAAAATTAACATCTACTTCTTTATTATTTTTAAGTCTTGTTAAGCTTAATTTAGTATTATCTGAACACCAAGCGTTGACCATCTTTGTAAAGGAATCAGTACCTAGACCAGATCTTGGAAAAGCAGCATAGTTTATTGTAATTCCTAGCTTGTTATATTCTTCAATCTGATTATGAAGTTTCCTGCAATATCCACAATCCACATCAGTAAAAATGGTCACACTATATTTCTCATTTTTGGATTTAAATGAAATTAATTCACTAGGTTTTAGATTCGATAGTATTATAGATCTTCTTTTTGAAATCTCTAAATCTGTAATATTAGAAATAGAGTCTATGTTTATTTTATAGATATCACCATAAATAAAAAAATTGCCATCTTTTGTAACATATATTGGTTCCAGATCACCATAATAAACTGAGTATAGTCCAGGAATAGATGATTCTTGAATGCTCTCAATTTCTGAGCCTGCAGGCAATATTTTTTCTAGACTATTTCGGATTATCTCTTCATCGGATGCAATGAATAAGGAAAATAAAATAAAAACAAATGAAATATTAAATTTTTTCATTTTAGCCTCTTGGGTGATGTTTTTTTAGAATTTCGCCTAATCGTTTCTTTGCTATGTGAGTATATATTTGGGTAGTAGATAAGTCACTATGTCCAAGTAAAATTTGTACAGATCTTAAATCAGCACCTCTATTTAAAAGATGTGTAGCAAAGGCATGTCGAAGTGTATGGGGTGAAATAGATGATTTAAGATTTTCACGCTTAATATAAATCTTTATCCTTTGCCAAAAAGCTCCCCTAGTTATTCTAGTTCCTCTGTTACTTAAAAAAACATCTTTAGAATCTAACTTTTTTCTATCTTCAAGATATATTCTCAAAGCCTCTGCTGCTTTTTCACCATATGGTACTAAACGCTCTTTAGAACCCTTACCAAAAACTTTAAGTACAGATCTATTAAAATCTATATCTGTAAGCTTAAGATTCACTAACTCAGAAATTCTCATACCAGTTGCATAAAGAATTTCTATCATTGCTTTATCTCTTCTTTCTATTTTTATACTAGATTTTGGACTTCCTAAAAGGCTTTCAACTTCATCTTCAGACATTGATGTTGGTAAATATTTTTCTTGTTTTGGAGTAGTAATTTCATCTGCTGGAGAGTTTTTAATAACTTTTTTCTTTAATAAAAAAAGATAGAAATGTTTGATAGAAGAAATCTTCCTATTTATTGAGGAACTTTTTAAACCAATACTAAATAAATTTGAAATGTAATTATTTAAATTGAGATCGGTTATTTTCAATCGATCTAAATGTTCTTTATCACACCATGAAGAAAAAGATGAAATATCATTCTTGTATGATGAAACAGTATTCTTTGAAAGTCCTTTTTCGATATATAGAGAATCTAAAAAGGACCTAAGTAAATGATCCTTTTTATTATCTTTGATCATCTAATTAGTCTAATCTTTCTTTAATTCTGGCTGATTTACCTGACCTGTCTCTTAAGTAGAAAAGTTTGGATTGTCTTACATCACCTTTTCTTTTAACTTTTATAGAGTCAATAAGTGGGCTGTGCGTTTGAAATGTTCTCTCAACGCCAATACCGCTTGAAATTTTTCTAACAATGAATGAAGAATTTAGGCCTCTTTTCTTAATACCCATTACAACACCTTCGAAAGCTTGCAATCTTGTTCTATCACCCTCTTTAACCTTAACAGAAACTACAATAGTATCGCCTGGTCTGAATGATGGAATATCTTCTTTTAATTGATTTGATTCAAAATCACTGACAATTTGTGAAGGTGTTTTTTCATTTAATGAAACTGTTGGAGAGGCATCTTCCTCTTGAGCTTCTTCATGATCCTCAGCAGCTTCAGCAACTACTTCTTCGGTTGATTCTTCAGAAACTTCCTCAGCAGCTTCAGCAACTACTTCTTCGGTTGATTCTTCAGAAACTTCCTCAG
>VMBT01001303.1_pt1 | contig 13373 bp, 10 predicted proteins | sample 4404301 | NCBI WGS metagenome assembly VMBT01 (sample SAMN12238535, study PRJNA552566) | marine metagenome | isolation source: Coastal seawater | place: USA: coastal Georgia, Sapelo Island | collected 2008-08/2009-08
AATGGCTTAGCACCAAGTCTTTTTTTCATGGTATCAATAGCATTGTAAAAATCTGCACCAACTCTATCCATTTTATTAATAAATGCTATTCTAGGAACATCGTATTTTGTTGCTTGACGCCAAACAGTTTCACTTTGTGGCTCTACACCAGCAACTGCACAAAATACCGCTACAGCTCCATCAAGCACTCTAAGGGACCTTTCTACTTCCATTGTAAAATCAACGTGACCAGGTGTATCAATTAAATTGACTCTATTTTTACTCCAGTAAAAAGTTGTAGCAGCGGAAGTAATAGTAATACCTCTTTCTTGCTCCTGCTCCATCCAATCCATTGTAGCTGCTCCGTCGTGAACCTCACCAATTTTATGAGTTTTACCTGCATAATAGAGCATTCTTTCTGTTAAAGTGGTTTTTCCAGCATCAACATGAGCCATAATTCCAATATTTCTAACGATTTTTAAATCAGTTGACATTATCTACCTCTCCCAAAATGAGCAAATGCTTTATTTGCCTCAGCCATACGATGCGTATCTTCTTTTTTCTTTATAGCAGAACCTTCATTGTTAGATGCAGATAAAATTTCTCCAGCAAGTCTATTAGACATTGAACTACCAGATCTTTTTTTAGCACTTTCAATAATCCATTGCGAAGCAAGATAAAACTGTCTTCTGGAAGGAACTTCAATTGGTACTTGATATGTAGCACCACCAATTCTTTTTGATTTTACCTCAACATGAGGAGATGCATTATTAAGAGCCTTCTTGAAAATATCAATAGGATCTTTTTTACTTTTATCTTGAACTATATCAAAGGCATCATATAATATTTTTTCTGCAATACCTTTCTTACCATCTGTAAGAAGATAATTCATAAACTTAGAAATTTGTAAGTCATTAAACTTAGGATCTGGATTAATTGTTCTTCTTTCTGGTCTTCTTCTTCTCATTATTAACTCTTAGGTTTCTTAGCTCCGTAACGAGATCTACTTGTTTTTCTATCATTTACACCTGCAGTATCCAATGAACCACGAACAATATGAAATCTAACACCTGGAAGGTCTTTAACCCTACCGCCTTCAATTAATACAATTGAGTGCTCTTGAAGGTTGTGTCCTTCACCAGGAATATATGCATTAACTTCAATACCATTAGTTAATCTGACTCTTGCTACTTTTCTAAGCGCAGAATTAGGCTTCTTAGGAGTAGTAGTATAAACACGAGTACATACACCTCTCTTTTGAGGGCTTTTCTCAAGCGCTCTACTAGCCGATTTATTGACTATTTTCTTTCTACTCTTTCTTATTAACTGATTTACAGTTGGCATATATATTTCCTTTTATATTTAAAAGTCCGGGCGAATATATCGTTATAACACGGAAGAATCAAACTTTTTCTTCTACGCGTAGGATTATTCAAATTGGACTAAAAAATCATAATCTTAATAATCTAACTTTGCTCTTCAACAATATCAGATTCTTCATCCCTAGTAAGCCTAACTTTATCAAGCTCAGGGAAACCTGTTCCAGCAGGAATTAACCTTCCTAATGCAACGTTTTCTTTTAAACCTAATAGATGATCTGTTTTTGATGCTGTAGCAGCATCCGTCAAGACTCTTGTTGTTTCTTGGAATGAAGCAGCTGATATAAAACTATTTGTATTTAACGATGATTGAGTAATTCCCATTAAAATTGGTTCAAAGGTAGCTTGCTTAGCTTTATGGAACTTGATAACGTTTTTATCTTGAGACTTCAAATCTTTATTCATCTCTTTAACTTCGTTTTGTGAAATCATAGTTCCTACATCGAGGTTTGAATCTCCAGATTCATCAATAACTACCATACCTTTCATGCTATCATTATCTGCAAACAGGTCTTGTTTATCTAATCTTTCTCCAGGTAAATATTTGCTATCACCAGGATCATTAATTACGACTTTCTTCATCATCTGATTAACAATTACTTCAATATGTTTATCATTAATTCCAACACCTTGAAGTCTATAAACTTCTTGAATTTCATCTACCAAATACTCTCTAACAGCATTTGGACCAAGAATCGTTAAAATGTCAGATGGAGAAATAGCTCCCTCACACAATGGAGTACCAGCTGTGATAAAATCTCCTTCATGGACAACAACATGTTTACCGTAAGGAATTTTATATGTAATTGACTTACCATTAGCAGGTACCACTGATACCTTTCTAACACCTCTTTTAATTTCTCCGAATTCAACAGTACCATTAATCTCAGTTACAACTGCTGGATTTGCAGGTTTTCTTGCTTCAAATAATTCAGCAACTCTCGGAAGACCTCCAGTAATATCTCTTGATTTTCCTACGTCTTTTTGAATTTTAACTAATGTTTGTCCTTTAGCAACATCTTGGCCATCATTCACAACCAAAGTAGCTTTAACTGGTAGAATAGTTCCCCCAGATAAAATATCACCTTTTTTGCTGTAGATTTCAATTTGAGGACTTAATCTTCTATCTTTTGACTCAGTAACAACTTTCTGTTTTTTACCACCGTCAACAGCTTCTTCTTGATAAGTGTCGCCTTCAATGAAATCTTTCATTTTAATAACTCCAGACTGTCTGGCAAGAATTAAGTCTGTATAAGGATCCCATGAAAAAAGAGTCATGCCCTTCTTAACTTTGTCACCTTCATTAACATTTACATTTGCTCCATAAGGAACATTTAATTCATCTAAAACATTATCTTTTGAATCCACAATTGATAATTTTGAACTTCTTGATAAACATCTTACAACATTAAATCCATCTTCATCTAAAGTTTCAGCCGGTTCATAGTCGCTAGTAAACTTAGCAGTACCATTAAATCGTGACTTCTTATCAGATTCCTCAGCAATACGAGTAGCTGTACCACCAATATGGAAAGTTCTAAGAGTTAGCTGTGTACCTGGCTCTCCAATACTTTGGGCAGCAATAATACCAACAGCTGTACCTTTTGTAACAAGCTTTCTTCTGGTTAAATCCCAACCGTAACATTTGGCACAAACACCTCTTCTAGATTCGCATGTAAGAATTGATCTTATTTTTACACTATTAAAATTATTTTCAACTATAAGATCAGCCAACTTCTCATCATAAATATCTCCAGGCTTAACAACAGTTTCACCATCAATAACAATTTTTTCAGAAGAAGTTCTTCCTAAAATACGCTCACCAAGTGATTCAACAACTTCTTCACCTTCTTTTAGGTCAGATACGGTGATTCCATTAATTGTTTTACAATCATCTTCATAAATAGTAACGTCTTGCGCAACATCAACCAGTCTTCTTGTTAAATAACCAGCATCTGCAGTCTTAAGAGCTGTATCAGCTAAACCTTTTCTGGCACCGTGAGTAGATATAAAATACTCCATCACAGAAAGACCTTCTTTAAAGTTAGACTGAATTGGACTCTCAATAATTTCACCACCGCCTATCATAGATTTTCTTGGTTTAGCCATTAGTCCTCTCATACCAGCAAGCTGTTTGATTTGGTCTCCGCTACCTCGAGCTCCTGAATCAGATGAAATATACAATGCATTAAAACCTTGATCATCTGATCTTAAACCATCCATCATCACATCTGCCACATCACTTGTAGCTTTTGTCCAAACATCAATGACTTTATTATATCTTTCACCTTCCGTCAAGACATGTCTATCAAAACGCTGTTGTATTTTATCTACTTCTTGCTCTGCTCTATCAATTATATCGTGCTTTGCGTCAGGAATGATAACATCGCTTATTGAAATTGATACTCCGCTCATAGTAGCAGTCTTGAAACCAATATCTTTAAGATCATCAAGCAATTGGACTGTACGTTGATTTCCGGCTTTTACAAAAGATTCACCAATGATAAAACTAAGTTTTTTCTTAGAAACAATTTCATCATAATAGCCTAATTCATCTGGGATAATGGAATTAAATATTGCTCTTCCTGCAGTAGTATTTTTATGCCAAATGCCATTATGTCTAACGTTAATAATTGCATGCATAGCAACTTTACCATTATCATGAGCAATTTTAACTTCGTCAATTGATCCAAATGACATTCCCTCACCAATCTGCCCTTTTTTGTCTCTAGTTAGATAGTAACAACCTAAAATCATGTCTTGAGAAGGTAATGTAATAGGTTTTCCACTAGCTGGATGTAAAACATTCTGACTTGCCATCATCAATACTCTTGCTTCTAATTGTGAAGGTATTGACAATGGAACATGAACAGCCATTTGGTCTCCATCAAAGTCAGCATTAAAAGCTGAACATACAAGTGGATGGACTCTAATAGCTTTACCGTCGATAAGAATTGGCTGAAAAGCAATAATTCCCAATCTATGAAGTGTAGGAGCACGATTCAATAATACTGGGTGATCCTTAACGACACTTTCAAGAATTTCATAAACAAATGATTCTTTATTTTCAATCATTAGTTTTGCGCTTCTTGGTGTTGCAGCTAAATCTCTTCTTATTAATTCTCTTATTAAATGAGGTTTAAATAATTCTAATGCCATATTCTTTGGAATACCGCATTCAGTCATTCTCAATTCTGGACCAACTACAATTACTGATCTTCCAGAATAATCAACTCTTTTACCAAGAAGGTTTTGTCTAAATCTACCCTGCTTACCTCTAAGCATGTCAGAAATTGACTTCAATGGTCTCTTTGAACCGCTTCTAATTGCGGTTTTACGTTTTGTATTATCAAAAAGTGCATCAACAGACTCTTGCAGCATTCTTTTTTCATTTCTTAAAATTACTTCAGGTGCCTGAATATCCATTAATTGCTTTAATCTATTATTTCTAATAATAATTCTTCTGTACAAGTCATTAAGATCACTTGCAGCAAATCGTCCACCCTCTAATGGAACTAAAGGTCTTAACTCAGGTGGCATCACAGGTAAAATAGAAACGATCATCCATTCAGGCTTATTGTTTCTATCTTGAGCAAAATCTTTTACAACTTTAAGTCTTTTGAGAGCGTCTTCTCTTTTTTGCTTTGATTTTGTTGTTGAACTTATTGTTTCTAGCTCCTGTTTAAGCTCTAATAAGTCCATTTCAGCAAGAGCATCTTTAATAGCTTCTCCGCCCATAGAAGCCTGGAAATATGATTCTTCTTCTCTTTCTTCCTGAGAAGCAGCATCATATCCAAATTCTTGATCTAATTCAAGGAAAGCTTCCTCGTCAATTAATTCAAATCTCTTATAACCACTTTTACCAGGATTAATAACTAGGTAATTTTCATAATAGATTACACTTTCTAATTGTTTTGCACTTTTACCTAAAATATAACTTAGCTTACTTGGAATTGATTTTAAAAACCAGATATGCACTACTGGAACAGCTAAAGTAATATGTCCCATACGGTTTCTTCTTACTTTTTTAGTTGTTACTTCAACTCCACACCTATCACAAATAATACCTCTGTAACGAATACCTTTATATTTACCACAGTGACATTCAAAATCTTTAACTGGACCAAAGATTTTTTCACAAAATAAACCATCTTTTTCAGGTTTATAAGATCTGTAGTTAATTGTCTCAGGTTTCAATACCTCACCAAAAGATCCTTCAAGAATCTTTTCAGGAGAAGCTAATTTTATTGAAATACTATTTTTTGCTTTATACATCTATAATTTCCTTTAATCTAAAGTTATATCAAGGCCAAGACCTTGAATTTCCTTCATGAATACGTTAAATGCCTCTGGGGTAGTAGGATCTGGTAAATCTTCACCTTTTACTAATGCACTATAAACCTTTGATCTACCTTCTATATCATCAGATTTAATAGTTAAAATCTCTCTTAGTATATGAGCAGCACCATAAGCTTGAAGTGCCCAAACCTCCATCTCACCAAATCTTTGTCCTCCGAACTGAGCTTTACCACCAAGAGGTTGCTGAGTAACAAGAGAATAAGGACCAGTAGAACGAGCATGCATTTTATCATCAACCATATGATATAATTTCATCATATACTGATATCCAACTAATACTGGATTGTCAATTTTTTCACCAGTTATGCCGTCGTACAACGTGACCTTACCTGAATCAGGTAAACCTGCCTCTTTCATTTTAGCAGCTACTTCTTCTGGAGTTGCTCCATTGAAAACTGGAGTTGCATATTTTTCTCCAAGAATTTTTCCTGCCCAGCCAAGCATGGTTTCATACAATTGTCCTAAGTTCATTCTTGAAGGAACACCCATTGGATTTAAACAAATATCAACTGGTGTACCATCTTCTAAATATGGCATGTTTTCTTCTGGAACTATCGTCGCAATAACACCTTTATTACCATGTCTACCAGCCATTTTATCACCAATAGAAATTTTTCTTTTGTTAGCAACATATACTTTCGCAAGCTTTAGAATTCCAGGTTGTAATTGATCACCTTCTTTTAGCTTGAAAATGTCAGTTTCTAACTTATCTTCTAATTCATTTAAATGTTTATGGAATGAATCAAAGATCAATTTAATCTTATCCCAAGACTTAGGACCTGAAATCCAAGGCTCTTCGAGTGAAAATTGTTCAAAATTAAAAGTGCTGATTTTTTTCAAGGTTAATTTTGTACCTTTTTTAACAAGCACTTTATCGTTTTTGTCTTTTATACCTAGAGAAGATTTATCTTTAAGAATTCCACTTAACAATTTATCTCTAGATGCTCTTAATTCTCTTTCATTATTTCTTTTATCTTTTTGAAGCTCTTTGATAGCTTTGTTTACTTCAGCCCTAGATTGCTTAGATGTTTTTTCATATAAATCAGTTTTGATAACAACACCCTTTACACCAGGTTCGGCTTTTTTAGAAGCATCTTTTACATCTCCTGCTTTTTCACCAAAAATTGCACGTAAAAGTTTTTCTTCTGGGGATGGATCAGTTTCTCCTTTAGGAGTTACTTTACCAATAAGAATATCATCCTCGTTTACAATTGCACCTACACGAATTAGTCCATTTTCGTCCAATTGAGCGGTTGCGTCTTCGCTTACATTTGGAATTTCAGGTGTTAACTCTTCTTCACCTCTCTTGGTATCTCTGACTTCAAGCTCAATTTCGTTGACGTGAATTGATGTAAAGACATCTTCTCTTACAAGTCTTTCGTTAATAACGATGGCATCTTCAAAGTTGTAACCGTTCCAAGGCATAAAAGCGATCATAACATTTTTACCTAAAGCAAGTTCCCCACCTTGTGTAGAAGCTCCATCTGCGATAACATCATCTTTTTTCACATTATCACCAACTTTAACCAGTACTTTTTGATTGTAACAAGTATTCTGGTTTGATCTAGAATACTTTATAAGATCAACTGTACATAAATCTTCGTCAGCTTTTAAAAGAGATCCATCTTTATAATTACTATCTTTAATTACTACTTTATTTGCATCTACATGTACAACTTTTCCGCTAACAGGTGAAAGCAAAACAGATTTTGAATCTCGAGCAACAACTTTTTCCATTCCAGTACCAACTATTGGAGAATCAGTTTTTAACAATGGAACAGATTGACGTTGCATGTTTGAACCCATTAGAGCTCGATTAGCATCATCATGCTCAACAAAAGGAATCAATGCAGCAGCTACACTAAGAATTTGGTTTGGCACAATATCTGAGTATTGAACATCTTCAGAATCTACAATTGGGAAATCGCCTTTTGAACGAACTCTAACTTTAGATTCTGAAATAAGATTATTTTTATCTGACTCTAAGCCTGATTGAGCAATATTTGCTCTATCTTCATCATCTGCTGATAAATATTCGATAGAATTTGTAATCTTTTTGCTATCAATTTTTCTGTAAGGAGCTTCAATGAAACCATGTCTATTAATTTTAGCCATTAATGCTAGAGATGAAATCAAACCAATATTTGGTCCTTCAGGAGTTTCAATTGGACACAACCTACCATAATGGGTATAATGAACATCTCTTACCTCAAAACCAGCTCTTTCTCTAGAAAGTCCACCAGGACCTAAAGAAGAAATTCTTCTTTTATGAGTTATTTCTGCTAATGGATTAGTTTGATCTCCAAATTGGGACAATTGACTTGTACCAAAGAAAGTATTAATAACAGTAGTTACTAACCTTGAATTAATCAAATCTTGAGGAGTTATTGTTTCTGATTCTCGAAGATTCATTCTTTCATATACAGTTCTTACCATTCTAGCTAAAGCAGAGTTAAACTGAACTTTTAATTGCTCACCAACAGTTCTAACTCTTCTATTTCCTAAATGATCAATGTCATCTGGGGCTCTTAATCCTTTTCTCATTTGAATTAGATACTTTAAAGTAATTAGAAAATCGTCATGTGTAAGAACTGAATCATTTCCAGAGTTATTTAAATTAAATTGTTTATCTAGTCTATATCTACCTACCTGACCTAAATCATATTTCTTTGGAAAGAAAAACATTCTATTAATGAATTTTTCAGCTGATTCAGGACTAGGAGCCTCACTTCCTCTTAAAAGTAAATAAACTCTCATTAAGGCTTCTTCTGTTGATTTTGTTGGATCTTTTTGAATAGTGTTGTGAATCATCATACTGTCAATGTTGTTTCTAACATCAACAACTTTGATAGACTTTGTTTTATTCTTCTTTAATGTGCTAATTATTGATTCATTTAGCTCTTTTCCACTTTCAACAAAAAGCTCTCCTGTTTCATGATCAATAATATCTTCAATGACAACATAATGACTTAATTTTTCCAAATCAATTTTTGATGGATCAAGGTCAAGAATTAATTCAAAAGCATTGTAAATATCTTCATCAGAACTAAAACCTAAAGATCTTAAAAGCATTGTAGCAGGGAATTTTCTTTTTCTATCAATAATGGTAAAAAGAATATCATTAATATCAGTTGTAAAATCTATCCATGAACCTCTAATAGGAATAATACGAGCATTATAAAGTTTTGCACCATTTGGATGAAATTTTTGATCAAAAAATGCACCTGGAGATCTTTGAAGTTGAGTAACAACGGTTCTTTCAGCTCCATTGATAATAAAAGTACCTTTATCTGTCATGTAAGGTATATTACCAAAGTAAACATCTTGATCAATTACTTGAGCAAACTTCTTTTTATCTTTTTCATCAGTAATTTTGAGACGTAGTTGAACAGTTAAAGGTACACTGTAAGTAATTCCCCTATCAGAGCACTCTCTAGGGGTGTATCTAGCTTTACCTATTGTATAACTTTTATATTCAAGAATATAGTTTTCATGATTATCCTGTAAAGGAAAAATTGAAGCAAAAGCTTCATGCAATCCAAACATTTCTCTTTCTTTAGGATTGATACCTTCCTGTAAAAAGTCATGAAATGAACCTACTTGCAAATCTAAAAGATTTGGCAGTTCATTGGTAGTTGTTATTTTCTCAAAATTATGTCTATTGTTTAACTTATCTACTCTCAAGATAGATTACCTCCAAAAAATTGGTTAATTAATATATACTTTTTTAGTACTATTACTTTAATTCTACTGTAGCTCCAGCCTCTTCAAGTTGAGACTTAATAGTTTCAGCCTCATCTTTTGCGACGCCTTCTTTTACAGCCTTAGGAGCAGAATCAACCAATTCTTTAGCTTCTTTTAATCCAAGACCAGAAAGTTCTCTAACAACTTTAATTACTGAGATTTTTGATTGTCCAGCAGCTGCTAGAACAACATCAAAACTACTTTTTTCTCCACCTTCAGCAGCTCCTTCAGCAGCTCCTCCAGCAGCAGCTGCAACAGGTACAGCGGCAGTAACACCAAATTTATCTTCTATATCTTTGACAAGCTCAGATATTTCAATCATATTTGCTTCTTCAAGATATTTTAATACATCTTCTCTTTTAACGCTCATTTTAACTACCCTTTCTTTGAGTTTAATTGTTCAAGTGCTCCTAATAAGCCAGATACAGGACTACCTAATGTGCTGCTAAGCTTAGACATTGGAGAATTTAACATTCCAACAAGTTTGGACAATAACTGTTCTTTCGAAGGAAGATTTGCAATTTTTTCAAACTCTTCTCCTTGAAATACCTGTCCATCTAATATCATACCTTTTACAGCAGGCTTATCAAAATCTTTTAAAAAATTCTTTATTACTTTTGCAGGATCAGTTGGGTCATTATAACTTAATGCCATAGCGGTTGGTCCATTCAAAAAATCATCTAATCCTTCCATACCAACATCTTTAGCAGCAAGTTTTATTAACGTATTCTTTGCAATAGTAAATTCTACATCGTTTGATACAAATTCTTTTCTAAGTTTGGTAATGCTCACTACGTCTAATCCAAGATAATCTGTGAAATAGATAGCATTAGCCTTATCTAATTTTTCTGTTAAATTTTTAACGGCTTCTAAATTTTTATTACTTGGCATAATTATTCTGTTCCTATCTTAATTCCTGGACCTAAAGTTGAAGAAATACTAATAGACTTTAAGTACTTACCTTTAAATGAATTTGGTTTTGCTGACATAACAGCACCTTGAAGAGTATTAAAATTTTCCTTTAATTGCTCTTCTGTAAATGATGTTTTACCAATCGAAGATTGTAAAATACCATTTTTTTCTACTCTAGCATCAAGTTTACCAGCTTTAAGCTCTTTGATGGCTTTAGCAACATCATTTGTTACTGTACCAGATTTAGGATTTGGCATTAAACCTTTGGGTCCAAGAACCTTACCTAGCTTACCTAATTCAACCATAAGATCTGGTGTAACTACAATTTTATCAACATCAGTCCAGCCAGCTTTAATCTTATCAAGAAATTCATCTTTACCTACAAAATCAGCACCAGCATCTTTTGCCTCTGCCTCTTTATCTGCATTTACTATAGCTAATACTGAAACCTCTTTTCCAATTCCGTGAGGAAGATTAATACTTAATCTTATATTTTCTTCAGCATGTCTAGGATCTACCCCTAAGTTAAAAGCTACATCAACTGACTCATTAAATGACTCTCTTTTAAAACTCATCAACTTATTAAAAGCTTCATCTAAGCTATATAGCTTTGAAGAGTCTAATGTTTCATTTACTGATTTTGAAAATTTAGTTACTTTCATTTTTCAACCTCAATCCCCATACTAACAGCAGTTCCAGCAATCATTTCTGCAGCTTGATCTAATGTGTGAGCATTTAAATCTTTCATTTTAATTTCAGCGATTTTTTTACACTGAGCCATATTAATGGTACCAACTTTGTCTTTATTAGGCTCTTGTGAACCTTTTTTCATTTTTAATTCTTTCATAATAAGAGTTGATGCAGGTGGAGATTTCGTTTCAAATGTGAAAGATCTATCTTTATAAACAGTAATAATTACTGGGGTTAACATTCCCTGCAATTCTTTAGTTGCATCATTAAATGCATTACAAAAATCCATAATGTTTACACCATGCTGACCAAGTGCAGGACCAACAGGTGGGGCTGGATTAGCCTGTCCAGCTGCGATTTGCAATTTAATTAAACCAGTTTTTTCTTTTTCAGCCATTTTTAACTTTCACTTAAAATTTGGTTTACACTCAACTCAATAGGAGTAGGTCTTCCAAAAATATTAACATTTACTTTAATTCTATTTCTATCATTTACCTCTTGAACAAGGCCGTTGAATTCTTTAAATGGTCCATCAATCACCTTTACAGAATCTCCAACTTTAAATGGAATATCATCAATATCTTCAGTAGAAAGCTCATCTCCATCAGTAGAAACAAGATAACGAGACATTTCAACTTCAGTAACAGGTTGAGGACTTCCTTTTGGACCAACAAAACTCATAACACCATCAACGCTTTCAATAAAAAATTTTGTTTCATTATTCATAATCATCTTAACCAAAATGTATCCAGGCAATAAGCTCTTTTCTTTCACAGTCTTCTTACCATTTTTGATATCAACTATATTTTCAGTTGGGATTAAAATTTCCTCAACATTAGCTTTTAAGTCTTTTTCAAAATCAAGTTCTCTGAAAATAGTATCTTTCACCTTATTTTCTTTACCTGACATTACTCTTAAACTATACCAATTCATATCAACACTCTCATAAATCTTTGAATTGCCCAATCAATCCCAAACAAAAAAAGAACAAATAAAAGAAAAAAGACAATAATTAAATAAGTAGATCCTCTCAACTCATTGTAGGATGGCCATGAAACCTTGTTCATTTCCAAGTAAACCTGATTTAAAAAATCTTTTATTCTTTTAAACATTCTCTATCCTTTATCGCAGGTGAGGCAGGAATTGAACCCGCAACCCCCGGTTTTGGAGACCGATGCTCTACCAATTGAGCTACTCACCTATATGCTATTTAATTTCTTTAAAAAGAACATGCTTGCGAGCTACAGGGTCAAACTTTTTATATTCAAGTTTGTCGGGATGTTTACTCTTATTTTTAGTAACAGTATAACGATACCCTGTCCCTGCAGTACTCTCAAGTCTTACAATTGCTCTTTTGCTATTACCAGCCATTAGTCAACTACAGTAGTTACTACTCCAGCTCCTACAGTGTGTCCACCTTCTCTAATAGCGAATCTTAGCTCTTGATCCATAGCAATCGGTGTAATTAGTTCAACGTTCATTTCAACATTATCTCCAGGCATAACCATTTCAGTACCTTCAGGTAAAGTAACCACACCAGTTACATCAGTAGTTCTGAAGTAAAACTGTGGTCTATAGTTATTGAAAAATGGAGTATGTCTTCCACCTTCTTCTTTTTTCAAAACATAAACGTTTGCTTTGAACTTGGTATGTGGTGTGATTGAACCTTTAGCTGCTAAAACAACACCTCTTTTAAGGTCTTCTTTTTCAACACCTCTTAATAAAAGACCGGCATTATCACCAGCTTCACCTTCATCAAGAGTTTTTTGGAACATTTCAACACCAGTAACTGTTGTTGTACCGATTTTGTTATCAAGACCAACAACTTCTACTTCTTCACCAATTTTAATTTTACCTGATTCGATTCTTCCAGTACCAACAGTACCTCTACCAGTAATACTGAAAACATCCTCAACAGGCATTAAGAATGGTTTATCAATTGCACGTTCTGGCTGTGGGATAAATGAATCACAAGCTTCCATTAGCTCAGCAATACATTTTACCGCTTCAGCATCATTAGGATTTTCAAGAGCTTTTAAAGCACTACCTTTAACGATAGGTGTATTATCACCATCGAATTTGTATTCGCTTAAAAGATCTCTTAATTCCATCTCTACCAATTCTAACAATTCAGGATCGTCAACTTGGTCAACCTTATTCATGAAAACAACGATACTTGGAACGTTTACCTGACGAGCAAGCAATACGTGTTCTCTTGTTTGAGGCATAGGACCATCAGCTGCATTAACAACAAGAATTGCTCCATCCATTTGAGCTGCTCCTGTAATCATGTTTTTTACATAGTCTGCG
>VMBT01001304.1_pt1 | contig 13373 bp, 11 predicted proteins | sample 4404301 | NCBI WGS metagenome assembly VMBT01 (sample SAMN12238535, study PRJNA552566) | marine metagenome | isolation source: Coastal seawater | place: USA: coastal Georgia, Sapelo Island | collected 2008-08/2009-08
CACGGACTGACATTCCACCGCCATATAAATTAGTCTCGCCATATAAGGTTTTTAATTCTCGACGAACCTCTTCAGAAAACCAAGATGCAATTACTCGTTCTTGCTTTGGTCTTCCTGTAATGGTCAAAGAGGATGCGCTAGAACTTGCTGCCTCAGTTTGGCTTATCCAGCCGTCTTCTGCCATTCGGCCTATTACCCAATTGCGACGCCCGACGGCGGCGGCATGCTGGCGGATTGGGTGATAATTACTGGGAGCCTTTGGCAAAGCTGCAAGATATGCAGCTTCTTCAATTGATAGATCGGTTAGTGATTTGCCGAAGTATGTCATTGCTGCCGCAGCAACGCCATACGTTCCTTCACCGAGATAAATTTCATTTAAATATAATTCAAAAATTTGCTCTTTTGTGAGCGCTCGTTCTATACGAAATGCCAGAATTGCTTCTTTAATTTTCCGCTCGTATGAAACCTCATTAGTTAAAAGAAAATTCTTGGCAACCTGTTGAGTTATTGTGGAGCCACCAACTAATCGGCGACCAGTTGCTAAATATTTTAGGTTTAGAAAAACTGCTCTTGTAAGTGCCTGAACATCAATTCCCGGATGAGTATAAAAATCCTTATCCTCTGCAGAGAGGAACGCAACTCGAACTATGTCTGGGATCTCTCCTATTGGCACGAATAGTCGATGTTCTCTTTTAAATTCGGCTAGAATCCTTCCATCACCAGCATGGACCCGTGTTGTTATCTGGGGGGTGTATTTTGCTAAAACAGCATGATCAGGAAGGTTTCTGCCATATCCCCTAACGAGAATTATGGCAAAAGAGATTGCAATCAGCGCGCCTAAAAAACCAGAAAGCAAGGTAAGTTTAAAAGCTGAAGATAAAAATGGTTTCATCTATTCTGCCAATTGCCAAGTTGTATGATCCCTTTCACACACTATTAAGGCAAGATTAGAAGGCAAAAATTTGGCAGAAATTTATTAGAGCTAATTGGTCAATGGCTAATGTAAGTGGCTCAAGCGTCAATAAATGCCATTATTCAAAGCTTTAAACTTTGTTAGTTATCATCCACACATTGGTTTCGGTTACTGTTTTCTGCTCTAAATCTTTTGATGTTGGGACTGAGTAATTAGCGATTGGTGTTTTCAGCCAATCAGGTAGGTACGTTCGACCTGGATCCCCAATAAAAACGGTTATTCCGTTTTTCACTGCTTCTAAAAGAAATTCCACCGCAATACGAGACTCTGTCCGGTCATAAAAAACGTCCCCGGCAAGAATGATGTCGAAATTATCAAGGGTAAGTTCAGACGCGTTTTGTGTGACGGTTTCTATTTTTAAGGAATTGGCCTCGCTGTTCATACTTTGGACAATTGCAGCAAAGGGATCGAGATCAACAGCAACAACCTCCTTAGATCCTGAATACGCAGCTGCCAATGAGCAGATGCCTCCACCAGCACCAAAGTCGAGTATACGTTTTTTAAAAATTAATTCAGGGTTATCTATAATAAAACGGGCAATGGCTTGCCCACCTGGCCATGCAAACGCCCAAAATGGCGGTGGTAAATTGATTGAATTGAGAGCTGTCTCTGTCGCATGCCATAACTCCGTAGACTCGTCCGCAAGCCAGAGTTTTAATTCTGGCACAAGACTTGGATGTGAAAGATTGGCGTGAGACTTTACAAAGTTTCTGATCTGCTTTGGCGTCATGCCTGAAATAACTTCGTCAAGATAATGCCTACTAACATCAGAAACCCAGCATTGCGGTTAGATTTAAAAGCCAACAGGCATTCTGCTGGTTCATTAAAATTGGTTTTTAGGCTTTGACGTATGAGGTGATAGGCAAATGGCGTTAAGAAGAGAATTAGAAGTGCCGACAGACCAGCTAGAAAACCTGCAGCGACTGTGCCAAGAATAGACAAAACATAAAATGCTGAAATCCAATATTTACTTTTAGCTTGAAAAAGACGCGCTGTGGATTTCACACCAACAAGAGCATCATCTTCCTTATCTTGATGGGCATAAATTGTATCGTAACCCAGCGTCCACATCACCCCAGCTAGATATAGAATGATTGGGGGCCATGATAATTGCTCAACGATGGCTGTCCAACCAACAAGAATTCCCCAATTAAAGGCAATGCCGAGGAAGAGTTGTGGCCACCAAGTAAAACGCTTCATAAAAGGGTAAATTGCTGCAAATGGCAGAGACGCTAGGCCTACAATTATGGTTGGTAAATTAAACTGAATGAGTACTAAGGCACCACCAAACATTAGTAGCATCATAAAGACTATTGCTTGTCGAACAGTTATGTCGCCTGCCGGAATAGGTCGAAGTGCTGTGCGAGCTATTTTTCCATCTATATTGCGATCCGCAATGTCGTTGAGTGCACATCCTGCTCCGCGCATCAAAACCGCACCAAGAGCAAAAAGGATAGCGAAGTAAATAAGCTGCCAATCCAACGACGATTGACTTGAAGCAAAAGCCAACGCTAGACCTTGCCAGCATGGAATCAGCAATAACCAAGTTCCTATAGGTCGGTCTAATCTCGCGAGGCGAATATAAGGATGCCAACTTGAAGGAAGCTGACTAAAAACGATACTTTCGTTTACGATATCAGACGCTTTATTTGCTCGCTCAATGTGCGCTGGTTTTTGAAGAGATTTATTCCCAGTCATTTTGGAGGCCTTGTATGGATCCGAAGCATAAATTGTTGATGTATCGAGGGCCGCGGTTGTTTGTCGAGAGCGAGCTTAGCTTAGGTCAGGTGATAAATCTGCATCGTGACCAGTCACGCTATTTATTAAATGTGATGCGTCGAGGAAATGGGGATCAAATACGTGTTTTCAATGGAACTGATGGAGAATGGCTAGCCAGTCTGATTCAAACGGGACGTGATAAGGCGGCGTTAAAACTTGATTTAAGAGTTCGTATTCAAAAACAGACTAATGGACCTTGGCTGGCTTTTTCAATGATTAAGCGTGGGCCAACCGAATTAATTGTCGAAAAAGCCACTGAATTAGGTGTTTCCAAACTGCTCCCAGTACGTACAAGCAGATCTAATTCGGACCGTATAAATATTGAGAGATTAGTGAGGATTGCAGTTGAGGCTTCGGAACAGAGTGAGCGACTAGATGTTCCAAAAATAAGAGAACCAGTGTCTTTACCTGATTTGATATCTAATTGGCCTAACGAACGGATATTAATTGTGGGAGATGAAACCGGATGCTCCCCTCCAATTCTGGAAAGTCTAAATAGTTATTCTAGTAATTCTTATGGCTTGCTAATTGGTCCAGAAGGTGGCTTTACTTCTGATGAGTTAGATGGTTTTTCACACATACCATTTGTCAGAAAAATTAGTCTCGGGCCGCGGATATTGCGGGCTGAGACAGCAGCTATAGCTGGCCTAGTGCTAGCTCAGGCAAAAATTGGAGATTTCAGTGCGGCTAGAGGTAGTGAGGATTAGGTATTAAGTATGGCAGCACCTCCTAGCTCGGGCGGAGACCCGATTACAACAAAAAGGCAATTAGTGGAGTGGCTTGAGGCAGGCGTCAAACCAAAAGTAGATTGGCGTGTGGGCACAGAGCATGAAAAGTTTGTGTTTGATCTGGAGAGTAAACTTCGGGCTCCTTACGAGGGAGAGAGAGGTATTGGAGCTCTTCTCAATAACTTATCTGACCGTTTTGGCTGGAGTAAAATTGAGGAGGGTGGAAACACAATAGCTCTCACGAGAGATGGCTGTAACATTACCTTAGAACCAGGCGGACAATTTGAGCTGTCTGGTGCTCCCGTCGAGACCCTTCATCAGACCTGTGCGGAAGCAAATTCTCACTTGAAAGAGTCTAGAGAAGTTTGTGCAGATCTTGGTCTTGGTATGATTGGTCTTGGATTTGATCCTACCGGAACTCAAGCTGATATGCCCTGGATGCCTAAGGGGCGATATAAAGTAATGCGGCGGTATATGCCTAAGGTTGGGACACGTGGGCTCGATATGATGACCCGAACTTGTACGATCCAGTCCAATCTTGATTTTGGAAGCGAAGCGGACATGGTTGAAAAATACCGTATCAGTTTGGCATTACAGCCACTGGCAACTGCTCTATTTGCTAATTCCCCATTTGTAGAAGGGGCACCAACGGGCAGGGTTAGCGAGCGGTCTTATGTTTGGACAGATACTGATCCTAATCGCTGCGGTATGCTTGAATTTGTTTTTGAAGATGGTTTTGGCTTTGAGAGATATGTTGATTATCTGCTCGATGTACCAATGTATTTTGCCTACCGTGATGGAAATTACGTAGACGTTGCAGGTGAGAGTTTTCGTGCGTTTATGACCGGTAACCTTCCTCAATTAAAGGGTGAAATTCCCCATATGGGGGATTGGTCTGATCATGTTACCACTGCATTTCCAGAGGTCAGGCTTAAACGCTTTTTGGAGATGAGAGGCGCTGATGGAGGGCCTTGGTCTGCTATTTGTGCACTATCGGCTTTTTGGGTCGGATTATTATATGATGATGCTGCGCAAAAGGCTGCGCTCTCTCTAATCAAAGATTGGAATTCCGAAGATAGACTGCGTCTCCGGAATGATGCCCCGTTAGTTGGACTGAAGGCTAGCATGGGTGAGCATAGTTTACAGGATATAGCTAAAGATGTTTTACGCATCGCTCGTGATGGCTTAAATTCTAGGGCATGTATTGATAGTGCAGGGGCTAATGAGGCTCACTTTCTTGATATGCTTGATGAAATTGTTGCTTCAGGAAAAACACCGGCGGATCAACTGTTATTAAGTTTCGAAGAAGAGTGGGGCCAGTCTGTTGAGCCAATATATCAGGTTCATGCTTACTGATGTTTTTAACAATACAATGTAAAAAAACTGCAATCATTCATCTCTAAACTCAAGCCTGTTCAGAGGGGGAGTGCGTATGGCAGTCCGGGTTGGTATCAATGGCTTCGGCAGAATAGGAAGGCTTGTTTTAAGATCAGGCTTTGATCTTCCAGACATGGAATGGGTAGGAATTAACGAAATATCAGGTGATGCGGCAATGTCTGCTCATCTGCTTGAATTCGATTCCGTACATGGAAGTTGGGAGAGGACTATTTCCTCTGAAAGTACTCATATAAATATCGACGGAAAAACAATTGGTTACTCTTCTTTTCCGACTATTTCTGAAGCTCCTTGGAAAGCCTGGGACTGCGATATTGTTATAGAAAGCACTGGAAAATTCAGAGATATTAGTTCCCTTAATTCTTATTTTTCCGCTGGAGTTAAAAAGGTAATTGTTGCTGCGCCCGTCAAAGAAGGAGCTCTCAACATTGTCTATGGTATCAATCATCATGAATACAAAGCTGACCAGCATAGCGTTTTAACTGCCGCTAGCTGCACCACTAACTGTTTGGCGCCAGTCGTTAAGGTAATACATGAAACTTTTGGAATAAAGCACGGTGTTATAACGACAATACATGATGTAACAAACACTCAGCGAATAGCGGATACAGGGCATAAAGATCTCCGTCGAGCGAGATCTGCACTGAATTCCCTCATTCCAACTTCTACTGGATCAGCGACCGCAATTACCATGATCTATCCAGAATTGAAGGGTAAATTAAATGGATTAGCTGTTCGTGTACCGTTACTCAATGCGTCCCTGACCGACTGTGTTTTTGAAGTTGAACGCGGAACAACTGTTGAGGAAGTCAATTCTGCTTTGAAGTCAGCCTCTGAGGGTCCCTTAAAGGGTATTTTAGGGTATGAAACACGGCCATTAGTATCCGTAGACTTCGTAAATGATCCACGGTCTGGAATTATCGATGCCCCATCCACTATGGTTGTCGATCAAACACAAGTGAAGGTGTTAGTCTGGTATGATAATGAATGGGGATACGCCAATCGTATGGCTGAGTTAACCAGCATGGTGGCTGGTTCTTTAGGAGATCCTGGTTGACAAAAAGACCAGACGGATTTGGTGCTTACATAACAGTTACTGCAGCCTATTGGGCGTTTATGCTGACTGATGGGGCATTACGTATGCTTGTGCTCCTGCATTTCCATAGCCTTGGATTTCACCCAATTCAACTTGCTTATTTGTTTCTACTGTATGAATTTATGGGCATTGTAACCAATTTATCGGCTGGATGGATTGCCGCTAGGTTTGGGCTTTCTAAAACACTTTACGGTGGTTTATTCCTTCAAATTTCTGCGCTTATGGGCTTGAGTCAACTTGATCCCACTTGGGCGGTCGGTACCTCAGTTATATTTGTAATGGCCGCCCAAGGACTATCAGGCGTAGCCAAAGACCTAACTAAGATGAGCTCTAAAAGCGCAGTGAAGTCACTTTCTCCCAACGGAGAAAATAATCAACTCTTTAAATGGGTTACTGCTCTTACCGGAAGTAAAAATGCATTTAAAGGATTTGGTTTTTTCGTGGGGGCAGCTTTACTAGCTGCTTTTGATTTTAATGTAGTCACCCTAGGAATGGCCGTCGGGCTTTTAATCATTCTACTGGGAGCCTCAATTTTTATGCCCCCAGGGCTACCAGTTGGAAATAAGCAAGCAAAATTTTCCCAGGTTTTCTCCAAGGATAGCAATATTAATCGTTTATCAGCAGCCCGTTTCTTCTTGTTTGGTGCAAGGGACGTTTGGTTTGTTGTTGGAATTCCAATTTATTTTCACGCTGTTCTTACAGGTGATTTTAACCTCACACCTCGAGAGTCATTTTTTATTGTCGGGGGAGGGATGGCTTTATGGATAGTTGGATATGGAGCTATACAAGCCGCAGCTCCGAGTCTTCTCAGAGCAAAAGACAAGCCATTAGAAATCCTTGTGAGGCTTACCTGCAAATGGGCTGGGATTCTGACTGTAATCCCAATGTTATTAGTAGGTGCTTCAATATTTGGGAATAACGGTGAGATATGGCTCTCTATTACTCTTGTATTGGGTCTAATGCTGTTCGGTGCAGTGTTTGCGCTAAATTCCGCACTTCATAGCTTTCTTATATTAGCGTTTAGTAATTCTAATCGTGTTACGATGAATGTTGGTTTCTACTATATGTCCAACGCGGCTGGGCGCCTTTTAGGGACACTGTTATCCGGACTAAGCTTCCAATTTGGAGGACTTACTTTATGTCTTGTTACTGCATTGACTATGTGTGGCTTGTCTTGGTTGATCGCTACTAGAATGACTAATCGGTTTAAATTGCAGTAATATTTAATCTCCAAGGATTTCTCAAAACCTGTGACAATTCAATGATTTAACAAAATGTATTAGGTGGTCGGTCCGGCAAGATCTAGCAAAGTCGATAAGAGTACATCTGCACCTGCAGCAATTGCCTCTGGTGAAGAATACTCCGCTTCGTTGTGACTGATGCCATCTTTACAGGGAATAAATATCATTGCAGATGGTGCAATCCGAGCCATATTTACGGCGTCATGACCAGCTCCAGACATAATATCACGCCAAGGATGACCGTGTTCGTTAGCACCGCGTCGAATGGCATCTATACATGTTTGGTCAAAATGTACTGGTTCCGAAAACCATATTTCCTCTATTTCCACGCCGCAGCCAGTATCTATGTATAAATCTTCGGCGGCTCTTCTAAACTCGCGATCCATTTTATTGAGTTCTTCGGATGTGGGGTTTCGCATATCAACAGTGAACTCAACCCGATCGGGGCATACATTTGGAGACCCTGGAAATGCCTGAAAGATGCCTACAGTACATCTACCTGCATCTCCGCGGTGTTGCATAATTGCATCAATTTTGAGAACTAGTTTAGCAGCTGCGGTTAATGCGTCTTTTCGTGAGGAGGGGGGCGTTGTGCCAGCATGCCTCGCCTCTCCAAGCACACGTGCTTTGTACCAGCGCATTGCTTGAACACCTGTTACTACTCCAATCGCTTTATCCTCACGCTCCAAGAAGGGACCTTGCTCAATATGACACTCTATAAATGCATGTACTGGGCGAGATTGCGTGGGTTCTTTCCCTACATAATCGATCTCTTTAAGCGCCTCTCCCATAGTAAAACCATCTTGGTCTTTTGTAGCTTTGGCTTCGGCTTCGCTCAGAGCTCCAGCAAAAACAGCTGATCCCATCATTGGAGGGCCAAATCTCGAGCCTTCCTCGTTTGTCCAATTAACGATTTCGATTGGACGCTCTGTTTTAATCCCTAGATCGTTCATTGTTTGGACTGCCTCTAGAGCAGCTAGCACTCCAAAAACTCCGTCAAACCGTCCTCCTGTTGGCTGCGTGTCTAGATGACTGCCGGCCAATACTGGCGGTAAAGTTTGGTTCGTGCCGGCTCGTCGAGCAAACATATTGCCCATAGTGTCAATTGAAACCGTCATGTCGGCTGCTTCGCACCACGTCTTGAATAGGTCTCGGCCCATACGATCATCGTCAGTCAGCGCTTGGCGGTTGTTACCACCAGCTACGCCGGGTCCAATCTTCGCCATCTCTAAGTGCATATTCCAAAGCCTGGACTTGTTAACACTTAGGTTACGTTGAATATCAGTCATGACGTTTGCTTGCCTCTCCCAAGTAGTGGGTATTTATAAAAATTAAATCTTCATAAGTATAAGAAGTATTATTACATAAACTCATATTTTAATTTAGTTTTTTTGAAAAATTAGCAGCTATTATGCCAGCAGGCAGTGCCACAACCCCGATACTAACTAATGCAACAACTCCTGCGCAAATCTTGCCAATTACGGTAATGGGGTAGACATCACCATAACCTACCGTAGTCAGTGTAGCCATTGCCCACCACATTGCTCTGGGAATACTTCCAAATGCCTCAGGTTGGACGTTTCCTTCGACAAAGTAGAGCAGTATTGATGATAAGAAGAGCATAAAGACTGTGACAACTAAACTTGCCGCTAACTGCGGCCAAGATGCAATTATCGATTCAGCAAACAATACAAGAGGCCTATTCCTCTGGACTAATCTTATAATCCTCAGCATACGGAAGAGCCTAATTAGCCGGAATAAAACGAGATCTTCAGCAACAAAGAAAAGGATATTAGGAAGAATAGCTAGCAAGTCTGCTATCGCTAACGGACTAAAAATGTATTTTATTTTACCTTTGAAGCCTTTGTATTTCCTTAAGCGACCACAATAACAAATTCTCAAAATGTATTCGGCAATAAATATTAAAAAAATAATAAAATCAATTGGTTGCATCCACGTCTTTAGGTGATGTCGTATATGGGGCTCCGTGTATAGAACCATCAAAGCAATCGCTATAAAAATAACGACCGATAAAGCACGTTCTAATATGGTCGACTTATCACCTTCGTCCGGAAAAAGGGACCGGGAAATGTATGCCTGCAACGTGTTCATCATTCCTAGAAACGCATTTTTAAAACTAACCTAAGTAAATTTGACTTGGAAACGCATGGAGACATCAAAGAGTGCCTTGATATGCTCACTGAATTCAAGACTTTTACAAAAATCCTTCACCTCGCATGGCTGATTTCTGTGCGAGGTTAAGGGCAGTAATCGACAATCTTGCTGATCAGCCCAGAATCTGGGGTAATCAGCGTTTTATGAATAGAAATAGACTAATTTTATTTTACACCGATTGCTCAGCAACGAATGGAGAAATATCTCTCTCGTCTAGAACCAAATGGACTAGAGCAGGCCCATCATGGGCAAGTGCTTCACTAAAGGCCCCTTTAAACTGCTCGGTTGCTTCCACACGCCATGATTTCATGCCGTAAGCTTTTGCGATTGCAGCGAAATCGGGGGCAGCTAAGCGCGTTCCATAAATACCTTCATCCCCATATCTTCGTTGCTGCGAAACCATAATTGAGCCCCAAGATCCGTTATCAGCAACTACTACTTTAATGGGGAGATCGTGAGCTACCGCTGTCATAAGCTCTTGCCCAGTCATTTGAAATCCACCATCGCCCACAAAAGCGACTATTTGTGCATTTGGCCGAGCTACAGCAGCTCCAATGGCTCCTGGGACCGCATACCCCATTGCCCCGCACATTGGCCCGGCTTGGGTACGTGGGGATCTAAATTTGTAGTAACGGTGTACCCAACGAGCAAATGTACCACTATCTGTGAGAATGGCTGCGTCATCGTTTAGCTGTTGTTGAGCTTCCTGGACACATACAGCCATGTCGACTGGTCCTTTGACTTGTATTTCACCAGGAATTGCAAACTCGAGATAGGAGGAGTGAACTTGATCCCGCCAACTGAGTCTATCCTTGGACGGCGGAGACACTGCTTCTGATAATGCGGTTAAGGTTGGACCAACGTCAGTGGGAAGTCCCAAGGTATGCGGCAACCTTGCGAGTACATCCGGATCGGGAAAGATATGAATAAACGCTTGGTCCTCGCGCACCAAACTGAATTCAAGTGAAGTGATACCATCCATACGCGCTCCGACAGCGATTATAAGATCAGCATCAGCAAATGCCTTTTCCTGCCAATTAACCCGGTTGATTTCTAAATGTCCGGCATAAGCTGGATGATCATTGTCTATTGCATCCTGTCGTCGATATGCGCTGGAGACGGCACAACCTGTTGAGTTTGCAAATTGAATTAAAGCTGACTGAGCACCTTCGTTTGTAACCATTTCACCTGCAATGACCATCGGGCGTTCTGCTTTATCAATCAAGCTCGCCGCTGCTTTAATAGCTTGTGATACCGGTGCACTAACTGCCCTGGGAATGGGTGTTGGGATTTTTGGTTCACCGGCATCCCCCTCCGTGATGTCTTTTGGCATCACGATAACTACTGGTCCAGGACGCCCACTGGTGGCAATAGCTAGTGCCCTTGCGGTAATCTCTGCAACTTGTGCAGAGTGTTCTGGCTCAAAAACCGCCTTTGCTACTGCTCCAAACATTTGATGATAGTCAATTTCTTGAAAGGCTTCACGACCTTTAGTGGCAGTAGGGACATGGCCAACAATCAAAAGCATCGGGGTCGAGTCTTGCCGTGCCGTATGAACACCAATCGAGGCGTTTGTTGCTCCAGGACCACGGCTTACAAGGCCAACTGCGGGACGGCCGGTTAACTTTCCATAAGCCTCAGTGGCGAAAGTAACTCCTGACTCATGCCTTGGGGTAATTAATCGGATGCGATTTGAGTTACGCTGTGCCGCTCTTAAGATTGGCAGGTAACTCTCTCCGGGTACAGAAAATGCAGCATCTACCCCCCATGCTAATAATGTTTCAACTAATGCTTCCCCGCCGTTCATAAAACTTATCTCCGATAAATGAGCCTAGAGATTAGGCATGACTAATTAAGCGGTAAAGATAAACATGCCTTGACGTCATCTATTTACCGTCAAATATCTCTTTTGAGGCAACATGGAAGCGTAAAGATGAAATGGGCTATCTTGGCTCTCGCCGCAATTGGTTCCGTTTTAGCGATCCTTCAAGGGGCAGGGGTCTTTCATCAAAATAGACCTGAGACTGTGAGGATTCCATACGATGACCATGCGGCTGTCGCTCAGGGCGGTATCATATATGCAAATGCATGTGCGAGCTGTCATGGCAAAAATCTTGAAGGTCAGCGTAATTGGCGTGAGCGTAAAGCCAACGGTAGGCTACCTGCTCCTCCACATAATGAGGAAGGGCATACTTGGCATCACCCTGATGGAGAACTCTTCGAGATTACAAAGTATGGGACAGCAGCTTTTGCTCCCCCTGGCTATCAAACAGATATGTTAGGCTATGAGGAATTATTGTCTGATAGGGAAATTTTGTCAGTTTTGGCTTTTATTAAGGCACAATGGCCAGCTCATATCCGCGAGCGGCATGACATACTGTCCAGGGGAAAAGGTTAACACATTCAGGGGATTTTCAACTTTTGCATCTGATTCTTATTTTTTTGGGATTTAAATAAACTGGCGTAAAACAAAAACGGTCCCTGCCTTTGCTACTAACCTAAAATTTCATTCTGATAACAAAATTTATTGATCTAGTTATTTGGTATGATGTCAAAATGGGTTGCGGCCCGTAGTGAGGTCGGTATATTTCAAATTATGAATTTTCCTGCACCTTACAAAGAATATGTTGGCCGTGTTCGACCTGAATGGATCGACTATAATGGACATATGAATGTCGCTTATTACGTAGCGGCTTTTGATGAGGCAACAGATGCATTCTACGATGCTCTTGGCCTTGGTCTCTCATACAAACAATCCTCTGATTGCTCTACATTTACGCTTGAAGGTCACATAACTTATGATCAGGAGGTAATGGAGGGAGATGAGCTTCTCTTCACAACCTACTTGCTTGATTGTGATGAAAAGCGCTTGCATTACATTCATGAGATGCACCATGCGGAAAAAGGATATCTCGCCGCCACTAACGAATTAATTGGAATTCATATCGATATGAAGACTAGGCGGTCCACTCCAATGCCAAAGGATCTTCAGGACCGACTTCAAGGTGCTCTGGCTCTTCACAGTTCGCTGCCCAAACCTCATCAGGTGGGGCGCGTTATCGGCATTCGGCGCAAAGGCTAAAGCAAATTTTAAGTCCATTCGCCACGTTTTGTAAGACACTGGCGGATAAGATCCGACGATTTGATTATGCGCACTTAAGGCTATTCATTACTGCACTCTTTGTTGGACTAGCAGCTGGCTTGCTTTCGCTGGGGTTCCGAGAATGTACAGCTTTAATTCAATGGGTGTTCTTTAAATTCACAGATGATACGCAATGGCAGCTTTTTGCTGACCTGCCCTGGTATTGGATAATCGCTGCTCCAACAGTTGGTGGCTTATTCGTCGGCATTTATGCTAAATTTACACTGCCAAATGGCCGACCAGTTGGTGTTGCGCAGGTAATGGAATCTAGTGCGTTGACGGGCGGCAAGATGTCTCTAAAGACAGGTCTGCATGGCGCGGTTGTTAACGCCGCTTCAATTGGGGCAGGAGCATCGGCTGGACGTGAAGGGCCAGTTGTACACTTGGGGGCCACTATTGGGGCATGGTTTGCCAAAGTACTGGGGCTCCCCAAAGGAAGTGCTAGGATCTTACTAGGTTCCGGCGTAGCAGCAGCAGTAGCAGCAGCATTTAATGCGCCTCTTGCAGGCGTATTTTTTGCCCTTGAAGTTGTAATTGGGCACTACGCTGTGAGTGCTTTAGCTCCCACAGTTGCAGCGTCCGTTTTAGCCACCGCTTTTACACGATCGGTTTATGGAGCCTATCCAGCTTTCCAGTTAGCTCCTTATAACCTCGGATCATATTGGGAGTATCCGGCATTCGCTCTGTTGGGCGTAATAACTGCGATGTGTGCTATCGCCTTTATGAGATCCGTCCCATTCGTTTCCAAAATTCACGATAAGTTTCGAATTCCTCAATATTTTAGACCAATGATTGGTGGCTTTTTAATTGGGCTTATTGCTCTTAGTTTTCCGCAAGTTTTGGG
>VMBT01001306.1_pt1 | contig 13367 bp, 13 predicted proteins | sample 4404301 | NCBI WGS metagenome assembly VMBT01 (sample SAMN12238535, study PRJNA552566) | marine metagenome | isolation source: Coastal seawater | place: USA: coastal Georgia, Sapelo Island | collected 2008-08/2009-08
CCCCGGCGCGGGGCCTGTCGGGTCAAGTCCGCGAGCGATACGCCGAGCTCACCGGCCTTCCGCTCATCGAGGTCACTGGGGGTACCTACACCGGAACGGCCTCGCAGTGGTCGCGGACGGTCACGGTGGACACCGGTGTTGGTTTCACCGTCGAGCTCGGGCCCTCGCTGAGTGAGGACGAAGCCGAGCGCCACGCGCTCGCAGTGGTGACCGTTGCCAGCGAGTTCGTCGCCGGGTGATGCTCAGGCCCGGGCGAACCAGTCGCCCGAGGGGATGACCGTGAGGTCGAGTCCGCTCCCGTACTCGTAGGCCCAAACCTGCGTACCGGAGGTCGTGGTCAGGATCACGCGTCGGTAGAGACCGTCGACGGTGTCCTCCACGATGTCGAGTTCTCGGAGCGCCTCCTCGCGAGTCGACTCCGACAGCCCGAAGTGGATTCCGCGGATACGTCCGGATCCTCCGAAGACAGCAGCCGGGTAGTCGAGTCCGGTGTCGTAGAGGGTGCCGGCCACGGTGTCCTCGATCCCGTCGTCGCTGACGTAGGGCTCGAGCAACGCCCATCGGCAGTCCCCCGGGCGGAGCGTGCCGTAGACGAAGAGCCGTTCGGGATCGGGGTGGCTCATACGGATTGCTCGTGCTGATGGGTCGCCGCGATGATGTCGTCGACACTGTCGCCGACCCGTCCGGGGAGCACGATCAAGGTGCCGATCACACCGGCGAGCAGCGACGCGGTGAGAACGCCGATGCGGGCGTCCTCGCCGAGGATCGACTCGCCGAAGGCCAATTCGGTCACGAAGAGCGACACGGTGAAGCCGATGCCGCCGAGCGCCCCAGCGCCGATCACGTAGCGCCAGGTCACCCCGTTCGGCAGTCGGCCGACTCCGGTGATGACGGCGAGAGCGGTGGCGAGGCTGATGCCAACGGTTTTGCCGATCACGAGACCAGCGATCACGCCCCAGGTGACTGGCGAGGAGACGGCGTCGTTGATCACCTCGCCGGAGATGACGACACCGGCGTTGGCGAGGGCGAACACGGGAACGATCAGGAAGGTCGACCAAGGGTGCAGTCGATGCTGGAGCCACTCGACGACCGAGACGCTCTCGCGAGCACGTCGGGTAACCGCGGAGGCGAGTTCGGCGTCGAGCGCCTCGGGAAGATCGGCGACGTCGACCGAGGTGCGTTGGCGACGGGCGGTGACCGGTGAGGCGAGACCGAAGGCGACCCCGGCGAGGGTCGGATGAATGTGCGCCTCGTGGAGCGAGATCCAGCAGATTGCGCCGAGCGCGAGGTAGGCGCCGACCCAGGGGACGCGCGAGCGGATACCGAGGGCGATGACGAGGCTGGCGACGGCGAGGGCGAGCCACGGGAAGCTGACCCCCTCGGAGTAGAAGACCGCAATGACGACGATCGCGCCGATGTCGTCGACGATGGCGAGGGCGAGCAGGAAGAGTCGGAGCCAGGCGGGAGCGCGGGTGCCGATCAGCGCGACAACGCCCATGACGATCGCGATGTCGGTGGCCATCGGGACACCCCAGCCGTGGGAGCCCTCACCACCGAGGTTCATGATGGCGAAGATGCCTGCGGGCACGGCCATGCCGCCGACGGCGGCGATGATCGGCAGCGCGGCCTGTCGGGGGTCGCGCAGTTCGCCGTGGGTGACCTCGCGCTTGATCTCGAGCCCGGCCACGAAGAAGAAGAGCACCATCGCGAGGTCGTTGATCCATTCGCGGATGGTCAGTTCGAGCACCCGACCGTTGAGGTCGATTCCGATACTCGCCTCCCAGAGCGAGGTGTACGACCCCGACCAAGGTGAGTTGGCCCAGATGAGGGCGATGGCGGCGCTGATGACGAGCAGCACACCCGCGGTCGACTCCCGGTGGAGGACCTCGATGAGGGGGTTGATCGCGGTGGAGCGACGCTCATCTCGGTTGGACACGCGGGTGAGTATCGCAGTGGAAACGCCCGGTCCACCCTGTCGGTGCGAAAGGGGCGCTGGTACCTTCCGGGCATGCCGATGCGCGCCGTGGTGGCCGAGACCGGATCGGGACCTCTCGCGAACGAGGTGGTCGTCGGATCGCATCGTCTGGTCGCCGATGAGCCCGAATCCCTCGGTGGCGGTGACACCGGTCCGGGGCCGTACGGACTGCTGTGCGCGGCGCTTGGGGCCTGCACCTCGATGACCATCCGCATGTACGCCGATCGGAAGGACTGGCCCCTCGAGCAGGTGGAGGTCACCGTCGACCACGAGCGGGTCGACGGGGTCGACGTGTTCACCAAGTCGATCGCGTTGACGGGCGACCTCGACGAGGTCCAGGGCGACCGGCTTCGTGAGATCGGCGGACGTTGCCCGGTGCACCGGACTCTTGAGGCGTCCTCGCGGGTGGTGACGCGGTGAGCGCCGACCATTCGGCGCCGCTCGCCGAGCGGGTCTCCCTTCTGGCCGGTTCCGACACGTGGCACACGCCGGCGGCCGCCGGGGTACCCGCGATCAGGATGTCCGATGGTCCGGCCGGGGTGCGTGGCACTTCGTGGCGAGGCCCCGCCTCGGCGTCGTTCCCGTGCGGGACCGCCCTCGGCGCTTCCTTCGATCGGGAACTCGTGGCGGAGGTCGGGCGAGCTTTGGGGCGTGAGGCTCGGTCGAAGTCCTCTCATGTGTTGCTCGCGCCGACCGTCAACCTTCATCGGACACCGGTCGGCGGACGCAACTTCGAGTGCATGAGCGAGGATCCGTTCCTGACGGCCGAGATGGCCGTCGCCTATGTCGGTGGTGTGCAAGAGGAGCGGGTGGCGTGCTGCATCAAGCACTTCGTCGGCAATGACACCGAGTTCCAGCGGATGACGATCTCAGCCGAAATCGACGAGCGGACGTTGCGCGAGCTGTACCTCATGCCGTTCGAGCGGGCAGTGGCGGCCGGTGTGCGATCGATCATGACGGCCTACAACCGGTTGGGGGGCGTTTTCTGCGCCGACCATGAGTGGTTGCTCCGGACCGTTCTGCGCGGGGAGTGGGGTTTCGACGGCGTTGTCGTGTCCGACTGGTTCGGTCTTCACTCGACGTCCGAGGCGATGCGGGCCGGTCTTGATATCGAGATGCCGGGACCCACCCTGCATCGAGGTGATGCGCTGGTGGCCGCGGTTGATTCGGGGGAGGTCGGTGAGCGTCTCGTCGACGACGCGATCGATCGTGTGGCAGCGCTGGCGGAGTGGACGGGTGCTGGATCGGACGACGGGTCGGAGATCACTCTCGATGACCCGGTCACTTGGGAGGTGCAGCGACGCGCCGCGGTCGCCGGAACCGTGCTGCTCGCGAATCGAGATGAGCAGTTGCCGTGGGATGACACGGTCGGACGGGTCGCGGTGATCGGCCCCTACGCGGCGGTTGGCCGACCGCAGGGCGGTGGCAGCGCCCGGGTCACTCCGGCCCGGTTCGCCCCGATCGTTGAGACCTTGATCGCTCGCGGCGTCGAGGTCGAGCAGGTGCAGGGATGCTCGATCGAGCGCTATCACCCCCCGATCCGAGGTGAGGTCGAACTCGTCGTCACCGATGAGCATGGCGCGACGGTCTCCTCGACGCTGACGGCGACGGCAGCCTTTTGGCAGGAGGGGCCGGCCGAGGGTCTGTCGCGGCGCTTCGCCGCGTCGATGTCGACGAGCTTCACGCCGGATGTCGATGGCGTGTGGACGGTGGGCGCCCGCTCGGTCGGGGCGTGCACGGTCTCGGTCGACGGTGTTCTCGCCCTTGAGATCTCGGCTGATGATCGCGGGGGGTCGTTTTTCGACTACGGCTCTCCCGAGCGACTCGCCGAGGTGCCGCTCGAGGCGGGCCGCGAGGTGACCGTCACGATCGACTACCCGATTGACGACCATCTTGGTATTCGGGCGCTCGCGGTCGGGTTCCGGCCTCCTCCCGGTGATGATCCGGTGGCTGAGGCCGTCGCCGTCGCTGCTCGCGCGGATCGCGTTTTGCTCGTCGTCGGAACCGACGACGACTGGGAGACCGAAAGCATGGACCGCGAGTCGATCGCCCTGCCGGGTCGTCAGGACGAGCTGGTGTCGGCGGTCGCGGCGGTCAACGCGAACACCGTCGTGGTGGTGAACGCGGGATCACCGGTCTCGATGCCTTGGGTGAGTGAGGTCGCGGCGGTGATGCAGGTGTGGTTCCCGGGAGCGGCGATCGGGGAGGCCCTCGCCGATGTCGTGCTCGGTGAGGAGGAGCCGGGGGGTCGACTTCCGGTCACGTTCCCCCGGACGCTGGAGGACACGCCGGCGTTCGAGCACTATCCGGGGTCCGATGGCCGTGCGGTCTACGGCGAGGGGCGGCTGCTTGGACATCGCTGGTTCTCCGCCACCGGTCGCGAGCCGCTGTTCTGGTTTGGGCACGGCCTGTCGTACTCGTCGTTCTCGGTGGAGTGTCAGTCGGTGTCGGGTGATCCGATCGCCGGGGTTGAGGTTTCGGTCCGGGTGGTCAACACCGGTGACCGGGTTGGCTCGGAGGTGGTGCAGGTCTACGCCGGTCACGAGCCGATCGCCGGCGGTCTCGCTGGTGATGGTCTGCGTCTCGTCGGGTTCGACAAGGTCCGGCTCGAACCGGGCGCTGAGCGGACCGTGTCGATCACCCTCGCTCCTCGGCGGTTCGCCTCGTGGTCCGATGGATGGGTGGTGCCAGCTGGTGAGCACGTGATCTCGGTTGGTCGGTCGAGCGTCGACCGCGTGGAGTCCGCCCGGCTACGTGTGGTCGCCGACTCTGACGTCGAGTGACTCCTCGACGGGGACGAGTCGCCGCGCGTGGATCGCGGCGTTGATCTCGGCGGCGAAGAGGCTCACCACCGCGTGGATGAGTAGCCAGCCGGTGATGGCCAACACGGAGGCGAAGGCGCCGTAGACGCTGTGCGCTCCGGCGAGCAGTCGGGTCACGATTTGAGTGCCGATGAGTTGGAGCGCCGTGTAGGCGACCCCGGTGATGACCCCGCCCGGCCAGGCCATCGTCCAGGTGACGTCCGCGGCTGACAGGTAGCGGAACATCGTCGTGACCACCGCGATGTTGATGGTGAGGACGCCCAGTCCGATCGCGATGCGGTTGACCGGTCCGAGATCGGCCCAACCGGCGATCGAGGTGAGTGTGACGGTGGCGATCTGCGCGCCGCCGATGACGAGCAGTCCGATGAGGGAGTGGATGCGGCGAACGACCAGGTTCGGCCGCTGGTCGATCGGGACTTCCCAGGCGTCGTCGAGGGCGGTCTGCAACGAGGCGAAGGCTCGGGTGGAACCCCAGAGTCCCGACACCAGACCGACGATGAGGGCGGTGATCGATCCTCCGATCTCACCGGACTGGTTGAGGATCTGATCGCCGAGCACCGGGATCTGTGAGACGGCGGACTCGACGATCTCGGATCGGAGTTCGGGGTCGCCTTGCAGCACGAAGCCGAGCACGGTGGTGGCGACCATGATGAGCGGGAAGAGGGTGAGGAAGCCGTAGTAGGCGAGGAGTGCGGCGTTCCGGCTGGCGAGGTGTCGGGCGTAGCCCTGGCTGGCGAGGGCGAGGATGTCGATGATGGGGGAGCGCCGTCGCACCCGTCGTACCGGCCGGAGCCGCGTCCATCTCATGTCAGCGTCCAGTCGATCGGATCGACGCCGCGTTGGGTGAGTAGGGAGTTCACCTTGGAGAACGGGCGCGAACCGACAAAGCCGCGGTGCGCCGATAGCGGTGAGGGGTGCGCCGATTCGACGACACCATGGCGGGCCGTATCGATCATCGGGCGTTTCGATCGGGCGGAGGATCCCCAGAGCACGAACACGAGCGGTTCGGCGCGTGCTGACAGCACCTCGATGATCCGATCGGTGAACCGCTCCCAGCCGTGCCCGCGGTGGGAGCCGGCCTCGCCCCCGCGGACGGTCAAGGTCGTGTTGAGTAGGAGCACGCCGGCGGCCGCCCACTGCTCGAGATTGCCGTGACCAGGTGTTTGGACGCCGAGGTCGTCGTGGAGTTCGCGGTGGATATTGGCTACCGAAGGTGGTCGCGTGACGCCAGGGCGAACGGAGAAGCAGAGGCCGTGCGCTTGTCCCGGGCCGTGGTACGGGTCCTGGCCGAGGATGACCGCTCGTGTCGCGGCGTAGGGGGTGTGGTGCAGTGCGGAGAACACCTCATCGCGAGGCGGGTACACCGGTCCGCGTCGCCGTTCGTCCTCAACGAAGGCCTGCAGGTCGGCCCAGTACGGCTGGTCGAATTGGTCGCGCAGCAGGGGATTCCAGTCGGTCCTCACGTGCCGTCGAATCTAGGTGGTCGACTTGCTGGGCGCCCGAGGGAGGGCCGCTCGCGGCTCTGAGTCGGTTGGTCCGGGCTGGATAGCGTGTCGGCCGTGTCCGGCATCCTTGATGTTGATCTGCTCGCCTTCGAGTCGTCGACCGGGGCCGCTCGCCGCGCGGTGGTCGACGGGGTGCGGCGCAGTCTCGAGACGGGGTTTGTGTATACGAGTCATGATCTGCCGGAGGACTTGCTCGACACGGCCTACGGGATGCTCGTCGAGTTCTTCTCCCTCGAGCCCGAGGTGAAGCAGCGGTTCACCGTGCCGGGCGTGAACGGGCAGACCGGCTACACGGGCCTCCTCGTCGAGACCGCGGCGTCGAGCGATGCTCCCGACTGGAAGGAGATGCTGAACTGGTCGGTGACCCCGCCGATCGGTCATCCCCTCCGCCGGAGGTTTCCCGGCTCGTACCCCGACCAGGTGCTCCCCGAGGAGGTCGTACCGGGCATCACCGAGGTGCTCGGCCGGTTCCATCGCGCGATCGACGACTTGCAGCGTCGCTTTCTGCGAGTGATCGCCGAGGGGATCGGCTGTCACGAGACGTTCTTCGACGACATGGTCGCCGACGGGCCGACGCTCACCCGCGCCATCCGCTACCCGTCGATGGAGGGTGCTCCCGGCGACGGGCACGTGTGGGCGGGAGCGCACGGCGACATCAACTTGATCACCGCGCTACCGAGGGCAACGGCACCGGGACTTCAGGTGATGGTCGACGGCACCTGGGTCGATGCGGCTCCTCCCGATGGGGCGGTGATCATCAACACCGGCATCATGCTCGAGCGTCTCACCAACGGCGTCATCCCGATCGGTTGGCATCGGGTAGTGGCGCACCCGAACTACCAGGGTGAGCGCTACAGCGTCGTCCAGTTCTGTCACCCGCGTCCGTGGACGGTCCTCTCCCCGGTGCCGAGTTGCTGCACCCCGGACCGGCCGCAGCGCTACTCGGCGATCACGGCCGCCGACGCCCTCGATGAGGTCATCTTCCAGATCAATCTGGTGGAGGACGCTCGCCGGGTTGGCGGCTGACCGGGAACCGCCGATGGAGGACACCTCGCCGGTCGTGTGCGCCGTCGACATCGGCGGCACCAAATTCGAGGTCGGCCTCGTCACGCTCGACGGAACGCTGATCGACCGCGAGCGGGGCGAGGTGGATCCGGAAGTTGGACCCCAGTCACATCTGGCGATGCTGATCGGACTCGTGTCCTCTCAACTGGCGAGGGCTCGGGACCATCATCGTCGACGGGTGCTCGCTCTCGGAGTTGGTTGCGCCGGACCGATCGAACGGGACTGCGTCACGGTCTCCCCGGTCAACATCGCGTCGTGGAACCGCTTTCCTCTGCGCGGTCATCTCGAGGAATTGACTGGGCTTCGGGTATTCGGAGATCTCGATGCGAAGGCGTTGGCTCTCGCGGAGGGATGGCTCGGCGCCGCGGTGGGCGTGAGGAACTTCTGCGCGATGACGGTGTCGACCGGTATCGGCGGTGGGATCGTGATCGATGGCGAGTTGTTCGACGGCGACTCGGGGAACGCCGGTCATGTCGGACACCTGATCGTGGAGCCGGGAGGGCACCGGTGCGGGTGTGGAGCTCGCGGCTGTCTCGAGGCGGAGGCCTCGGGTCTCGCGGTGCAGGTGTTGACCGGCCGCCCGGCGTCGCAGCCGACCTACGAGATCATGCAGCACACCGGACGCCTCGTCGGCCGTGGGGCGGCGATGCTCTGCAACTCGCTCGATCTCGATCTGGTGGTGGTCGCCGGCGCGGTCGCCCTCGGATTCGGCGCCACGTTCTTCCTCGCCGCTCAGGCTGAACTCGACCTGATGTCGCAGGTGACGCTCGGGCCTCCTCCGAGGATCGTGCAGACGAAGCTCGGTGACCGTGGCGCGCTCGTCGGCGCGGGGGCCGTGGCGCTCCGCGGCCTCGGTCGCGTCGCCCCGCTCAAGACGGTCTGACCACCACTGCTCTCACCGATCGGTGCGGGCTCGACGCCAAGTCCGGCAGATTCAGACCCAGTCGATGACGTCGACGGTGGTGGAGATGAGCGGTCGTTGGAGGTCGACCCAGTCACCCGTCTTGGGACAGTCGAGGCTGTCGGGCACGACGAGCATCGAGGTGTGCATGTGCGGCGGTTCGAGCAGGTCGAGTCGGCATCGATGGAAGTGGAATGGGCTCCGCCCGTCGGGTAGCGGTGCGACTCCATTCGCGCTGCCGGCTCCGATCATGACGAGGTGGCCGTCGGTGGCGACCGGGACTGCTCGGTAGCCGGCCAGCGTCCCAGCGCGCACAGGCCGCCGATCGAGCACCCGGGCTTCGAGGTGCATGGTCTCGCGGTGGCCATGCCAGAGCGCCGTGCCGAGCCGAACGCGGTAGGTGCGCCCCGACGGGAGTTGGTCGATGGTCCGCGGGTCGACGTGGCTGATCCAGATCTCGAGGTCGCGATCGAGGTGTTCCGCGTGCGCCGCCACCTCGGCGAGATGGTCCTCATCGGATCCAGCCAGTGGCGGGTGAATCGACACCCCGAGCACCCGGAGTCCCGCCCGGAGCGCTGCATCGATGAGCTCGGTACCCCCTCCGTATCGGTGCATTGACGATTCGAGCTTGACGAGCACCTCGCCTCCCCAGCCGGCGAGAGCCTCGATGTGCTCCATCGCGCCGACGGTCAGGATCGCGTCGTTGTCCGCTGGGGGCTCAAGGGCGGGGGTGAGCACGACCGCCCGAATGCCGGCTGGGACGTCGTTGAGCTCGTGGACGGTGCCGACGGCGACGGTGTCAGCGAGGTCGGCCGCGATCCCGGCGAGTCGGGCCCGTCCGAGGCCGTAGCCGTTTCCCTTCACCACGGGCACCGGGTGGGCCGTCGAGTCGATCATCTCCTCGACGTGTCGGCGCCACGCCTCCCGCTGGATCGTCAGCCGGATCGTCATCGCGACCGACGGTACCGGTTGGGCGGTCTCACGGTCGGTCAGCCGACGGTCGTCGAGTCACCGGCCGTCTTGGTGGCGCCTCCGTCCGCGCTCCGAGACACGACCCGTCCGGCCGACACCACGGGAAGGAGCGCGCGGGTGGAGCGCCGATCGATCGCTCCGCGCACGGTGCCGGCGCCGTAGGCGAGGTCGGCGGCGAGACGGGCGGGATGTCGGGCGGCGAGTATCGACATCACGGTCATTCGTCGAACGACCCTCGAGAGGGGGAGGGCTGGAATGAGCAACGGCCACCAGGCGCGTCGAATCGCGGCGAGGGCCGCGATGGTGCTTCGAACCAGACCCCGACCAATGATCCGAGTGGCGATTCCCGATGGGAGACCAGGGACTCGTCGGGTCAGCCCGAACGCGGCGGTGGTCGTCGTCGCAAAGATGGCGAGGGCGGGCAGCAGCGCTCTCGGTCGGGCTCGACCGAGAGAGAAGCCGAGGGCGCAGACGATGGTCACCCCCCACGGGGAGGTCCGCCAGGGCGCCAGCGCGGTGCCGTGGCGCTCGGCGAGGCTGGCCGCTGATCGTCCATATCCGAAGCGTTGGGCGAGCCACCCACCGATGGCTGCTCGCGCCGAGTGCTCGACGGTCACGGTCGCGTCGTAGATCGTCACCCAGCCCTGTTGGTGCAGTCTCCAGACGAGGTCGACATCTTCGCCGGTGCGCAGGGACTCGTCGTAGCCGTCGACGTCGAGCAGGGCTGAGGCGCGCGCGATGACGGCTGCCGATGGCACATAGGCGATTCGCGTACCAGGTGCGACCCGACCGGTCGTCGGTCCGAGGTCGAGTGCTGGGGCTGCCCGTTCGGCACGGTCGGTGAGTCGCGAGCCTCGTGATGGCGCCCGTATTCGGGGAGCGACAAGGCCGACGTTGGGATCGTCGAAGTGTTCGAGGAGCGGCACCCACCAGTCCTCCGCCCCGGTGTCGACGTCGGCGTCGACGAAGACGATGAGGTCGGTGTCGGGTCGCTCGGCGAGGACGGAACGCCAGCCGAGGTTTCGGGCCGCGGCGGGACCGAGGTTGCGCTCGCTCCGAAGGGAGGCGCCGCTGATCGGGGGTTGCGAGCCGTCGTCGACGAGCACGGTGCCGGGTGTTGGTGGATGGAGTGGTGGACCGAGGGTCGGGGTGACGACCGCGGTTCGCCACGACGTGGTCGACGGGCTTCCGGGAATCGGCGTGGCGATGCCGACCGCGAGTAGTCGCTCGAGGAGTCGTCCCGATCCGACCGTTTCGCCGGACCTGATCCGCTCGACCGTCGACCGTCCGGCCTCGGTCAGGCGCATCAGGGTGAGCGGAGTTCCGCCGATCAGCAGGTCATCGACGAGGACCGTCGCCGGGTCGAGGGCGTACCGACGCTCGGGGCCTGTCATCCGAGCTGCCCGATGTGGCGTTCGAGTGAGGCTGACCACCTGGCGAGGATCGCTTGGCCGAGCTCGGCGGTGGCTCCGCTCGGATCACCGATGACACCGCTTGGGCTATGGAGGGCGACGCCGTCTGCCCGAAGGTCGGCGATGTCGACCGTTGAGCCCGACGCGATGGCCTCGGCGCGCACGACCTCGGGTGCGATGTTGAGCATCACGGAGGTTTCGATACGTCCAGCGTGGAGATCCTCGCGGGCATTGATCCCGGCGAGGTCGCTGACATCGTCGGGCCACCATGCGCTCACCCGATGCCCTTCGGCAGAGAGCATCGCCACCGCGGCGGTGACCGGTTCGTGGTTGCCGCCGTGGCCGTTGACGAGGACGATCGACGAGGCCCATCGCGCTGAGCGGACGAGTTCGACGACAAGGTCTCGCATCACGTCCGTGCCGATGGACAAGGTGCCCGGGAAGCCGTCGTGCTCACCGCTCGCCGTGATCGCCAGCGCCGGCCCGATCAGGCGCCCGTCCGTCGCCACGGAGTCGGCGACGGCCATGGCGATCCGCGTGTCGGTGTCGAGCGGGAGGTGCGGTCCGTGTTGTTCGGTCGAGCCGACGGGGATGAGGACGATGGGTGATCCGATCTCGGGCCACGCTGCCGCGCCGAGGGAGTCGGACTCAGCCATCGGCACAGTCTGCCCTCCGATGTCGTTCCACGCCGTTGGCGGTCGGGCATGGGACAATGTCGAGGTGAGCGAGGTAGACACCCAGACCGACAACCAGTGGCTGTCCCCGGAGGACATGGAACTGGTGAGGGCGCGCATGCCGATCGTCTACGTGGACGCGGTGCCCGTGCGGGTCGACTCGGCGGGCAATGTCACCTCGATCGGCATGCTGCTCCGCGTCGCGCCCGACGGCTCGATCAGTCGGATGGTCGTCAGCGGTCGCGTGCTGTTCGGAGAGCGGGTTCGCGACGCGCTGGTTCGTCACTGCGAGAAGGATCTCGGTCCGATGGCCCTGCCCCGCATTCCCGTGGATCCGGCGCCGTTCACGGTGGTCGAGTACTTCCCGAATCCGGATCGCAGTGGGTACTTCGATCCGCGCCAGCACGCGGTGAGCCTCGCCTACGTCGTGCCGGTTGACGGTGACTGTCAGCCGACCCAACAGGCTCTCGACCTCGCCTGGTTCTCACCCGCGGAGGCGGTGAGCCCGACGGTTCGTTCGCAGATGACCAGCGGCCACGACCGACTGATCCGCCTGGCTCTTGCCCATGTCGGCCAGCTTCCCTGACCGGGTGGGCCTCCACCACCGCGGCCCGCGCTGAATCTACGATTCCGCTGTGCTCGAGGCCCCGGAGATCCGTCGTACCGCCTCGGCCATGCGTACAGCGCTCGTCGGTCGTCCGACGATCCGCTTCGACTCTCCGTCGCTCGCCGGCCCGGCACCGAGCCCCGGGCGGCTCGTTGAGCGCGTCGATGCCCGAGGTCGCGAACTCGATGTCACTTGGGATGATGGGCTGATTCTCCACACGACGGTCCGCCGAGGTGGCACCTGGCACCTCTACCGGGTGGGCGAGCGGTGGCGCCGTCCCGAGCGCGAGGTCAACGTGACGGTGGAGACCGACGATTGGGTCGCGGTCTGTTACAACGCGAGCACCGTCGAGACCTTCCGAACCGGGGTCGACTCTCGGCATCCCTCGATGGGTCGGGTCGGCCCGGACATCACCGATGTGCGTTCGGATCTCTCCTCGGTGGTCGAGTCGATGGTGAGTTACCGGGATCCGGCGGCTCGGGTGCGCGACGTGCTCCTCGATGCCCGTGTGGTGCGCAACGTCGGAAACGTTGTGGCCTCGGAGGCGTTGTGGGCGACTCGACTCAGTCCTTGGGCGCGCATCGGCGACTTGCCGAGGTCGGACGCGATCATGCTCGTGAACACGGCGGCGCGGTCGTTGCGATCGCGTCTATCAACCCGGGTGCTCGACGGCGAGACCTTCGACGAACTCGCTGTCTACGGGCGCAACGGCCAGGGATGCTCGCGGTGCGGTGACTCGATCGCGGTACGTCGATTCGCGTCCGATGGCCGCCTCGTCTACCACTGCCCGGGCTGTCAGACGCGCCTCGATCACCGACTTCTCGATGACACGCCGGTGATGGATCCCCATCCGGCGGCCGCGCGGTTCCTCGCCGATCTCGCCGACGACTGACCTCCGCTCGCTCAGCCGCGGCCGAGGATGCGGTCGACGTGGATCTCGATCGCGACCCGATCAGCCCGTTCGGAGGGCTCGCGGTAACGGGCCGCGTAGGCGGCCACGGCAGCGGCAACCCGGTCGGGCTCATCGGTAGCGGTGACGGCGCCCTCGAGCGTGAGCCACCGACCCCCGTCGACCTGGGAGACGGCAGCCCGTCCGCCGCGCAGGGCGTTCACGACTTTCTGGGATCCAGCGAAGGAGATGATCCGAACGATTCGCGCCTCGGGGTCGTAGCCGAAGCCGACGGGTACGACATGGGGTGATCCGTCGGCGCGGAGCGTGGTCAGCGAGGCGAGATGCCGCTCGGTGAGGAAGGTGAGCACCGCGTCGTCAAGGGCGGCGAGGTCGAGGGCCATGTCACTCGGTGGCGATCGCGTCGAGTACGTCGAGTTTCGCGGCGCGGCGTGCGGGGAACCAAGCGGCGAGTACGCCGAGGCCTCCGCCGACGACGGTGTAGGCGGCGAGTTGGCCCCAGGGGATGCCGATGGAGGACACGA
>VMBT01001308.1_pt1 | contig 13356 bp, 16 predicted proteins | sample 4404301 | NCBI WGS metagenome assembly VMBT01 (sample SAMN12238535, study PRJNA552566) | marine metagenome | isolation source: Coastal seawater | place: USA: coastal Georgia, Sapelo Island | collected 2008-08/2009-08
AAGAAGAATGGCAAAATAATGGTTCTCTAAAAGCAATACTTGAAATACCCGCTGCGGCAAGGCCAGTTGTGATAGACAAATTAGGTTCCATAACTAAAGGTTCAGCCACAGTTGAGGTTATACACTAATGGATAATAAAAGAAAATACGTAATTCCAGGCGATGTAATTACAACTGGTCCATTTAGACCTGAACAAAATGTAGTTTTAGATGGAAACAAAATTATCTCAACAACTGTTGGTATTACTGAAATTTATGATGATTCTGTTAGAGTTATTCCGCTTACAGGAAAATATCTTCCAAAAATTAATGATTTAGTAATTGGTAAAGTCGTATCTCATACTTCTTTGTCTTGGGAATTAGATATCAATTCATGTTATGTGGGATTCTTACCTGCTCAAGATGTTTTTGGAAGGGATTTTTCTGCTCATGCAGATGAACTTTCAAGTAAATTAAAAACAGGAGATTTGGTCGCAGCTAGAATTGCAAATTTTGATAGAACTAGAGATCCATTAATTACAATTGCAGACCGTGATTTAGGAAAAATTGATTCTGGTGATTTGATGAAAATTGCTCCAAGCAAAGTTCCACGCTTAATTGGAAAAAGAGGTTCTATGATTCAAATGATTGAAGAAGCAACAAACGCTATGATAACTATTGGTCAAAATGGCTGGGTTGTTGTAACCTCTGACAATCACGAGGGATTATTAAAGGCTAAAAAAGCAATACAAATGGTTGATGAAAAAGCACATATTGCTAACTTGACTGATCAGGTAAAAGAAATGTTAGAATCAAGGAGCGAATCATAATGGGTGGAAGAGAAGCCACAATGGTCCTTTTGGACGAGAATGGTATTAGATGTGATGGTCGTAAAGTAGATGAACCAAGAAGAATTATGATTAGGGCTGGTGGTCTAAAAAATGCTGACGGTTCCGCGTATATTGAATTTGGCGATAACAAAATTTTAGTTGGTGTTTTTGGTCCAAGAGATGTTCACCCAAAACATATGGCAAATACTGATACTGGAATTTTGAGAGTTAGATATCATATGGAACCATTTTCAGTTGGTGAAAGAAAAAATCCTGCACCATCTAGAAGAGAGATTGAAATTTCCAAAGTAATCAAAGAGGCACTAGAGCCCGCAGTAATGTTAGATAAATTCCCAAGAACTGCAGTTGATGTCTTTATTGAAGTTTTACAAGCAGATGGTGGTACTAGATGTGCTGCTCTGACTGCTGCTTCTGTTGCATTAGCTGATGCAGGAATCCCAATGAGGGATATGGTTGCAGCAATTGCTGCTGGTAAAGTAGCTGACACTGTGATTTTAGATGTCAACAATGAAGAAGATCAAGCTGGTCAAGCAGATATGCCAATGGGATATATGCCAAACATTGGAAAAATTACTTTATTACAATTAGATGGTGTGTTAACTCCTGAAGAATACAAAAAATGTATTGAAGTAGGAATTGATGGATGCAAGAAAGTTTATGAATTACAAAAGCAAGCATTGAACGACAAATATTTTGGAAATAGGGATTGATTAGAAATGGCAAATATTATTGATGAACTAAAAAAGAATCAAATTTTGGAATTACTTGATCAGGGAAAAAGAATTGATGGTAGAAACTTGGATCAAACAAGAGAACTCTCAATTGAAATAAATGCCATTCCAAAAGCTAATGGTTCTGCTAGAGTACGATTAGGTGATACAGAAGTAATCTGTGGTGTAAAAATTCAACCAGATAGACCTTTCCCAGATATGGGCGATAAAGGAATTTTCATTTGTACTGCTGAATTATTACCATTATCTGATCCTAGTGTTGAAACAGGTCCTCCTGGTCCTGATGTAATTGAATTGGCACGTGTGGTTGATAGGGGTATTAGAGAAAGTCACATGGTGGATCTTTCACAACTTGTAATTGAAAAAGACAAATCTGTAGTTGGCGTATTTGCAGATAACGTAGCTGTTGATTATGATGGTAATCTATTTGATGCATGCTCATATGCTGCAACAGCTGCCTTATTGTCATCAAAAACACCAAAATGGAATTGGACTGATGATGCACCTGTTTTAGCCGAAGGAGAAGAAAGTGCTGTCCCAATTACTACAATTCCTGTATCTGTAACTATGGGAAAAATTGGAAATCACATAATTGTTGATCCAAATGCTGATGAATGGGCAAGCATGGATGCACGAATCACCATTACTTCTGATTCAGATGGAAATATTTGCGCCCTACAAAAAGGAGGCGTAGATGGCTTTACTCAGGAAGAGATATTCAAATGTGGTGAAATTTCAGTACGAATTGGAGCTCAAATAAGGGAAAAATTAAAAGAAGCTCAAAAAGGTGCATAATTAATGGCTAAACAACAAAAATCACTCAAAGGATTAGGTGCAAGATATGGAATTAAAATTAGAAAACAATATACCAAAATCCATCTTCAACTTAAAGCAAAAAGATCCTGTCCTCAATGTGGCTCAAAATCATTTGGTCGTGATTATGTGGGAATTTGGTCTTGCAAAAAATGTAATCTCAAAGTAGCCGGAATGGCATATGACATTAAACTTTAATGCAAAAATTATTGTTGATGCAAAAGACAAAACTAGAGCAATTTTTGATTCTGTAAATACTGATAATGAGTTTTATCCTGAAAATCCTGTTAAAACTAACATCAAATTTGACAAGAAATTAGAGATCACAGTAGAATCAAATCATTTACCACACCTTCGTGCAAATTTGAATTCTACATTGAGATTAATTCAGGCAAGTTATGATACCATTGAATCGGTAAAGATATAACGAAATAGAATTCTATTCATTTTATGTCATCTGGACAAATGCCACCATGGATGCAAGAACAGTTAATTAAACTTCAACAATCTCAACAAAATCTTCAATCAGTAATGACTCAAAGACAACACTTGGAAATTGAAAAGGCAGAAACTGAAAAAGCCTTGGAAGAATTAAAAAAAATTGCTGATGCTGATGCAGTTTACAAACAAGCAGGTACAGTTTTGATTAAATCTACTAAAAAAGAAATGGTAGACGAACTAGAAGAAAAACTAGAGTTAGCAAAAACTCGTGGAACTGTTCTTGAAAAACAAGAAATCAGAATTAAAGAAACACTAAAAGAACAAGAATCAAAAATTACTGAAATGATGAAATCTGGTGGAACCCCAGCACCAAAATCTGATGATAATCCTAGAAAATAATTCTATACTACAAATTAATAATAAACTAAAATAACTTTAGTTATGAATTTTGAATCTCTAAAAATCATCATAGATGATAGAGAACAAAAGAGTGGAATTCCCAAATTACTCCAATCAATTGGACTCAATATTGAGATGAAAACTCTTCCTGTAGGAGATTACATAGTAGCACCAGAAACTGTTGTTGAGAGAAAAAATATTCGTGATTTATTGGCATCCATTTTTGATGGACGTTTATACGAACAGTGTTCCCGTTTAAAAGAAAATTTTGAAAATCCAATTGTTTTGATGGAAGGCAATGTTGATGAGATTGACGAAATTACTGAAAATCCTCTAATTTTCTATGGTGCCATTTCTTCAGTTCTAATTGATTTCAAAATTCCAATAATTCCTACGCCTAACGCGGAACATTCTGCAAAACTTTTAGTTTCCATGTGCTCTAGAAAAGATAATCAGAAAGGACCTTTTTTAAAAAAAATCAAAAAATCAAATAATATTGAAAATCAACAACTTTCAATTCTATGCAGTATTCCTGGTGTTGGTGAAAAATTTGCAAAAAGAATGTTGGAAGAATTTGGAACACCTTTGAAGGTATTCTCTGCATCTGCTTCTGAACTAGCAAAGATTGATGGGTTTGGTGAAGCTAGAGCAAAAAAAATGAAATCTATTCTTAAATCAAAAAATAAATCATTGAAAAAGTCAAAACCAAAAACTCTTCATGATTAGGAAAATTTTCATTCAAAAAATTATGATTTTAATAATTTTCTTTTCAAACTAGACCCACACATTGGACATTCATTACCTGATTTGAGATTAACCCTACAACCTGGACAATAATGAACCCATTTTCCAACTGTTTTTATTCCCTGAGTCATTATTGATGAAATTTTAAGTCCTAAATTTTTGCCAACATTTGAAATTGCAAAGTCGTCTGTAATAATTTCCCCGTTTACCTCAATTCCTAATGCAATAATTGATAAATCCTCTTTGGAAAGTTGTTGAAAATCACCTGAATTTTTTGCAGCATCAATTGCCATTTCAAGAAATTTTTTTTCAGGCTCTCTGATTTTTAATCTACTTGTTTCAATCAAAGTTTCAAGTGCATTGTGGTTTTTTTTGATATGTTTTATTTCATCATAAACAATTGTAGTTGTATAGCAATCTTCTGATGTTCTAAATGGAACTCCTGCATAAAATGCACTGGCATCTAAAATTTTAAAAACCAAGTTTGCTCATTTGTCTCAACCCTCGTTTTCTTAATCTCATAAACACTGCGGGGCTTTTGTATTTTTTAATTATTATTGGTTCTTCATACCCAACTGATTTTACAACTTGTGCATCCATTGCAATATTACAATCATGCGAACAAGTGATCTCAATTTTTTCATCTGGAACAACAAGTGATGCCAATCTGTATACTGGAGCTACTGGAGTTATAATTAACACATCTAGGCTTTCGTGTAAAATTGGTCCTCCTAATGAAAATGAATGTCCTGTGGAACCACTAGGAGTGGAGATAATCACACCGTCCATTTTTTGTTTGACTGTATCATTTTGAAATTTAATTTCTATTTCCGCAGTTTTAGTTAGGTTAGTTCTGGTAATGTAAATTTCATTTAACGCAGGTGGAAAATCTTTTCCTCCTGATGAAGCAACCACTCTTGTTCTTTTATCCAAAAAATATTTGTCTTTTTGAATGTCATTTAATGCCTCATCAATCTCGTCAATGGTTATTTCTGCTAAAATTCCTCTGTTTCCTCCAACATTGATTGTTAAAATGGGTGTTTCATTTTCTAAAAATCTAAAAACACGTAGGGTAGTTCCATCTCCACCCAAAGTTATCACTAAATCGAGTTTTACTTTTCTCAATTCTTCAAGACTGTCAAATTTTTCTGCACCACTTACCTCAATTGGAGAAATTGTGTAGACATGTGCTTTTTTTGCAATTAATTTTTTTGCCACATCGACTGCAGTTTTTTCAGATTCTTTTGAGCCAACTTTACTAACAATTGCAACATTTTGAAGTTTCAAGATCAATTATTACTATCTCTATTTCCTTAAAAATCATATTTTTTTACCAACGAAACTTTATGTATGCTAAAGTATTACCTCCTTCATGAGTTATGCTCACCCTGAAGTTCTTGTCGATACAGAATGGATATCTCAAAACCCACCAAATGAAAATAGAAAATTAGTTGAAGTAGATTATGATGCGGTAAATGGATATCAGAAAGGGCATATTGAAGGTGCAACATTGATGTGGTGGAAACGTGATATCAATGATCCAATCACCAGAGACATTGTTTCAAAAGATGATTTTGAAAAATTAATGGCACGACATGGAATTTCTAATGATACTGAAGTTATTCTATATGGTGACTTCAATAATTGGTTTGCCACTTTTGCTTTTTGGGTTTTCAAAATTTATGGTCATGAAAATATCAAAATCATGAACGGTGGAAGAAAAAAGTGGGAGCTTGAAAACAGACCTTATGTAACCACTGAACCACTGTCAACATCTGCGCAATATACTGTAAAAAATGTAAATCATAATTTGAGAGCTTTTATGGATGATGTTAAAAAATCATTAAATTCGGACAACTCTACATTAGTTGATGTTCGTTCACCACCAGAATTTTCAGGACAAATTACTGCTCCTCCAGAATATCCAATGGAACATGCACAAAGAGGAGGACATATTCCAAGTGCAAACAACATTCCATGGGCTACTGCTGTTAATGATGCTGATGGCACATTCAAAAGTGTTGAAGAATTAAAACAAAATTATGAACCAAAGAATGTTACACCTGATAAGGATGTAATTACATATTGTAGAATTGGTGAGAGATCATCACACAGTTGGTTTGTATTGACATATCTTCTTGGTTATCCCAATGTCAAAAACTATGATGGTTCCTGGACTGAGTGGGGAAACATGATTGGCAATCCTGTGGAAAAATAACATGCTATTAGATTTACCTGTACTGGAAAAAGGTGATTTTTATTTCATTAAAGAATCTGATTCTGATTTTGTATTGGAAGATAAGACAAAACGTGGCTTAAACATCAAAGAGACTTCGATTGATGAACGTCTAAAAGTTAATGCTGATAAGGGAATTATCTATGATATGGAGGGAACTGGAAATACTGTAGTAATTCGGTGGTATTTCCCAAAAAATCAATTTACCTTGGAAGATGTGTTGATCCCTGCTAAAGAAATGGAAAAAAAATATACTGAATTAAGGGAACTTACGTGTCCGGACGATGACTGACAACCTTTTTAAATAAAATACTTCACGAAAAAGTAAATGTCCCTACTCCTCAAAGATCGAGTTTGGTCTATGGAAGCACCTACTGCAAAACGTGGCGTTTATCCTTTACATGGTTTCAAACTTGGATTGTACAGATTACCTATTGTTCTAGAGGAACCAAATGAGATTCGTTCAGTTCATGATGGATTGAAAAAAGCATTTGAGATGGACATGTATGCTGACAGAATCTTTGCAACATACAGATGGAAAGAACAAAACAAAGATGACCCTGATGAAAAAGGATACGAAGAAGTTGAATTATCTGTTACAGTAGAAATTGTGACTGGTGAAGTTGTCGATATAATTTATCAAATATTCCCAATTGAAAAATTTGGTGATCCAAATTGGGTAAAAGATTACAGAAAGAAAGCTGATCATTTTGCAAAAATGGTGATTGACACAATTCTGAGAAATACAATTTTAGCTGATAAGATGATTTCTTATTTTGCAAAAACTGAAAAAATGTCTGAAGTGGCAGCTATTCAAAAATTAGAAGATATCACTCCTCTTGCAAAAATCGTTCTTGGTGCAAAACCAAAACCAGTTGAAAACAAAGAAGAAGATGCTGAAGAAGATGATGAGGCAATTGAAGTTCCTGATGGTGCTAAACCTGGTCCAATTGATATTGAGTTTAAATCAAAAATGAAACAATCTTCTTCATTTGATGCTGCTGAACACACAATCAAAACTTGGGGTAGAAAAGGAACAAGTAATGCAATAATGGGAGTTTGGGGTGAATTTGTTTCAGTTGATTATGATATTTGTGTAGCTGATGGTGGTTGCATTGAAGCATGTCCTGTTGGTGTTTATGAGTGGTTTGATTCTCCTGGCAATCCAGCATCTGACAAGAAACCACTAATGTCAAAAGAACCTGACTGTATTTTCTGCTTAGCTTGTGAAAATGTTTGTCCACCACAAGCAATTAAGATCTTTGAACAGAAATAGAATATTTTTTCTTTCAACTATAAATTCAGGTAGTCTATTTTTCAATTAAGATATGGCAATTAATCCTATTACTTCATTAGCTTTTGAATTATTTCTCATTTCAGCTGTTTTGATTACTGCATACACTTGTAATTTCTACTATCTTGCTTTTCTATCAAATAAAAGAAAAGATGTACTCAAAACAATCGATAATGGAACTCCCTCAATAACAATACAATTACCAATTTACAATGAAAAATATGTTGCAAAAAGGTTGGTTGATGCTGTTTGTAAATTGGATTATCCTATTGAAAAAATGAGAATAATGGTTTTAGATGATTCTGATGATGATACTGTAGATTTACTTCACTCTACTGTTGATTCTTACAAAAAGGATGGATTCAACATTGAACATGTAAGACGTGGTACAAGAAAGGGGTACAAAGCAGGAGCTCTGAAATATGCAATGCAGACAACTGATACTGACCTTGTCGCAATTTTTGATGCTGATTTTATTCCACCAACATGGTTTTTGAAAAAAGCAATCCCTCATTTTTCTCAAAATAATATAGGTTTAGTTCAATGTAGATGGGGACATGTAAATGAAAATTATTCTGCAATTACTCAAGCACAAGCATTGAGTTTAGATTTTCACTTTTTAATTGAACAAAAAGCCAAAAGCAATTCCCATTTATTCATGAATTTTAATGGAACTGCAGGAATTTGGAAAAGAGAATGTATTGAAGATGCAGGCGGTTGGCATACTGCCACACTTGTTGAAGATTTGGATTTAAGTTACCGCGCTCAAATGAAAGGCTGGAAATGTGTATTTTTGCCTGATGTAGTAGTTGATGCCGAATTACCAGTTCAAATGAATGCAGCTAAACGTCAACAGTTCAGATGGGCTAAAGGTTCAATTCAATGTGCAATCAAACTCTTATCTGATATCGTTGTAAAGCGTACTGTATCTGTTGAGGCAAAAATTCAGGCTTTCATTCAACTCACAAGACATATTGTCTATCCGTTAATGCTAATCCAATTTTTGATGCTTCCAATATTACTTTCATCTAACGTTAATCTTTACGTGGTGAGTTTTTTGCCTGCTATCACTATTGCAACATATCTTGCAATGGGTCCTGGTGCATACATTATGATAATTCAAAGTATGTACAATAAATCCTGGAAATCCAAAGCAAAAATTCTTCCCGCATTACTAGTCTATAATGCAGGAATGTCAGTTAACAATACTGTAGCAGTTTTTGATGCGGTATTGGGTAAAAAGAATGAATTTCTCAGAACTCCAAAGTATGGAGTACTCAAGAAAAAAGATGACTGGAAAGACAATGCATACAATCTTCCTTTCTCAAAAGTAACATTACTTGAAATTTTCTTTGGTGTCTATGGATTTATTGGAATTTTTGTATCTATATTTTCAAATAATCCTATTTTTGCACCAATAATTGGTCTTCAAACCGTAGGATTTTTCTATATTGCCTATCTCAGTTTTTCACATACACGTTTTAAAAGAAATAAATCGAGCGTTAATGACCAACTGACGAAGAAAGAAAAGATGGCAAATAGAGTTTACACCTTATCGATGGTAGGTATATTGGCAATAATCATCTTTGGAGGTACCATGGCTGTTAATGGATATGCTACTGATGTTTATCCTCTTGATAGGATAAGAGGTCACTTGGATGGAATAATTGGCTCTTCTGATCCAATCACAATAAATTCACACCTTAATGCAATACAGAGTGATTTAGATACTGTTTTAGAAAAATTACCTGAAATCAAAGATGAATCTGGTACTGTAATATCAAAAAACCCTGTTTGGATATTCTCTACAGAATCTACTAATTTTCTTCGAATTCAAAATGATGTAACAACAATGAAATCGAGTATTGAAAAAATATCTTTATCATCTAAAGATAGTTCGGATTTTCATACTGGTATGTTGGACATTAATGCTAGAGCAACTATTTTGAAAACAAACATCATGGATGCAACCCCATACATGTATGTCAGTATATCCAATATTGTTTTTAGTACCATGTGGATTGCAGCAATTTTGGGTGTATTTACAGCATTGAAGAAGAAACGTGAACAATTAAAAGAATCAGACCAGGAAGGAATTTAGGAAATATTCAATTCATTTTTAATTTCATCTACAGCTCTAATTCCATAAATATCTCTAACTTGTTCTATTCTAATTGACTCTTTCAATAGATCTCTTCCAATCACATTACTTAGAACTGAAAATACATCTGAAAATCTAACTTCCCATTTATCTGCACAATCTAAAATTTTACTAATTGCCCATTGTCTAACATCATTTGGTAAAGGAATAGATTGATTTGTTTCATTGGAAATTTTTTCAAATAAATTCATTATGTCTTTTGTTTGAATTGCCATATTTTCTAAAATTTTTGCATCACCGTATTTTGATTCAGAATTCATCCTAATGTTGGATTGATATTCAGACAATTTCAATAATGCCATCATCTCTTTTGAAGCATCATCTGATGCTTTGTTTGTCACATTTCTAATTTCTTGAATATCTGATGATAATCTTTCAGTTTGTTTGAAAATTTCATTTGTTGTTTCTTCTTGTTTCTTTATAGTTTCATTAACTGAAGAAATTCTGTCTCCAATGTTGGATGTTTTTTCTATTACGTCGTGTTTGAAATCTGAAAATCCAGATTTCACACTTTTTAATTCCTCGTTAATGATTGAAATTGACTCTGATTTTTGGTTCAATATTGTAACATTTTCTTCTATTTTATCTATTTTTGAGGCTAATTCTTTAATTGTGTCATAACTTGATTTTCTATCTAGACTTGCCTTTTCAGAAACTGTATTGAATTGTTGTTTTAATCCCTCAATTATTAATCCTAAAGATTCAATTTTTATTGCTTTTGCAGAAATGGCATCAATTGCTACCTTGATGGCATCTAATTCTGAAGTGACATCGGATTTTTCAGAAACACCTTCTGTAATTTTTTCTAGTTCATTTTTTAAACTATCAACAATTTGTGAATTGACTTGTAAATTAGATGTTTTACTAATAATTTCTTCAATATGTTTTTTGAGATTTTCAATTTCATTATTTATCTCAGATATAGAATTTGTTTTTCCAGAAACTGTTCTTAGTTCATCTCTAACTTCATCAATTCTCTGAGCAATTTTAATTATCATATGTGAATTATTTCTAATTGAATTGACACTATCCTCAACTTGTTGAGAAATTTCTACTGATTTTGAATTCTTTTGTATTTCTGAAATTTTGTTAACCTCATCTTGTAGTCTTTCGGTTTGAAAATTTATCTTCTCTATGATGTTTGATTGTGCTTTTACCTGATTTAATCCTGAATAGAGTTTTTGTGTGTCGTCTTCTAATACTGCTAACTGCTTTGACTGTTTTTGAATATACTCCAATACACCTGTTAGTGAATCTATCATTCCTTTCATAGATATCAAAACTTTTTGATTCTCACTGAAAATTTTTGTCATTGATTTAATTTCTTTTTGCAAAGCTTTGTTTGTGTCTGATACACTACCTACTTTTTTTAAAATAGATGTTGCTGATGGTTCTTTACTAGATTTTTTTTTTGGAATACCAGAAGTTTTTGAACTTGATTTTTTTCTGGCTTCCATAAACTATCTTCTTGTTTTCATGTTAAAAAAGTTGAGTGTAAAATAAAAAATCAATTGAGTTACTTATTTACCACTTCTGGTTCATGAAGTAACTCGTGAAATGTTTTTTCTGCTAATCCGTTTGCAGTTTCTATGAAGCCTCTTGGGCAATACTCACATTGAAGCATATAGTACTGTAAAGTACCGTACTATTAATAATCAGGTAATTACGATGTAACCAATTTGCAGTCAGATACCCCAGGTCATATTTCTTCATTAATTTCAGATGACCTAATCATCACTCTGCAATTCTAAATTGTTAGAGGAAAATAAAGAGTTAGAGTTTGTGATTTTAAGAATAATTTATTCAATTGATTTCTTCCAATCATTTTTAAATAATTTAGTTAATTGAAATTATGGAAATATTTGGGCTTCAAATTGATTCAACAGATATTTCCAGCTCATTAGATAATTTCAAGGACACTCTTGTTGGTCAAGTGACTAGTGATGCAATTCATCATAATTTTGTAACTGATCTTGCTTTGATTATGATTATTGGTGCTATAGTTACATTAGCTTTTTTTAAAATTAAACAACCACTGATTATTGGATATCTTTTTGCGGGTATGTTGATTGGTCCTTTATCTCCACTATGGTCATGGATTTTACCCTCTGGGGAAGCAAATCCGTTAGAACAAACCGTTGGATTACTTAATGATATTTCTGCATTGAATCTTTTTGCAGAAATCGGCGTAATTTTACTTCTATTTGTTATTGGAATTGAGTTTCCTTATGCTAAAATTCGTAGTATTGGTAGAGTGGCGATTGGTGTAGGTAGTATTGGATTATTTTCAACATTAGGTGTTGTTTTCTACGCTGCTACTGCATTTGGTTTACAATTCATGGATGCACTTTTCATAGCGGCTGCTTTGTCCATTTCTAGTACAGCTGTAATTGTTAAAATTTTTGAAGAACTTGGTAAAATCAAAAAAGAGTCATCTATTTTGGTTTTGGGAATTTTAATTGTGGAAGACGTAATTGCTGTAATTCTGATATCTTCATTACAATCTATTGCATTGGTAGGTTCTGTTTCAATTGAATCAATAATTATTGTTGTTTTAGTTGCAACTGGTCTGATTGTAGGAACATTTACTGTCGGTACGAGATTAATCCCACCATTGATTGATAGAGTAGCTTCTGCTGAAAATCGAGAAATTCTACTACTAAGCGTTCTGGGTGTCTGCTTTGGTTATGCATTACTTGCCAACCTTGTTGGTTTGTCTGTGGCAATTGGAGCATTTCTAGCTGGTGTTTTAGTTGCTGAATCTAAATCTGCTGAAGTAGCAAAACTACTCTCTAGTCCGATCAAAGACATGTTTGTAGCGATTTTCTTTATTTCTGTAGGCGCATTAATGGATATTTCACAAATTGAAAATTATATCTGGATAGCACTTGGTCTAATTGCTGTTGCAACAGGGATGAAATTCGGTGGTAATATTATAGGAAACTTGATTTTCAGACAAAAACCCGGAAAAACAATTCGTTCTGGTCTTGCATTAGCTGCACCCCGAGGTGAGTTCTCCATTGTAATTGTAAAAACCGGAGTAGATATTGGTGCTGTAAGCTCATTTGTATTTCCATTGATAGGAATTATTTCAATAATCACTGCTTTCATTTCTCCGTTTTTGATAAAATCTGGAGACAAAATTGCTCCAAAGTTAGAAAAAGATCATGTCTGATGAATTAAAAAAATTAATTGATAAATCTCATAAGGGAATCACATCTTTTAATTTTGATTCCAAAGAAACAGCATGTATCATAATTGATGAAAAAAAATATGATTCCATAATGAAAAAAATTGATGGTGTTCCATTTTCTGTAAGATCTGATTTAAATATTTTACAGGATGGTTTGGGACATGTTTTTGTTGAAACAGTACTAACATTTTCAGTCGGGGAAATTATTGAAAAATTTCTAATAAATGCCAATGAACATTTTAGATTCTTTGAGAGTCTTGCAAAAAATCCAATCATTGTTATGGCTTCATCACAACCTGAAAATGGAAAATTCATTGCTATTCAACTTCCTCGTCCAGAAAAAGCTTCTGAGGCTTTGTTCATAATTCAATCAGCTTTGAATAAAGGAAATTCTAATGGTGCAGTTACCGGGATTTGAACCCGGGTCACGTAATTGGCAATCACGAGTACTAACCAGACTGTACTATAACTGCAACAATGATACATTTTGAATTTGATTATTAAACTGTTTATGA
>VMBT01001309.1_pt1 | contig 13345 bp, 14 predicted proteins | sample 4404301 | NCBI WGS metagenome assembly VMBT01 (sample SAMN12238535, study PRJNA552566) | marine metagenome | isolation source: Coastal seawater | place: USA: coastal Georgia, Sapelo Island | collected 2008-08/2009-08
GACTTGACCGCTCCAGTTGCCTCGCGGCTCGTCATCGCAGTTCCCGTACTGCCCGTTAAAGCCGTTTCCGCTGAACTGAAGGGTGGCTCGACCCCAGTAATAAGAACCTGAGATTGGATAGTTGCACCGGCGACTGCTGCCATCCTTTCGAATCCAGTGGCCTGAAAATTGACCTGAGCTCGATTTGCTCCCATACAGAAGGGCTTTGCCGTCGAGATAGGTTCCTCCCCAATTGTTGCCGTTGATTCGATTTATCTTTACGACGCCCCAATTGCTTGAGTAGGTCTCTGCTTGGGCGCTAGTCCCTAAACTCAAGAGCCCTGCGGTTGCCGTAATGCAAGCGACTCCAAGGGAAAAATGTTTAATGCGACGGGACTGCATTGTCTTGAGGCTTTGACCCTGTCACATTAAATACATATTTCGGAGGAGTTTCTTCGCTTTATGAAATCTTTGGATCAGTAAGTGTTGTTATTTTGTTGCGTTTTAGTGTCTTTTCTACCGCTGCACCTAGTTGGTCGCTGTGCTGTTGGTTGTCGATGATGACGTCGGCACACTTGCGTTTGACCTCCAGTGACCATTGGCTCGCGATCCGTTGTTGGGCCGCTTCCTGACTGAGTGCATCGCGTTGCATCAGGCGTTCCAGTTGCTGCTTCTCGTCGCAGTCCACCAGCCAGATCTCGCTGCAGAGCTCTTGAAGTCCCGCTTCAAAGAGCAGGGGAATCATCAACACCACTGCTGATTCAGCTGCGAGTTCAGCGAGCGCCAGCTCAAAGCGCTGGCGGACCAGCGGGTGAACGAGTTGCTCTAGCCAGCGCTTGTCAGTCGGATTGCTGAAGACAATCGAGCCAAGGGCTCCTCGATCGATCGTTGGGCACTCGGGGCCTGTGCCGCTGGTTCGAACCGCGTCGCCGAAGCGTTCCAGCACTGCTGCAGCACCGGGGCTGCCAGGTGCCAGGGCCTCACGGGCGTACTGGTCGGCATCAAGAACAGGTAGCCCTTCTGCTTCGAGCAGGCGCCCCACCGTGCTTTTGCCCGTGGCGATGCCGCCGGTCAGGCCAATGCGCCGTTGTTGCCCTTGCCAGCGGGGCCCCTGACCCATGGGGAGTCACTGATCTGCCTGCACTCAGAATTGCAGGAGTTGATGCGGCTCACCAGCTGTGACCTACGCCTGGCGGTTGATTGATGGTGGTGTGACCGCACCTGCGGGCTTTCAGGCGTCGGGGATCACGGCGGGCCTGAAGGCCTCGGGGAAGCCGGACCTCTCGCTTGTGCTGGCTCCCGAGGGCGCGGTCTGTGCCGGCACCTTCACAACCTCCTTGGTGCGAGCGGCCTGCGTGGATCTCTGCGCCGATCGCCTGGCGGCCAGTGGTGGTGTCGCCCGAGCGGTGCTCACGAATTCAGGTCAGGCCAACGCCTGCACCGGCGACCGCGGCCTGGTTGACAGCATCCGTGCCACCCAGGCAGTGGCTGATCGCCTGGGGCTTGCGGCGGACGAGGTTCTGATCTGCTCCACCGGGGTCATTGGTGTCCCGATTCCCATGGAGACCCTGCTGCAGGCCATTGACCCGTTGACGGACGCCCTCAGTTCAGAGGGTGGTGCAGCGGCGGCCCAGGCGATCCTCACTACCGACCTGATCGATAAGCAGATCGCTCTGGAGGCGGACCTCGGCGGCCAGACCGTTCGCATCGGTGGGATGGCGAAAGGCTCGGGAATGATCCACCCGAACATGGCCACGATGCTGGGCTATCTCAGCTGTGATGCCGGCGTTCCCGCTGAGGTCTGGCAGGGGATGGTCTCCCGCGCGGTGCAGCGCTCCTTCAACGCCATCACGGTTGATGGCGATACCAGTACGAACGACACCTACCTGGCTTTTGCCGCTGGCGCTCCTTTAGATCCAGCCCAGTACGCGGCCCTGGAGGAGGGGGTCACCGCGGTCTCTCAACACCTGGCCAAAGCCATCGCCCGCGATGGTGAAGGGGCCACCTGCCTGCTGGAGGTCCAGGTGGACGGGGCGGCCACGGAGGCCGATGCGCTGGCCATCGCCCGCACGGTCTGCGGCTCCTCCTTGGTCAAGACGGCAGTCCACGGCCGTGACCCCAACTGGGGCCGGATTGTGGCTGCGGCGGGTCGTGCGGGAGTCCCCTTCGAGCCTGCTGCCGTCGCGCTCTGGCTCGGGGAGCATCAGCTGATGGCAGCCGGCCAACCCATGGCCTTTGATCGACCAGCCGCTTCGGCCTACATGCGCGATCGGGCTGCCGGTGCCTACCTCTCGGATGACACCGTTGCGATTCGCCTCTCGGTTGGTGCTGGCCCTGGAAGTGGACGCGCCTGGGGCTGCGACCTCTCGGATCAGTACGTGCGCATCAACGCCGACTACACGACCTAAGAGCAGGCCTACCATCAGCCACCAACGTCCCTGCTGAGATGGCCAAGGCCGGAGCACCCCAGAAGCAGGCTCCCAATGGTCTCCCCAGGATCTGGATGGGCCCCTTGGTCGCTGGGGTGAGCTTTGCCTTGGCCTACGGCATCACGCAGCGCCTGGCCGCGATCAACCTCGGCGATGTCATTCGCCTCAGTCCCCGCTTTGAGCAGAAGCAGACCCCTGGGGTGACGCTCAAGGACATGCGCCTGCGCTACGGGGAGCAGCCGTCTGAACTGCGCTCCGATCTCGACCCCCAGCAGCTCGAGCTCTGGCGCAAGGCCCAGGAGCAGGCCGATGCCGCCGCGAAAGCCAAGGCTGAGGCCGAGGTCAAAGCCGAGCGTGAAGCCGCCGCAGAAGCCGCTCCCAAACCAGCGCCCCCATCTGAAGAGCCCGCTGCGCCGGAGCCCAAGCCCGTCGTTGAGGCGCCCAAGCCCAAGCCCACGCCGAAGCCTCAGGTCCAGGCGCCTGCACCCAGGCCACAGGAATCGGTTCCCCTCTTGGATTTGCCCCCCCTTCAGTAGCTCTGATCTGCCACGATTTGGGTGACTCTCAAGCGGCCGGCCATGAGTGAGCCTCAGACCCTGGTGCAGGCGGCCCTCAATCGTCTGAGCGCCCGCCTGGGAAGTGGTTTGGCGGACGCCGCAGCTGGTCTGGCGGTCCTAGCCCAGGACGCCCCCGAGCGATTGCGTCAGGAATGGGACCTGTTTAAAGAAGAGGTGGAGCTCGAAGCCCAGCGGCTGGAGCACGGAGATCAGGAGGTGCCGGCAGCGGAGTCCCCGATGGCTACGTCTGCACCAGCTGCAGATCCCCAGACGCAGATTGATCAGCTGCGCGCCCAGGTCACGCGGCTTGCCCGCCGCCTCGAGGAGCCCGCTTGATGCGTCGCCTTGGCCCGGCCCTGGCGAGCGCCCTTCGCTCCCTACGGATCTGGGGTGCCGTTCTGCAGTTGTTGGCCTTCCTCTGGTGGGATGCCCAGTCCTGGAGCTATCCAGGGGGCGTCAGTGAGGAGGGGCAGGAGCGTCGCCAGAAGCGTCGTGCCCGTTGGCTCACGGCCCAGTTGCTGGAGCTGGGCTCAGCCTTCATCAAGCTCGGTCAGCTCCTTTCGGCCAGGCCGGATGTGCTGCCGGCCAGCTGGGTTGAAGAACTCTCCCGGTTGCAGGACAGCGTCCCGGCCTTCTCCTTCGACACGGCCCAGTCGCTGCTCGAGCAGGAGCTGGGGGAGCGCTGCGCCGAGATCATTGATATCGAGGAGCAACCCCTCGGGGCCGCCAGCCTGGCCCAGGTCCATCGCGCCAGCCTTCGCAGTGGCCGGCAGGTGGTCTTCAAGATCCAACGCCCCGGGCTGGAGCGCCTGTTTCGCCTCGACCTCGAGGTCATGCAACAGGTCGCGGCGGTGCTGCAGCGCCATCCCCAGTGGGGCGTTGGACGCGATTGGGTCTCCATCGCTCAGGAATGTCGTCGTGTGCTCCTGCGTGAGCTCGACTTCCGCCTGGAGGCCGAGCACGCCGCCCGCTTCCGCCAGCAATTTCTCGATGATCCGGGCATTCGCATCCCAGCGGTGGTCTGGGAACTCACCACCCGGCGGGTGCTCTGCCTCGACTACGTCCCCGGGATCAAGATCAACGACCGCCAGGCCCTGATCGAGGCCGGCATCGACCCTTCGGCGGTCGCGGAGAAAGGTGCGGCCAGTTACCTGCAGCAGCTGGTGCGTTTCGGCTTCTTCCACGCCGATCCCCATCCCGGCAACTTGGCTGTGGCCCGTGATGGGGCCCTCATCTACTACGACTTCGGCATGGTCGGGACCTTGTCTCAGCGCCTGCGCAGTCGCCTGGGGCGGATGGTCACGGCGGCGGCGGCCCGCGATGCCTCGGGCTTGGTGCGTGAGCTGCAAGCCGCTGGGGTGATTGCCCCTGACATCGATCCCGGTCCGGTCCGTCGCCTCGTGCGGGTGATGCTCGCGGAGGCCCTGACCCCTCCCTTCTCCGCCAACATCCTCGACAAACTCTCCGGCGACCTCTACGAGTTGGTCTATGGGCAGCCCTTCCGTCTGCCCCCGGAGCTGATCTTTGTGATGCGGGCCCTCTCCACCTTTGAGGGGGTCGGCCGCAGCCTGGATCCCAGCTTTAGCCTCGTCGCCATCGCCCGCCCCTATCTGCTTCCCCTCATGACCGCCAGCGGCAACGGCCCCAACGATCTCTTCAACCAGTTGGGTCGCCAGGCGGTGGAGGTGGGCAGCCGTGCCCTCGGTCTGCCCCAACGCCTGGAGGACAGCCTCAGCCGCATTGAACAGGGCGATCTCCAGGTTCAGATCCGTGCCGGCGAGACCGACCGTCTGCTGCGTCGGTTGGCCCTCAGCCAGCAGAGCGCTGGACAGTCGGTCCTGCTGGGTGCCTTTGCCGTCGCTGCGGCCCTGCTCGCCTCCAGCGCCAGGCCGCTGCTGACGATCATTCCCGTTGTGGCCGGGGTTCCGGTGGGCCTCAGCTGGTTGAAGCTGCAGGCCCGCCTGAAGCGCGACGCCCGCATCGACAAGCTCGGCAATTCCTAAGCGCCGCCCATAAAAAAATCCCGGGCTGGCTGATCCAGGTCCCGGGATCTTGGTTCGGTTGGAGCCTGGCTCCAGTTGGCCTCAGGCCTTGCCGCGGGGGCCGCGGTCTTCTGCGCCGGCGTAGACGGCCTGGCTGCCCAGTTCGTCTTCGATGCGCAGCAGCTGGTTGTACTTGGCCACGCGCTCACTGCGGCTGAGGGAGCCGGTCTTGATCTGGCCGGCGCGGGTAGCCACGGCCAGGTCGGCGATGGTGGTGTCCTCGGTCTCGCCGGAGCGGTGGGAGATCACGCTGGTGTAGCCGGCACGGCCCGCCAGATCGATCGCCTGCAGGGTCTCGGTCAGGGTGCCGATCTGGTTGACCTTGATCAGGATCGAGTTGGCCACGCCCAGGTCGATGCCGCGCTGCAGGCGGGCACTGTTGGTCACGAACAGGTCATCGCCGACGAGTTGGACGGTCTTGCCGAGCTTCTCGGTCAGCAGGGCCCAGCCCTCCCAGTCGTCTTCGGCGACGCCGTCCTCGATTGAGGTGATCGGGAAGCGGTTCACCAGAGCGGCCAGCTGGTCGACCATCTCGGCGCTGGTGTAGCTGCCGCCGTCGAAGGCGTAGCGGCCGTCCTTGAAGAACTCGGTGCTGGCCACGTCCAGGGCCAGGGAGATCTGATCGCCAGGGCGGTAGCCAGCCTTTTCGATCGCCTGAACCAGCATGTCGCCGGCTTCGATGTTGCCCAGGTCAGGGGCAAAGCCGCCCTCGTCGCCGACGGCGGTGCTCAGGCCCTTGTCCTTCAGCAGACCCTTGAGGGTGTGGAACACCTCGGTGCCCATCCGCAGGGCCTCGCGGAAGGTGGGTGCGCCGTGGGGCACCAGCATGAATTCCTGGAAGTCCAGGCTGTTGGCGGCGTGGGCGCCACCGTTGATCACGTTCATCAACGGCACCGGCAGCAGGTTGGCCATCGGGCCGCCCAGATAGCGGTAGAGGGGCAGGCCAACGCCATTGGCGGCGGCGCGGGCGCTGGCCAGGCTCACCGCCAGGATTGCGTTGGCGCCCAGGGCGCTCTTGTTGTCGCTGCCGTCGAGCTCGAGCATCGCGGCATCAACGGTGCCCTGGTCCAGGGCACTCAGGCCGCAGAGGGCCGGAGCGATTTTTTCTTCAACGTTGCTGACGGCCTGCAGCACACCCTTGCCGCAGTAGCGGCTGCCGCCGTCCCGCAGTTCACAGGCTTCGTGGGCACCGGTGCTGGCGCCGCTGGGAACGATGGCGCGGCCACTGGCTCCGCCCTCCAGCATCACCTCGGCTTCCACGGTCGGTGTGCCACGGGAATCGAGAACCTCCCGGGCCACGATGGTGTCGATGACGAGGTCGAGGGTGTCGATCACAGCGGCCTAACGCACAACATGAGTCCTTGCAGGGATCTTATGGGTCGCCCTGCCGGGGGCCTTGGTGACCGTTGGCACCAATCCGCTGACTTTGGTCAGAATGCGGCCGTCAAGAACAGTCCGGATGCGCCTTCTCCACACCATGCTGCGGGTCGGCGACCTGGAGCGCTCGATCGCGTTCTACACCGACATTCTTGGGATGCGGCTGTTGCGCCGGAAGGACTATCCCGGGGGGCGTTTCACCCTGGCTTTTGTGGGCTACGGAGACGAGAGCGACCACACCGTGCTGGAGCTCACCCACAACTGGGACACCAGCAGCTACGACATCGGTAGCGGCTATGGCCACATCGCCCTGGGTGTGGACGACATCGTTGGCGTCTGCGACCAGATCCGCGCCAAGGGGGGAAAGGTGGTGCGCGAACCGGGCCCGATGAAGAACGGCACCACCGTCATTGCCTTCGTCGAGGACCCCGACGGCTACAAGGTTGAACTGATTGAGATGAGCTCTCGCGCCCATGCGGCCTGATTCCTACGCCGCTGGCCCCGCCAGCCTCACCACGGTTCCTGATCGCTTCAGCGATGCCGGCTGGGACCTCCTGCTGGCCAGCCAGGAGCAGGCCCGCCGCTGGCGCCACGGCGAGATGAACGTGGAGCACCTGCTGCAGGTGCTGCTGAATGACGAGCGCTACGCCGCCTGGGTGGATCCCCTGCCCCTCGATGCCTCGCGTCTGCTGGATCAGCTGGATGACTTCTGCGCGGATCAGCCCACCAGCAGTGCCAGGGACCTGTTCGTCGGCGAGGACCTGGAACTGCTTCTGGAGGAGGCCGATCGCCAGCGGGGCCAGTGGGGCTCTCGCTTCATCGATGTCCCCCATCTGTTGGCGGCCCTGCTGGATGACCGCCGCATTGCCGGCGCCCTCCTGCAACAGCAGGGGTTGACCCAGGAGGACCTGCGTCGCTCCGTTCCCAGGCCTGCGCCCGCAGCCAGCAGTCCCCCGCCGCAAGCGGTCGTTGAGCCGCCTGCTCCGGCGCGTCCCGCTCCCAGCAGGACAGTCGTCGAGCCCGCCCCCACTGATGAGAACGGCCTGAAGCTTGAGCAGGAGCCCACGGCCCTCGAGCAGTTCGGACGGGATCTCACCGCCGCCGCCCGGGCGGGTGACTTGGATCCAGTCATTGGTCGCGACACCGAAATCCGGCGTCTGATGCAGGTGCTGTCGCGCCGCGGCAAGAACAACCCGGTCTTGATCGGCGAGCCGGGCGTGGGCAAGACCGCCATCGCTGAGCTGCTGGCCCAGCGGATCGTCGCCGGCGAAGTGCCGGATGCCCTTAAGGGCCAGCGGCTGGTCTCCCTGGACCTGGGCGCCCTGATCGCTGGCGCCAAGTTCCGCGGCCAATTCGAGGAGCGCCTGCGCAGCGTGCTCAAGGAGGTGCGGGACGCCGAAGGCGCTGAGGCGGGCGGCGTGATCCTGTTCATCGACGAGCTCCACAACGTGGTGGGCCCGGAGCGCTCCAACAGCGACGCCGGCAGCATCCTCAAGCCGGCCTTGGCCCGGGGCGACCTGCGTTGCATCGGTGCCACCACCCCGGAGGAGTACAGCCGCACCGTTGAGAAGGATCCCGCCCTGAACCGGCGCTTCCAGCAGGTCCTGATCAAGGAGCCCAGCCTTGAGGAGAGCACCCTGATCCTGCGGGGCCTGAAGGAGCGCTACGAGTTGCACCACGGGGTGGCCATCACCGATGGCGCTGTCGTGGCCTCGGCTCGGCTTGCCGATCGCTACATCTCCGATCGCTGCCTGCCGGATTCAGCCATCGACCTGATCGATGAGGCCGCTGCCCAGCTGCGGATGGAGGTCACCTCCAAGCCGCGTCTGGTGGAGGAGGCCGAGAGCGATCTACGCCGCGTTGAGTTGGCCCTGCTTTCGGCGGAGAGCGCCCCAGAGGCCGAACGGGTGGCGCTGCAGCAGCAGCGCCGGCAGGTCAGCGAGACCCTGCAGGGCCTGCAGGAGCGCTGGTCCGCCGAGCGGGAGCAGTTGGCGGAGCTGCGCCAGCTCCTGGCCGATGACGAGGCCCTGCGCCTGCAGATCGCCGAGGCCGAACGCGATGGTGACCTCGAAGAGGCCGCCCGGCTCCAGTACGACCAGCTCCACGGCGTTCAGCAGCGCCGTCATGAGTTGGAGGAGCAACTCCAGGCCAGTCAGCAGAGCGGGCAGTCCCTGCTGCGGGAACAGGTGGAAGAGGGGGACATCGCTGATGTGGTGGCCCGCTGGACCGGGATTCCCGTTCAGCGCCTGCTGGCGGGTGAGCGCCAGAAGCTGCTGGAGCTTGAGCAGCGCCTGGCCCAGCGGGTGATCGGACAAGGGGAGCCCGTCGGTGCCGTGGCCGCGGCGATTCGCCGCGCCCGTGCGGGCATGAAGGATCCGCGCCGTCCCGTGGGCTCGTTCCTCTTCCTCGGTCCCACCGGTGTGGGCAAGACCGAACTGGCCAAGGCTCTCGCGGCGTCCCTCTTCGATGAGGAAGAGGCCTTGGTGCGTCTGGACATGAGCGAGTTCATGGAGCGCAATGCCGTGGCCCGCCTGCTCGGGGCTCCTCCGGGTTATGTCGGCTACGAGGAGGGCGGTCAGCTCACCGAAGCCGTCCGCCGGCGTCCCTATGCCGTGTTGCTCCTTGATGAGGTGGAGAAGGCCCACCCCGATGTCTTCAACGTCCTGCTGCAGGTCCTTGATGACGGACGCCTGACCGATTCCCAGGGCCGCACGGTCGACTTCCGCCACACCGTGGTGGTGATGACCAGCAACCTGGCCAGTCGAGCGATCTTGGATGCCGCCCGCGGCCAGGCCGACGCCTCGGCGCTCGAGGAGCAGGTGGAGCGAGCCCTGGCCAGCCAGTTCCGGCCGGAATTCCTCAACCGCATCGATGAGGTGATCCGCTTCCAGCCCTTGGGGCCGGCCGACCTGCAACGGATCGTGCGCCTGCAGGTGCTCGAGTTGGCGCAGTTGCTCCAAGAGCAGGGACTGGCGCTTCAGGTGGACGAGCCGGTCGTGGCCTGGCTGGCGGAGCAGGGCTACGAGCCGGAATACGGAGCGCGGCCCCTGCGCCGGTTGCTGCGGCGCCAGATCGAGAACCCCTTGGCCACCGAGTTGCTCGAGGAGCGCTTCCTGGGTGCGGCGGCCGTTCAGGTCAGCCTGGGCGAAGGCGAGCAGGCCCTCTGCTTCAAACCCATCTCAGGCCCTGAATAGGACATCCGTTAGTGTGTTTGTTTGCCGGCGCGTGGGCTCAACACGCCGCGCGGCCCGCTGAAGGCTCAGCAGGCTTCATGCTCTGCCCATGAGGCTTGGCCCTGATTTCCCCTGTGGAATCTTCATCCGTGGAATCCCAGACCGAACCACAAGTCAAGTCCGACGAGGCCGCCGCCACCGAACCGGTGAAGACCGGCTTCGTGGCAGACACCGTCGCTGAATTGCGCAAGGTGGTCTGGCCGAGCCGTCAGCAGCTGTTTGGTGAATCAGTCGCGGTGATCTTGATGGTCACCATTTCGGCTTTTGCGATCGCTGCCGTCGATCGCTTCTACAGCTGGGGAAGCTCCCAGGTGTTCCGCTGACCCGCTGAATCTTTCGCCCTCTCCTTCCTTTGCCCGTGTCCGACGTCGACTTGACCACTGAAGAATTCGCCGCGGCGGATCTGGCTGCCGACGCCGAACCCGCAGCTCCCGCCGCTGACTCGGAAGGCCGGGCTCTGATTGCCCGCTGGTACGCCGTTCAGGTGGCCTCCAGCTGCGAGAAAAAAGTCAAGGCCACCCTCGAGCAGCGGGCCGTCACCCTCGGCGTGGACAACCGCATCCTCGAGATCGAGATCCCCCAGACCCCCGCGGTCAAACTCAAGAAGGACGGCAGCCGCACCAGCACCGAAGAGAAGGTCTTCCCCGGCTACGTCTTGGTTCGGATGGTCCTCGATGAGGACACGATGATGGCGGTGCGGAGCACCCCAAACGTGATCAACTTCGTGGGTGCGGAAGATCGCCGTGCCACCGGCAAGGTCCGTGGTCACATCAAGCCTCGCCCCCTGAGCCGTCAGGAGGTGGATCGCATCTTCAAGCGGGCTGCCGAGAAGAAGCCTGTGGTGAAGGTCGATCTGACCGAGGGCGATCAAATCTTGGTGACCGCTGGTCCCTTCAAAGACTTCCAAGGCGAAGTCATCGAGGTGTCGGGCGATCGCAACAAGCTCAAGGCTCTGCTCTCGATCTTTGGCCGGGAAACCCCGGTGGAACTCGAGTTCTCCCAGATCAGCAAACAAAGCTGATTCCCGTGCGGCCGTCTCCCTGCGGAGGGCGGCCTAAGGCGGTGCTTCGGTTTTCGGAGTCCGCCGCACACGCTGCCCTAGGGTCGCGGATCCGCAGATTGCTCAAGACGCCAGGACGATGGCAAAAAAAGTTGTAGCTGTGATCAAGCTGGCGCTCGACGCCGGCAAAGCAAACCCCGCGCCGCCGGTGGGCCCTGCCCTCGGTCAGCACGGCGTCAACATCATGGCGTTCTGCAAGGAGTACAACGCTCGGACGCAGGACAAAGCCGGATACGTGATTCCGGTGGAGATCTCGGTCTTTGAAGACCGCAGCTTCACCTTCATCACCAAGACGCCTCCGGCGTCGGTGCTGATCACCAAGGCCGCAAAGATCCAAAAGGGATCCGGTGAGTCCGCCAAGGGCAGTGTTGGATCGATCAGTCGGGCTCAGCTCGAGGAGATCGCCAAGACCAAGCTGCCCGACCTCAACTGCACCAGCGTTGAGTCGGCCATGCGCATCATCGAAGGCACCGCCCGCAACATGGGCGTGGCTGTGAAGGACTGAGTCTCGGGTTCATCCCGGCTCATCCATTCCTTTCTGTTCCTTAGCGGGGGAGAGCTCCTGAGCTCGTCTGCACCCCATTCCTGACATGCCCAAACTCTCCAAGCGCTATTCCGCCGCCGTCGGCAAGGTTGAAGAACGCGTCTACGCCCCGCAAGAGGCCGTCGACCTGGTGAAGGCCAACGCCACCGCCAAGTTCGATGAGACCGTCGAAGCCCACGCTCGCCTCGGCATCGACCCCAAGTACACCGACCAGCAGCTGCGCACCACCGTGGCCCTGCCCCACGGCACCGGTCAGAGCATTCGCATCGCTGTGATCGCTCGCGGTGAAAAGGTCGCTGAGGCCAAGGCCGCTGGTGCTGATCTGGCTGGTGACGACGATCTGGTCGAAACCATCTCCAAGGGTGAGATGGAGTTCGATCTGCTGATCGCGACCCCGGACATGATGCCCAAGGTCGCCAAGCTCGGTCGTGTCCTCGGCCCCCGTGGTCTGATGCCGAACCCCAAGGCCGGCACCGTCACCACCGACCTGGCCTCGGCCATCAGCGAGTTCAAGGCCGGCAAACTGGAGTTCCGCGCTGACCGCACCGGCATCGTCCACGTGCGTTTCGGCAAGGCCAGCTTTGACGCTGCCAAGTTGCTGGACAACCTGAAGGCGCTGCAGGAGACCATCGACCGCAACAAGCCCAGCGGTGCGAAGGGTCGCTACTGGAAGAGCCTGTACATCACCTCCACCATGGGTCCTTCCGTGGAAGTGGATGTGTCTGCACTGCAGGACATCAAGCAAGAGGGCTGATCGTCCCCGTCCCTCTGCGCAAAGCCCCCGCCCCGGCGGGGGCTTTGTTGTATGTTCTTTCTCTGGCTAATGCCAGAAGGGTTACGCGCCCTACCCAAGACAGCAGGTCGAATTCCTGTTCTGCTCGCAGAACCTGAGTCCTTAAACCCTGCCGAGGTGTCCGCGACAGTTTTTCTCACCAGGGCTCCCTCGGGAGTTCGGGTTGGGTGAAGCGAGCCGCAGCCCTCGAGTACCGCCCGGTACTGGGGTTGCGTTCCCGGCTTGTTCCCCTGATCCGATCCTTAACCATGGGCCGCACTCTGGAGAACAAGCAACAGATCGTCGAAGAGCTGAAGCAGCTCCTTGGCGAGGCCGAAATGGCGCTGGTCCTTGATTACAAGGGTCTGTCCATCAAGGAAATGTCTGATCTGCGGACTCGTCTGCAGGCCAGCAACGGTGTCTGCAAGGTGACCAAAAACACCTTGATGCGCCGTGCCATTGATGGCAATAGCGCTTGGTCGGAACTCGATTCCCTCCTCACCGGCACCAACGCCTTCGTGCTCGTTAAGGGCGACGTGGGCGGTGCCGTGAAGGCCGTTCAGACCTTCCAGAAGGAGACCAAGAAATCGGAGACGAAAGGAGGCCTTTTCGAAGGCAAGCTCCTCTCCCAATCCGAAATCAAGGCCATCGGGGATCTGCCCTCCAAGGAGGTGCTCATGGCGCAGATCGCAGGTGCGATCAACGCCGTGGCCACCAAGGTGGCTGTGGGCATCAACGAAGTTCCTTCCGGTCTTGCTCGGGCGCTCAAGCAGCACGCCGATGGCGAGGGCAAGGCCGACTGAGGCCTGCTCTGCTGAGCTCTCCGATCCGACTGTTTACACAGATCTGTTGCTGATTCCCAACCATGTCTGCTACTACCGACCAAATCCTCGAGCAGCTGAAGTCCCTCTCCCTGCTGGAAGCCTCTGAGCTTGTCAAGCAGATCGAAGAGGCCTTCGGTGTGTCCGCCGCCGCTTCCGCTGGCGTCGTGATGGCTGCCCCCGCCGCTGGCGGTGCTGCTGAAGCTGCTGAAGAGAAGACCGAGTTCGACGTCCACCTCGAGGGCTTCGACGCGGCTGCCAAGATCAAGGTCCTGAAGGCCGTCCGCGAGGCCACCGGCCTGGGTCTGGGCGAAGCCAAGGCTCTTGTCGAAGGCGCTCCCTGCAACGTCAAGGAAGGCGTGGCCAAGGCTGATGCCGAAGCCATGAAGAAGGCCATCGAAGAGGCCGGCGGCAAGGTCTCCCTCAAGTGATCCCGCCGTGGACTGCTTCGGCAGTCCACTCCTTCAACGCAGCCGGCCCTTTCGAGGGCCGGCTTTTTTTGTGCAGCGGTGGCTGAGCAATAAAAAAGCC
>VMBT01001314.1_pt1 | contig 13288 bp, 11 predicted proteins | sample 4404301 | NCBI WGS metagenome assembly VMBT01 (sample SAMN12238535, study PRJNA552566) | marine metagenome | isolation source: Coastal seawater | place: USA: coastal Georgia, Sapelo Island | collected 2008-08/2009-08
GATAAACGGCTGAAGCCATGGCAGCGCAACCCATTTCAAGTTCACGCTTATTCACATTCTCAAACACGTCGGTATTGCTGTGGTGATGGTCAAAATAGCGCTGAGAATCAGGCACTAAACCCATCATGAGGATATTCGGATTGACAATATTGGCAGAATCGTCAAGCGGACTGATATCCACTCCGGCAAATCCTTTTTCAAAGAAATGGAGGTCATAAGGCTCCAGTAAGTTGGCCAGCGATCGAACCTGCTCAACCTGAGCTTCTGAACCGGCGATCGAGAAACCACGAGGTACGAAACCACCGCGATCACTCTCAATGGCAAGGACGTGATTTTCGCCGTTTTCTTTGGCGATCTTCGCATAGCTCTTCCCTCCCATGTTGCCGTTCTCCTCATTCATGAACAAGACCACTCGAACAGTGTGAAGAGGCTCGTATTCCAGATCTTTGAACATGCGCAGCACTTCCATGCTGTGTACGATACCTGCACCATCGTCGTGAGCACCTTCGCCAATATCCCAGCTATCCAGATGACCACCGATCACGATGATCTGATCAGGATACACACTGCCCGTGATCTCACCGATCACATTGAATGAAGACTTGTTGGGGTTGGTCCGGCAATTCAACTCCAAACTCACTTCGAGTTCCGGGTTGTTGCCGAGCATTCGATGAAGCAGGTTGGCCGACTTCGTTGATAGCGCAGCTGCTGGGATCTTGTCCACTCCATCTTTGTACGCCATACTTCCCGTATGAGGATGAGGATCATTCTCAAGGAGGGTCATGCTTCTTACAAACACGCCTTTTGCACCGTACTGCGCTGCTTTAACCGCTCCCCAATGACGTTGATCCACACATCCACCATAAGACGTGAACGTGCTGATATTGCGCGGTTCCATGGGTCTGTTGTAGAATACGAATTTGCCTTCGATGGCGTCTTTCCCCAGACTGTCCAATTCATCGAGACTTTGAACTTCGATCACGCTAGTCCGCAGAGGGCCATCAGTTCCGATAGATCCACCCAATGCGGTGACTTCCATGTTGAGATCGATCGCCTCATGGATCATTGCCTTCTCCACTTCTCCTCGCTCCCAGAAAGGGATCTCGATCGGTTGTAAATAGACTTTATCGAGTCCCATTTCATCCAGCACTTTCTTTCCCCACTTAACTGCTTCTTCCGCTTCGGGTGAACCGGTCAAACGATGCCCTATGGCTTTGCATAGATAGCGCAGGTTCTCGTAGCTCTCCCCGTTTACCAGTGCCTCATCGTAGATCTGTCGGATGAACAACGAATCGCTGTTTTGGGAATGGGCGAATTGGCTACCAATCCACAGGAAGAGAAGGCTTAATATTTTACTTTTCGACATAACTCAATGCATATTTTGAAATCCCCTGATACATGATCAATAATCCGGCCATCATGACCACATGCCCCACATCGTGGTACGTAAAATTCGCACTTAAACCGATCTGATACGTATTCACGATCGCTGCCGAGGCGCTCACCACGATCCCGGTCACGATCCACAAATCACGCGCCGCTTTTTCGCGGATCAGGTGATACAAATGTATTCCCAATACGATAACACCCAAACCGACCACACTGTTGAGCTTGATCGGTACAAATGTATTGACCGCGATCAACCAACTGAGGAATACCAAGGACTGGACGAACATAAAAGCTGTCAAAATATTTCTACTGCGAAGATTTGTCAGTGTGCGGATACTGGCTACACCGCCGAACATCACAGAAAGTATTGCAAATATCCTTGCCACGAATTTCACCGGATTATCAAGCGAATCTGCATATCCATGCCCTATTGCTGCGAAGAAGGTGGAACATGCCAGAAACAAAAAGAAGAGCGCCCAATTCCGGTCATTTGCCTTGAGCTTCTTGAAGAAATACCAGCACATTCCGGTAAGGATGAAATTGGTAAGAATCGTCACGGGTTCATAAATCCGTACACCCAAAAACTCTAATGGCATAAAAATTGAACTTCAGATTTCGTACATCGGAACATTGGATGTACGTTTGATTTGAACATTTACGCAAAGAAACTCACAACCATGAAATTTAACAACCGAAAGGGACTATGGGTGGTTCTGCTCCTTGGCATAACCGCGATCACCTGTAAGCAAGCCGAAACTCAGACCGATGCAGGTATCCAGTTTGAGAGCATTTCCTACGAAGAAGCACTGAAAAAGGCCGGGGAAACAGGCAAACTGGTATTCCTCGATGCATATGCAAGTTGGTGTGGCCCATGTAAGTTCATGTCCAGGAAGGTATTCACTCAACAAGACGTTGGAGAATTCTACAACAAGAACTTCATCAACCTCAAGATCGATATGGAAAAAGGCGAAGGCCCTTCCATCTCGAGAAAGCTGGGCGTGCAGGCTTATCCATCCCTCTTTTTTCTCGACAAAGACGGAAACGTCATTGAGAAGAACATTGGCGCTCTCGACGGTCCAAAGATGATCAAGTTCGGAGAGAAAGCCCTTAGCTCGAAAAGCTAAGTAACTCGATTTTGCTGATAATATTGACAAAAGGTTCGGGTAACTCCCGGACCTTTTTTTCGTCGTAATCAAAACACACGATACCCGTTTTTACGATCGCCAGATCCTTATCGGTTGTGATATTTCTCATCGTGTACTGCACATCAAAACCCGCTCTGCTCAAGTCGGTGATATAAAGACCAATGGCGATCTCATCTGCATAATGCCCCTCTGATCTGTAAACGACGGCAGCATCTGTTTGTATCAAACCCGGACCCCAGAAATCAAATTCCGAAGCTCCAAGAGAATGAAAGAATCGCAGTCTTGCTTCATGTGCCATGCTGAGGATCTGTTCATTCGACAAGTGATCTCCGTAGTTGAGCATGGACACATTGATCCGAATTTGTGTGATATAATGGAATTTGTCGGGTCGGTTGAGTTGAATCCTAGCCATGGGTTACAAATAATTCTTGAAGTTCAGGATCGATCGTGATCGCCTTTCCTTGATCAGGATCGAACAGCACGAATGTGACTATGGCATCAGAAAGGACCGTGTCGCTTCCCTTCTCATACATGGTCTGTTTAAACGAAATGGTCTTGCGCTTGATCTCGTCGGTTTGAGTATGGATCTCGATCGTGAATCCATCATCCACTGCCCTCCTGTAGTTCACGTTGATATTGACAATGAAGAAAAGCAAGCCATGCTCCTTCAAAGGTTGTATGATATTTGCCTCTTCCAGTAATGACCATCTGGCTTCCTCGAACAATTCGAGGTAGCGGGCGTTATTCAGATGACCATAACTATCGCAGTGATAGCCTCTGATCTTTATGGTTTTGATGAATGCCATTTGGGCAAAGAAAACGAAACACCAACGAAGAAAAAACGAGAATGATCATAGCAATCACCGGAGGAACAGGCACAGTGGGCTCCCATCTTGCAAAGACACTGCGTAGCCGAGGCCATGAGGTCCGTATTCTCACAAGAGATGCTCGAGGTCGCGAAGGCTTCTATTCCTGGGACCCTGTGAAAGGCCTGATCGACGAAACCGTGCTGGAAAATTGCGACGCTATAGTGCATTTAGCAGGAAGTTCCGTAGCTGCAGGAAGATGGACCAAAGCGCGGAAAAAAGAGATCCTGCACAGCAGGGTGGATTCAGCCCAATTGCTATATCGTGTTTTGGAAGAAAGTGATTCTAAACTCAGTCGGATTGTGAGTGCATCAGCTATTGGCTACTATGGACATCAAAGAACGGAGGTACTCACAGAGGATTCGACCAAAGGAGTTGGTTTCCTGGCCGATGTGTGTGACAGATGGGAGGAAAGTGCCGATCGTTTTAAAGATCACGGTGCGGAAGTACTCAAAGCCAGAATAGGGATCGTGATGTCAAAGGAAGGCGGGTTCGTCGAGAGAGTTTCAAAGCTCATTCGCATGGTTTTAGGTGCTGTACTGGGAAGCGGTAAACAGATCACCAGCTGGATCCATATTGATGATCTGGTGAATTTGTTGGCAGATATGGCAGAAGGTAAACTAGCGGCAGGAGCGTACAACGCCGTTTCTCCGCAGCCGGTGGAACACCGCCATATCATAAAGGGAATGTCAAAGCGACTGAATCGTCCAATCCTTCTTCCGAACGCACCAAAGTTCGCATTGCAACTGCTGTTTGGAGAGTTGAGTAAGGAATTACTTTCTAGTCAGAATGTAAGTGCTCAAAAACTCCTTGACTCCGGTTTCGAGTTCAAATACCCGAACATCGATCAAGCACTGGACGCGATCTATTCAGGCTTATCTTCTTCAGAGTCCTGATCAGATTCCCTCGCTTCTTCTTCCGGAGTTTCAGTGCTCTCGATCGTAGTGCTCTCTAATGATATCTCCGTTTCGACGGTTACTGTTTCACCTGTAACTACTTCCACATCCGCATAGCGGAAAAATGAGGCCGCCAGCATAGCTATGAACAAGGAAGATGCGAATGCATTGCCTAAAAGCAGGAAAATGACGAATAGCGGACCTGATGCCGCCCCTGTAAAAGAGATGAGCAAGTTGATCAACAGCATGGCCAGACCGAACACTATCAATCCAACAATACATACAAGTACTACATAGATCGATCGCTTCCAGGTTATGTTCTTCCAGGAGAATTTCAGGGAATCCATGATATTGAGTCCACCAAATACCCGTGCAGGTATGCTCGCCAGCAGTCGGACTGTGATGAGTGCTGAAATTATCGAAGCTATGAACTGGAGTCCGAACGATGCAGGATTGATCATACCGATCAGATTACTGATGATACTGGAAACCAATCCAACTATGATCAGTAACAGGATCACATAAAACACGTTTTTATTGAAAGCCTGCCCTAGTGCCGAAAATGCGTTTGTCTTCCCTTCCAGTATCTTGTCCTTACTGATGATCATTTCAGCATTGAGGAAATAGCCTGAGATGATGACAACTACGATGTAGATCAGAAGCAAGAAACCAAAGATGACGCCCATGTCGGCAGATTGCATGTATTCCATCATCCATTGTTGCAATTCCAGGATGTCCTCGTACGAATCGGGATGCATGCCTTCTACCTGCTCTTGAAAGTCCTTCACGAATTGTGAATCGGACATCGAAGAAACAACGGCCATCAGTCCTCCCATCAGGATCACGGTCATCATAGTTCCCACAATGAGCATTGGGATAAAAATTGCTTTGGCATGCGACCACACCGCTTGCCATACATCTTCTTTAAAAGCCTCGATCTGTATCATACGATCAAATTTAAGGGATTCAGAATACACATTCCGGAGCTTCCATTAACTGCAGTGATTTCTCGTCCAACTCAGATTCTCGTAACAATCCACGAAATATATTCGTGCAACTGTAGGATTCAATTAGCTTTGAGTGCGATATGCCACAATTACTGAGTAAAAAGGGTCGCTTTGGAACAGCACCTGTTTTCTTTACAGCGATCAGTACCATTCTTGGAGCGATCATGTTCCTCCGATTTGGCTATGCTGTGGGTTCGGTAGGTGTAGTCGGCACTTTACTCATCGTTTTAGTCGGCCACATGGTCACGATTCCGACCAGTATGGCACTGGCTGAGATCGCGACCAACCAAAAAGTAGAAGGTGGTGGCGAATACTATATCATTTCCCGCTCTTTTGGCCTGACCATTGGTGCGTCTATAGGAATTGCACTATTTCTGTCTCAGGCAATTTCTGTGGCATTCTATATCATCGCATTTTCAGAAGCCTTCGATCCTGTGATCCATTGGTTGCAAAATGAAACAGGATTCCTCTTGCCAAAAAGGGTCATAGGCTTGTTTTCAGTCTTGATGCTCGCTTGGTTGATGGTCACCAAAGGTGCCAATACAGGCATGTGGCTTTTGTATGTTGTGGTAAGTGTGCTCGGTGTTTCGCTCATCATGTTTTTCGCAGGTGAGGGCTCCTATCAGGGAGAATTTCTCACTTCAGCGAGTGAGAATGAGTTCTTTTATGTCTTCGCGATCATATTCCCGGCGTTCACAGGAATGACTGCCGGTGTAGGCCTTTCGGGAGATCTCAAAGACCCAAAGGTCTCGATACCCAGAGGAACCATGTGGGCGACTTTGATCGGTATGGTGATCTATGTGTTCATCACGTTCAAATTGGCCGGTTCTGTTTCTCAGCAAGACCTGTTGACCGACCAATTGGTCATGTCGAAAGTCGCATTGTGGGGACCGATCATCCCGATCGGACTTGCCGCCGCGACAATTTCTTCAGCGCTTGGCAGTGTGATGGTGGCACCGCGAACTCTCAATGCCATAGCCATAGACCGCATCATTCCTTTCCCAAAATTCAACCGCCTTGTGGGCAGGGTAAATACTAAAACCGGCGAGCCGGTGAATGCTTCCATGATCACTTGTGCGATCGCATTCTTCTTCGTTCTGCTCGGGGATGTCAACGTGGTAGCAGAGATCATTTCGATGTTTTTCATGGTGACTTACGGAAGCATCTGTTCCATCTCCCTACTTGAAAATTTCGCCTCGAATCCAGGATACAGACCGGCATTTAAATCCAAGTGGTATATCTCACTTCTTGGGGCTGTGCTCTGTGTGTATTTAATGTTCAAAATGAACTCCTTTTATGCCTTTGTAGCGATCGGGGTAATGACGGGGATCTATTATTTTCTCTCACAAAGCAGAAAAGAAAGAAAGGGCAGCGACATGGCGAATATATTCCGGGGAGTGATCTTCCAGATCAGCCGGAACTTGCATGTTTTCCTGCAAAAACGGCAATCGGATGACGAAGAATGGCGCCCGAGTGTTGTAGCGGTATCAACTAGCTCATTCGACCGACATGGAGCATATGACTTGCTGAGATGGCTTTCGCACAAGATTGGATTCGGGACCTACATTCACCACATCGATGGGTACTTGTCCAACGAAGCTGTGGAAAACAGCAAGGAGTGTATGCAACGCTTGATCAAAATGACGCAGGTTAGTGACTCTACCGTGTATGTGGATACACTTATCAACCCGAGCTTTTCAACTACCGTAGCACAATCACTGCAAATGCCAGGAGTGTCAGGAAAGGAAAATAATCTGGTGTTGTTCGAGTATCATAAGTCGAAACCGGAAGCCACCAATCAGATAATAGAAAACATGGGAATGGTGCGTGCCGTTGGATACGACACCTGCATATTGGCAAGTAGCGAAAAAGAATTCGGATTCAATCACGAGATCCATATCTGGATCACGAGCAAGGACTATGTGAATGCCAACCTGATGATCTACATGGCCTATATCATTCTGGGTCATCCTGATTGGAAGAATGGTATCATCAAGCTCTACGCCATTTATCCGCAGGATGAGATCAAGGCTCAGAAAGTCAAGCTGCTGGAAATGATCAAATCCGGGCGATTACCGATTTCTGCGAATAATATCGAGATCATCCCAATGGAACAGGACAGCAATCCGAAGGAGGTGATCAATCGCAAATCCAGAGACGCCGACCTCACTATTGTTGGTTTCCGTCAGGAAATACTGAAACACGACCAGCAAGAAATGTTCAGCGGATATGATGGCATTGGGAATCTGTTGTTCGTGAACGCACAAAGAGAGAAGGAGATCGTTTGATCATTAACGTCATTCATTAAAACCATACGCATACATGAAATTCAAAAGTCTTTTCTTTTCAAGCCTTGCATTGCTGACCGTTTTCAATGCATGCAATGATGAACCCGAAGATCCGATCATCGCAAACGAGTCAGAATTGATCACCACAGTGATCTACGAACTCATCAGTGAATCGAAAGCAGATACCCTTCAATTGACATTCCGCGACCTGGACGGAGATGGAGGCATGGCACCAGAGATAAGTTCTGACACCTTGAAGGCTAATACGAATTATACCGGTTTGATCAAGCTCCTGGATGAATCTGGAGATGACACCGAGGACATCACCGTGGAAGTTTCGGCCGAAGGCGAAGAACATCAGTTATTCTATCTCGTTCAGCCCGACAGTATTGCGATCAGTTACAATAGTGCTAATGTCGATGGCAATGGTAATCCTGTGGGAATAAGCACTCAATTGTCCACAGGAGGTGCATTTCAAGGCTCTCTGACCATCACATTGAGACATGAACCTGATAAGTTTGCAGACGGAGTTGCAGACGGTAAAATTGATAATGCAGGTGGTGAAACGGACATCGAGATCGAGTTCCCCATTGCGGTGGAATAAGAGCCTACTCGGTTCCCTCTTCTTTCTTGTTTCCGCTTTCGCGGCAAATGCCCAAACCTGTGATGTGATCGTCAAAGGGATCATCAATGACGAGCACAGTGAAGATCCTATCCAGTTTGCCAACGTTTACTTGGAAGAATCCCGTCAGGGTGCCGTGAGCGACGAAAATGGCAGTTTTGAACTCGAAGGGATCTGTCCGGGGCAATATCATACGGTGGTGAGCCATATTGGCTGCGAGACCAAGCGTATCTTTCTGAACATCACTTCTGATACCACGATCAATTTCGAATTGGATCATGGTAGTCATTTATTACACGAGATAGCCATCAGAGGCCATCATTCTGAAGAAGGTTCGCAAGAGAGTCACACACTCGATGCGGAAAGCATCAACGAGAATTCGGAGGACAACTTGGCCGGGATATTGGACGGGATCGCTGGTGTTGATCAGATCAAGACCGGTAATACGATCTCCAAGCCTGTGGTTCATGGACTTTCAGGAAATCGTCTGTTGGTACTCAACAACGGTGTTTCTCAATCCGGGCAACAATGGGGTGCAGATCACGCTCCGGCAATCGACCCATTGCAGGCAGGTAGGATCACAGTGGTGAAAGGCGTAAGCGCCGTGGAATATCAAGGAGCCTCTTTAGGTGGAGTTGTGTTGGTTCAACCCAGCGCGATTGACCGTGACCCTCATTTGCACTCCGATCTGAGTTATTTCTACCAGACCAATGGACGTGGCCACGGTTTCCATACGAGCACATCCCGCTACAACAAGATCTTATCGTGGAAGCTTAATACTACCATCAAGAAGTCGGGTGATCTAAAAACGCCCAACTACTTCCTCACCAACACGGGTAAAGAAGAAGCTAATGCTTCCTTGCAATTGGAGCGAAATTTCGGAGAACGAGTAAAAGCTGATGTCTTTATGAGTTCCTTCAATACGCGACTGGGAATTTTGCGCGGGTCTCACATTGGCAATTTGAATGACTTGCAGGAGGCCATGATCCGTGAGGAGCCATTTTATACCAATGATTCATTTTCATACCTCATCCAACCACCTAGTCAGGAAGTGAACCATCATCTTGGAAAGGTGCATGTCAAATACATTTTGAATGACAGCACATGGTTTGATGTCAATGCTGCAGTGCAGCAAAATCTGCGTAAGGAGTTTGATGTCCGGCGGTCGGGAAGATCATACACCCCAGCACTGAGTTTGGACATGCGAAGCGCCTTTTTGGAAGGGAAGTTTCAAACGCAAATACGACAAAAGTGGTTGCTTAAGAGTGGAGCGCAGTATATGCGGAAAGACAACGTGAATGCTGCTAATACAGGCATTCTTCCCCTAATTCCCGATTACATAAGCGATCTGGTAGGGGCGTTTACGGTAGCCACTTATAAGACGGACAGCTTTGCTTTTGAGCTGGGGGCTCGATATGACCTGGAGGATCGAAGAGTGGTAACCATCAGTCAGGATCTGCCGAGGCGACCGGTGCGTTTCAATGATTCATACCACAATTTGAATATTGGTGCCGGAATTCATATAGATCTGAACAATTCCATCGGCTGGTCGTACAATCTAGGCTTCGCCAATCGAAATCCGGAGGTGAATGAATTGTACAGCAATGGACTCCATCAGGGTGTTAGCGGGTACGAGATCGGCGACCCGAATCTGGAGAGTGAACGATCATTCAAACAAACTTTCAACGTATTGGTGAATTTAAACGACAGGCTCATTGTCGAAGGATTGGGATATCTGCAATTCATCAACGACTACATCTATCTGAATCCTGAAAATGCATCCATTTTAACTATCAGAGGTGCCTTCCCTGTGTTTCGTTATCGTCAGACAGATGCACGTATCTATGGCTTCGATCTTGTGGCAACCCATGATCTGAATCGATACAGTCGGCTCCTATTGAAATATGCGCACATCAAGGGGACAGATCTGGAAAGAAATGTTGGACTCGTTAATCTTCCGAGCAACAAGATCACCGGACGATTGAGCTTTCACATTCCCACCTTCTTCGGATTGGAGAACATCGAATTCCATATTAGTGACAAGTTCGTTTTCCAACAGTCCAACATCCAACCCTGGCAGGATTTTCTGGCGGTTCCGGATGCGTACAACCTGATCAATGCTGAGCTGGTTATGGAGAAGCAATGGAAGAAACGGCGTGTAAAGTTCTGGGTGCGATCGAACAATTTAGCCAATACACGCTATCGTGAGTATTTGAACCGACTCCGATATTTTGCAGACGAGACAGGAATTGACGTAGTGATCGGTGCTAAAATGAGCCTTTAATTCTCACTTACGCCGATAAAGACTCAAACTCTCAGATTCCAACCTGGACACTTCCAAATAGTTCTCCTTGAACCATATATTCAATTGCTGGTGCTGCGTCAACATCCCTTTCCTCTTGCTCTGAACAATGAACTGAGGTGGATGATCGTAGAAACTATTCACGTACTTCTCCCCTCTTTCGTAACCATATTGATCCGGCACCACAAAGAATGAGAAGAAATTTACCGGGATGTATTGATCACTGATCAAACCGGTCTTCAAGTACAAGTCCGTATTTGCAATGTCCTCTACAAACAGTCTTGAATCAGCGGTTTTACGGTCATTGATATAACTAGCTATGATCTCTGTATCCTCACGATCGAAGGTGATGCTGGAGGGAGAGTCAACATTGCCAGAAGAGTTCTTAATGTTGATATACCCCGTGTAGAAGATCAGTATGAAGAATGTAGCTAGCGTACTAGAGAAAAAACGTTGAGGAATGCGCTTACCGAATTGATCAAGCACCAGCATCGTGCACAACACAACCGAAGGGAACAATTGCAGCAAGTAATGCTGAAACTGATATCCGCTCATCGATACGGAGTATATACCCAAAATGAACTCGAACAGGAGCACGATCCCAATCTGCCGATGAAGACCCTTATTGAACAGTATAGACACTACAAACAACGTGGTCAAATAACCCACCCAGATCATTCTCCCTTTTAACACTTCCCAGAAAAAATCATAGGACTTGCTTAAACGCTCCAAAAATGGAATCGCTTCATATTTCGAATAAGCATGATTGTAGACCAAGTGTTTCCAGTATCCTAAAAGAGCGTCGTTCCAGATTAGGAAAAGGGCCAATACAATGTATGGAAGCAGCCCCCCGAGAGTCACTAAAAAGACCCGCTTAACCGGTTTTATATCACTTGCACACCTGATTATCAACCATATAAGCCACGGAATTGCCGAGAACAGATATGGCTCCTTAAAAAATGTGGCACAAGCAAAGAGTGCTGATGCAACGAACAGTTCAACCGCCTTCGGACTTTTTGCAAAGCGCAATGAGAATAGTATTCCCGCTAATAGAAATGTGTTTGCATATTCCTCCGTAAAATTCCCTCCCTGGTATATCGGTGATGTATAAAGTACGAGCACAAATAACAGAGAGCTAATAGATGGCAAATACCGGTGTTCGCTTAAACGTGAAGCGATCAAATAGATCATTGCGATCTGAGCGATCCCATTCAGGTATTGCAAGATCCAAATAGACGATTGCGATACCCCAAACACAGCTAACGCTAGCGCATTGAGCATGTATACTCCTGGAGGTTTGGCATCCCAGACCTCCGTATACAGCATTTTCCCATTTAATACATGAAACCCTATTGATGAGAAGGCCGAACTATCGTAGTCGATGAACCCGTTCCAAACGGATGTAAAAAATGCAAGCGTATAGCACGCCAGGACAGTAACAGGTAGCAGCCACTTCGATACTTGCATGGAGTCAAATATAGGATTGTAATTCCGTGTTAGAGGTCAACCTTGGATCGAAACGCACCGATGACGAAGTGTGTAAATACCCACAAAGCCAGGATCGAGAATGCGGCGATGAGCAAAATGTCGGCACCCATCCAGTGAAGTATCTTGAATAGGACAGCAATTAAGCATATGACCATGCCCAGTAAGAGCAGACCTGATCTAAAATATACTCGTACAAATTTCCAACCGTCCTCATCTTCGATGTAGCTCCAGGTGATCCACACAGCTATCAGAATGAGTCCGGCCCAACTGAGCTCACGACTGAATTTCCAATGAGCTACGGTCCAGGCGCGACTCAAAATGTATATATTGAGCCCAACATATTTTGCAAGGTCGGAAGGGCGCTTGTTTGTCTTGAACACATATCGAAGGAGCATCAGAACTGAAGCTACGCCGCCGATCGTCACAAATGCCATGGTGTTGAATGGATAATGCAGGATCGTGGCGAGTATCCCTGAGAGAATCGCGAGTAAGGAAGTTCCTATGGCTATGGAAATTACCTTTTTCACCTCACAGTGATCATATGTCGATATACTCCACTATCCGACTGTAAAACGAGAATATAAAAACCGGGAGCAACCGTGGTGCCAATAATTCCTATATAGCGACCTGCTGAGGATGTACTGTGGAAATCACAGTCAACCGATTTGCCATGCATATCCTTCAGAGCTATCGGGTCCCCTCCTTCAATTCGGAATTCATTTCCATCCACCGGGTTCGGATAAACTTTGATCTCTGCTGAGGAGATCTCCGCAACTCCCACGTTGTTCACCTCCACGCATTCCAGCAATTCCACACAGGACCCTACACTCAATCTCACGGCATATCGTCCATTCGATTCCGGAGTGAATTCACGCTCTGTCGCTCCTTCGATCTCCGCATACCTGTCGTTACAATCCATCCATTGGTATTTAGCGTTGGCTTCGTTTGCCATCAAACGTGGGCCTACGATCGTATAGGTTACATCGTATGGTGTATACACATAATCTTGTTTCTGCGCAGTTTCATTTCCCAAAGCATCAGTGAAGGTCCATGTTACTGTTGTGGTACCGGTATCTGAGATGGGTAATGCAACGGAGCTCTTCCCTGCAATTCGACCAGCGCAGTTGTCTGTTGCCGTTGGTATGTTGGCCTGCAAGATGGGACATCTGGCTTCTACCTTCGGTAAATCGACCATATCCGGCACCGGCGCTTCATCGTCTGTGATGATGAACCTTTGCTGCTGCTGAAATGTACTGCCATTTCCATCGTCAAATATCCAGATCAC
>VMBT01001322.1_pt1 | contig 13258 bp, 11 predicted proteins | sample 4404301 | NCBI WGS metagenome assembly VMBT01 (sample SAMN12238535, study PRJNA552566) | marine metagenome | isolation source: Coastal seawater | place: USA: coastal Georgia, Sapelo Island | collected 2008-08/2009-08
GCGCTCTTGATTTAGATCAAGCCCAATAACCTCGTGATTTTGAGACAGTAAAACGGCATTAGATAAGCCTACATACCCTAAGCCAGCCACTGCTATTCTCATCATCGAGCCTCTCTTTTGGGGTAGAAAAATAACTTCTTTTATGTTGATTAACTAGGCTGAGGAGAGTGGCTTTTTTTTGCAATGCTTTCATCTCAAAAGTTAAATTGGGTGTGGACTGCAAAGCCACAAATTTTAGTCAACCTTTTTTAACTGTGGTCTTCCCTTGCAGTCTTGAATGTGAAGGTTCAACATTCTGCTTATGTTAAGAATGGCTTTTGATATTGGCGGAACTTTCACTGATTTTGTGCTGGCAGCCAATGGTGAATCCCCTCGTTTCCTCAAGCTGCCTACGACCCCGGACGACCCTGCAAAAGCGGTAGAAGAAGGCTTCGATATGCTTTTGCGGGAAGTTGGACAAAGCGGGAAAGACCTTGAGGCGGTATTACACGCAACAACGATCGCAACAAATGCCATAATAGAGAGAAAAGGCGCACCGACCGCCCTTGTAACAACCGAAGGGTTCAAAGATGTATTAATCATAGGCCGTCAGAAGCGCTATGAAACCTATGATTTATATATGGAAAAACCACCAGCTCTTGTGGCTCGTCGGTCAATATTTGAGGTTTCAGAGCGGATAGATCATCGTGGTACGGTATTGAAGTCAGTAGACCAAGCAGCTCTAAAAGAGTTAGTAAATTCAATAAAAAATGGTGGATACAGTTCGATAGCCGTTGCTTTACTGCATGCGTACGCAAATCCTGATCATGAAAAGCAGGTGGAATGCGTTCTAAAAGAATCCCTGCCAGGAATTCCAATAACTTTGGCTTCCTCGTTGTCTCCTAAATTTCGAGAATATGAGAGAACCTCAACCGCAGTTGCTAACGCATATATTAGGCCAATCGTTTCTTCTTATATTGACCGGCTTGAAGGAACTCTTTCAGGCAAAGGCTTCCATCAATCCATGTTTGTTATGCAGTCTGCTGGCGGGCTTATATCGCCGGACATTGTAAAGGAAGAGCCAATTCGGATTGTTGAATCTGGTCCTGCTGCAGGGGTGCTAATGGCAGGAATAATTGGATCAGAGGCTGGTATTAATCACGTCATCTCTTTCGATATGGGTGGTACTACAGCCAAGCTTGGGGCTGTAGATGGAGGTGTTCCGGCTGTATTGCCAACTTTTGAAGTTGATCCAATCCGCTATAAGGCAGGCTCAGGACTTCCAATCAATGTCCCTTCCGTTGAGCTTTTGGAGATAGGTGCAGGTGGTGGTTCCATTGCCAGAGTGGATCTTGGTGTTATTCACGTGGGCCCGGATAGTGCGGGAGCAGACCCTGGACCAATTTGTTACGGTCGTGGGGGTGATAGGGCGACCGTAACCGATGCCAATCTAGTTCTTGGTTATTTGAACCCTGACTTCTTCAATGCAGGAGCCATGTCACTTGACCTCGAAAGTGCTCGTGCTGGCATCGCTCGAGATGTTGCTGAACCTTTAGGTCTAAGTATTGAAGAAGCGGCGTGGGGAATTCATGTAGTTGCCAACGCTAACATGGAAAGGGCGATGCGCATTGTCTCTGTTGAAAGAGGTCGAGATCCCCGCCGCTATTCCATAGTTGCGTTTGGAGGAGCAGGGCCTGCTCATGCTGCGAGAATAGCACGGGCTATTGGCATGCCAGAGGTTTTAACGCCCTTCGGTGCTGGTGTGGGTAGCGCAATTGGTCTTTTGCAGGCTGCACCGAAAATTGAGGTGTCGATTACTTCGATACTAGATCTTGAAGCAAGCATTGCTGAAGAGGCGTGTCGCTCAATATATGAAGGTCTTGAAAGTCGTGTGGTAGAGGATTTGAAGCGTCTGGGAGCTCCTGGAACGCCTAAGTTTAATCGATATGGCTATTTTCGATATAAAGGTCAGGGTTACGAAATTAGAACAGATTTGCCGGAAGGTCCTATAAATAGTGATTTTCCTGCACTAATTGCAGAGGCATTTCATGCCACTTACGACAAGACTTATGGGTATGCTGATCGTGAGGCTGCTATTGAGGCTGTAGATTGGCATTTAGTTGCCACCTTGCCATCGCATTCTGACAAATTGGATCTCGGTTGGCATGTTCCAAAATCATCTATTCCCCCCCGGCAACGAAAGACTTGGCAACCAGAAGCAAACGGCTTTGTTGAAACAAAGATCTATGATCGCAGGGGGATTTTTGTTGGGACAGAAATAGTTGGACCGGCAATCATTGAGGATCCTGAAGCAACTATCGTTATACCTAGTGGTGATACAGCGATAGTTACAGAAAATGGCCATATTCGAATTAATATAGGTAGTCGTGTATGAAAGAAGCCAATATTGATCCAATAACGCTGACAGTTATCTGGAATGGTCTTTTAGCCATTGCAGAGGAAATGGGTTCCACACTGCGTCGCACAGCCTTTTCGGAGGCTGTTCGTGAGGGCGAAGATTTCTCCACTGGTGTATTTGATATACAAGCGCGCCTAGTGGCTCAGGGAAACTTCACCCCAGGGCACCTTGGCTCAATGCCGTATGTTGTTCGGACGGTATTAGAATATTTCCCTGTCGCTGATTTACATCCGGGCGATGCAATTCTTCTTAATGATAGTTTTTTAGGGTCTGGTCATTTTCCTGATTGTTTTCTAGTTAGCCCAGCCTTTTTGAATAACGAAGTCATAGGCTTTGTATGCACCACAGCCCACCATATTGATGTTGGTGGTGCAGCTCCAGGGTCTCAAAAAGTCCATGGGGTTACTGAAGCCTACCAAGAGGGTTTGCGAATTCTTCCAATTAGATTGATCAGAGCGGGAGAATTTGATGCTGATATTTTGAGAATAATTCTGGGCAATGTGCGTGCGCCCGAAAAGGTGAGGGGCGATCTCAGAGCCCAAGCTAATGCAAATCGTGCGGGAGTGGTTAGACTTGAGGAACTACATTCTCAATATGGGCGTGATGTAACTGAAAGCGCATTTGACGAGATTTTAGAACGTTCAGAAAAAAGAATGCGCGAGCTAATTGGTGACATGCCTGATGGCGTCTATAGCTTTGATGACCAGATGGATGATTACGGGCCAGGCACCCCGCCAATCAAGGTTGCTGTGGACGTTACAATCAATGGAGATGTAATAGAAGTCGACTTTTCGAGGTCAAGCGATCAAGTCCCCGCAGCTCTTAATAGCTACATAAATTATACTCGGGCATACACATTTTTTGCTGTAAAGGTGTATTGCGACGCGCTCTTACCACAAAACGATGGAGGGATGCGCCCCATCATTGCAAAAGCTCGTCGGGGCAGTTTTTTTAATCCCACTTTTCCAGCTCCAAGTGGTGGCCGTGCAGCGCTTCAAATCAGAATCTTTGACGCAATAAATGGGGCGTTAGCAAAGGCTATGCCCCACCGAGCCATGGGGGCCTTCAGCCATTGGAGCAATCCAAATATTGGTGGTTTAGATCCTGAAACAGGTAAGCCTTTCGTGATGTATGACTTAATGTTTGGTGGCTACGGTGGGCGCTCTGATAAGGACGGTGCAGAGGCTTTAGCCCCTGTTATGAACTGTCGCAATATTCCTGTGGAAGTCCATGAGACCCATAATCCGGTTCGTATTCATTGCCTGGAGTTGATTCAAGATACTGGTGGAGCAGGAAAGTATCGCGGTGGTTTAGGGTTGCGAAAAGACATTGAACTCCTCGCCGAGGAAGCCATCATGACAGGACTTGGTGACCGTCATGACACCCAGCCTTATGGTATCTTTGGCGGAAAAGCAGGGGCTCGAGCTGAAACGATATTAAATCCAGATACTCATCCCCAAACCCTTGGATCCAAAGATGTCACATCACTTAGGCGTGGTGACATTGTGAGTTTTCGCTTGGCTGGTGCAGGTGGTTATGGTCCTCCTGCTGAGCGTGACCTCAAGGCGATTAGAAGAGATATTGCTGATGGGTATATATCCTTTAACGCAGCGGCACGGGATTATGGAGTTAAAAATTGAATTCAGAACGAATTGAGAAAATAGCCCAACACCTATTTGCTGAAAATCAAAAGCGAGCAAAATTTGAGTGGTTAAAGGGTGATCTAGCACCCACTTCTTTAGAGGAGGCGTATGCTGTTCAGACACGTCTTCATTCAATCTGGGAGAGCGAGGGTGTTGGCTCTATTGGAGGTTGGAAAATAGCGATTACCTCGCCAGCGATGCAGCAATTGTGTGGTATAGACCAGCCCTGTGTTGGGGGAGTTCTAGAGAAATCGATTATAGCAGGGCCTACGAGGGTGGGAGCCGGTAATTATGTGCGTCTCGGACTAGAATTTGAACTAGCTGTTGTCTTAGGGGTAGACATTGAGCCTTCCGATAAAATCTTTGATGCATCATCTGCCATGGAAGTAACATCAGCTGTCGCGCCTGCTTTTGAGCTTATTGAGGACCGAGCAGCCGATTACTCAGATTTTGAAGCTCTATCTTTAGTTGCGGACAATACTTGGAATGGGGGTGTTGTCATGGGGCCAGAATTAATTGGCTGGCAAGGAATTGATTGGGTCAATTGCCCCGTGTGTCTTTCTTACAACAATGTCGAAGAATATGCGACAACTGGCGAAGCAATGGGTAATCCATTCAATGGATTAGCGTCTGTTCTTAATAATTTAAATTCAAGAGGGCTTTCGGCTAAGCAAGGACAGGTAGTAATCACCGGCTCGACGCTAAAGACACGTTTTGCAGCTGTTGGTGACCGCGCCCAGTATTCAATTGGTGAATTGGGCGCGGTAAACCTTACAATCGAAGGGTAGAATTATTTAGCGTCAGCAGCTACCTGCATTTTCAATATTTTGTCTGGATCTTGTACAGATCCATTCATTGCGGCATGGCCTTTCTTTATGCCGTCAACATGTTCCATGCCATCAACAACTTGTCCCCAGGCTGTATACTGGCCGTTGAGGTGTGGAGCGGCTTCAAACATAATAAAAAATTGACTGTCACCGCTGTTTGGGTTCTGTGAGCGTGCCATTCCGACAACACCACGCTCAAACGGCATTTGGTTAAATTCCGCAGTAATATTTTGTCCAGACCCCCCGGTGCCATCACCTCTAGGATCACCTGTTTGAGCCATAAAGCCATCAATTACGCGATGAAAAGTAAGGCCATCATAGAAACCTTGGCGGGTTAGCTCTTTAATTCGCGCCACATGCATTGGAGCTACGTCTGGGCGCATTTCAATCGTTACACGACCTCCATCAACATCAAGGTAAAGTGTATTTTCGAGGTCCTGGGCTGCGGCAGAACCACCTGAAACGCCAGCAGCGGCAAAGACGGCTGCAATGTAGCTAAAACGGAAGGGCATAAAATAATTACTCCAAGTTTGTGTTAATCAGCCCCTAGAATCAGGAACTTTTGTTAATCGGCTAGTCTTTTGCCAGAAAAGTACGCACCGCTTCTAGGTGTTCTAGGTCGTTTTCTGTCAAAAGCACTTGATCGGTGTCCATATGAATGATGGCATCCGATAAGGCGTTTGCATATGCATCGACAGCCCGTTTGACCATCCGAGCTGCTACTGGAGGTATTTTGGCAGCCTTTTTAGCGGCTGATATAGCAGCTTTGGCAGCGTCCCCATCATCAACGATTTCTTGCACCAGGCCCCATTTATAAACCTCTTCAGCTGAAAATCGCTGATTTGCATGAATTAGAAATTGTTTAGTGCGGGCTGGCCCAATCAGATTTACTAGTCTTGGAACTGACCCCCAGCTCATAGAGAGTCCTAAAGCTGTTTCGGGTGCTCTGAAGTGAGTGGATCTTCCAGCTACCCGATAATCCAAGGATGCGGCTAAAGCCACACCGCCACCAATTGCAAAACCTTCGATGCCGCAAGTGGTGAATTGTTCAATTTCGCTCCAGGCCTTGCAAAGCCGAGCACCAGCTCCGGCTATATGCCGTTTTTCCAACAGAGTTGATATTTGGCGCGGATCGAGAGCAGGGTCTTTCAGATCGCGTCCTGCTGAGAAGGCTTTTTGGCTTCCCACTAAAGCTACTGCTGATATGTTTAAATTAGATTTTATCTGGTTGGCAGCTTCAGTTAGCTCGGTCATTGCTTGAAGAGACAGCGCGTTGATGTCATCACCTCGATCGTACGTAACGATGGCAATATCATCAGACTGTCTAAGACGAACATATCTCCAGTTTGGGTTTGATATATTCAAGTGATGATGACCTTCTTTTTGGGATAATGAGGTTTTTCAATCTTTCAAGGTTTAGCTACAGCCAACGAGGCATGAAATGTTATGAGTTAGCTGTTTTGATCTTAGATGACCGGTCTAAGCCTAATTTTCCAATTAGCCACTGATTAATTTGCTGCGCGACGTCCAGCGATGCAGACTCTAACATCATGTCATGTCCTGCGTCAGGTTGCTCAAACCAATCAGCATTATAGATTTCAGCAAGTTTTTCGGGTTTTGGGACATAGCTTCTGTCTTCTGAGCCTCCTACACAAAGGACAGGACATTTTATTAGTTCTGCATTTACGTCGGTTAACCCTGTCCCAGATGTAGCCAAAACGCCTGGTGATTCAGGCGTTAGACATTCGTAAAATTGATCAAAGCGTTCTTCAGGCCATGGGTCGTACATCCAACGTTCGAGTGCTTCTGCCTTGGTAGGAAAAACAGGCTTGTCCATAGGGGGAGGTGGTCCAGGTCTTTGGCGGCCAATGGCCGACGGGCCAATAGAAGCAATAAGAGCGATAGCTGCTGAAGACACTGTCTCTGCCGCCTTTTGAACTACTATACCACCCAAACTGTGGCCCATAAGAATTGGAGGCTTGCCAAGCCAGCGCGCTACTGAAGCAATGTCTTCGACATAGTCAGACATGGTAAGATTTAAGAAATCATTTTCGTTGACCGAGGCAGAGCCATAATGACCTCTAAGAGATAATGCGTAGGTCGGCCATCCGGCAGCAGCAAAGAAAGGCTGCCAAACCCGCCAAGCCCACCATCCATGATTTGATCCATGCACCATAAGAATTGGAGTAGTCAATTGAGTTGGGTTCAGTGGTCGACACTCTTTAACAAACAAAGAGTTAACCATGTGATCATTATCTATTAACAATTGAGGGGTGAGTTTAGCAAAAGTCATCGGCGTGTTCCGATTGCTAGAAGTAATGCACTGGTTGCTGTAAGCGCAGCGACTAAAAAATATGGGATGGCATAACCGTTAAATATATCAATCCCAAGACGAAAAAGAGGTGCCATTGCAGCTACGCCAAAGAACATTAGTGCTGTACCTAACCCAGTTGCTTCAGCGGTTCGCGTGGGGCCCCCCATGCGCACAAATTCTGCAAAAGCGAGTCCTGTGTATCCGCTAGCTGTTGCTCCAGCTAGGGCGCAGTTAATTACAATTAGCCAATAGGGCCAGCTTGCATCATAACCTGCCGCAACTATTGCGGAGAGTGTCATTAAAAAGCCCTGGGCTACAAGAAGCCAGCGAGCTGATATCCAAGAGTCAGCAATTACACCAAGTACTATTCGTGTGGTTATCCCAGATAATTGAAATGCGACCAGTGCTACGGCACTGGCAAAGTGATAGCCTTCCTGTCCATAGACCCGCACAAGTTGCGTAACAATGAATGCCCCAAAACACAGTTGAGCTCCTGAATATACAAAAGCTGCAATTGCGAGAGGTCTTATCTCGGGTAGCTCGCGTAGAAGTCCCACAAGCCGAATAGGACCACTTAAGCTCCAAATATTTCGTTTACGGTCGCGTCCCTGGTCATATCGAGAACGGACAAGAAAAATTGCAAATATCATGACCAGCGCAAATAAAAGTTGAGCCTGGAATGCAATCCGCCAGCCGCCAATCAAGATCAATGGCGGTACTAATAATCCCCCAAGAATTCCTCCAAGAGGTACGCCAATTTGTCGAACTGAAAATACAAAATTCCTTCTTTTTTCAGCTGTGAGAGGTGCTAACACATGGCTGCTTGATGGAGCAGTAGACCCGTATAAAACGCCTAAGCTGAGGGCGCCTAGCGCAAGTATGCCAATAGAAGTAGCAAACGAAGCAATGGATAGCATTGCAGCGGTTGCAACACAGATGGCTATGGAAATAGTCATGCCCCCAAAGCGATGAATAAAGGGAGGCACTGTCATCGCTGACATAGCACCCAATAAATAGACGACAGCTACTAGTTGTGCGACATCCTCATTTTCAACGCCTAAGTCCGGAGCGATATATGGAGAGGCAGTGGATAAGGTATATGCCGCCATTGTAGCCGCAGCTTGGGTGAGCATAGTGAGTAGAAGCGGGGTCCAAGGAATTTTCTGCATTGGAGTGATTCAAGTATGTTCAGGCGGCATCGTAAGTAAGGTCAGGCCGCCAAGCCCACTGAGTGCTCCGACCATAGCAAAAACATAAGGATAAGTTGTTCCCAAGGCTAGCGCTATTCCAGCCATCATTGGAAGAAGAACAACACCTAAAAACATGAATTGAGTTAATGTTGCCGTTCCTGCTACTGCACCGGAATTTCCTGCCAACCGCGCGCCCTCTGCAATACCAACTCCTGTCCACCCTCCTGCGGTTACTCCAACACTGAATGCGGCTACGTAAACCAACGAAGGGGCATCATTGCTCCAAACTGCAAGAGCTATCATTGACGCAAATATTGCCAACCCGAGATACCCCAGCATATTGGTTTTGTTTCTGAGACGATCAGCTACAAGTCCCCAAAAAAGACGCCCAATAGCTCCTCCAACACTAAGGATGCTCAATGCTAGGCCTGCTGAAGTTAATGACCACCCGACGTCATGCGATAGGAAAAAAACAATATTAGCGACAGCGGTGACCTCTGCCCCAGCAAATAACATTCCTGCGAAACACAGTCGGCGCATTCTTGGGACATGCCGCATCACTGAAATTGGACCTTGGCCATTAGATATAAAAAGCTGTCTTTTTGGCTGTCGTTCGGCATCGTACTGTGACCGAATTATTTGAATAACTATCGCAAGGCTAAGACAAGCCAATGCTGCGAGAAGTATTGCTAATTGCCAACCATATGTTTCCGCCATTAATGGGAAACACATACCTGCAGCAAGTCCTCCTATTGGAACTCCCATTTGTCTAATGCCAAATAGAGTATTTCTCATGTGAGGTGGTGTGTGATTTATAAGAATGTGCGCCCCCAGAGGGATCGGCATAGTATATGCAGCGCCATAAAAACAGGCCGCGAAGCAGAAGCTGATTGGATGGGGGAAAGCGTAAATAATAAGTCCACCTAAGAAGTAACAACTTAGTGCCCATTGACCTGCTCGGATTGGGCCGTGCTTCAAAACAAACGCGGCTGCAATGAAAGAGGTCAATGTCGCAATAGAATAGAGCCCTGTTACATAAGCGTTCGGTGCAATTCCAGGTAAATTCAGTGCAGGGATAATTTCAGAGGCTAGGGTGGTTGGCCCAAGATTTGCAAAAGTCGGCAGCGCTTGCATTGCAACAGCTGCAAAGACAGGAACCAAGATGTGGGTGAGGGACATTTGCACCAAATTTTTAAAGGAATACGAAGTAAGGATGGACGGACTAGCCTCGTCGTGCAAGCATCAGTCGCGGTGAACTTTTGGGAGTTCTAATTAATGTAATTTTTTGCTCCCGATGTCATATCCAGCAGTAATATCTATGCTTCTTCGGAGGACAAGAGCCCTGTTGATATAAGCACTTTATTTTTGTCTGGTGAGCCTTGGGATGTTGGTGTCATGACAAGTTTAACAAATGAACAGGTAAATTTTTTCAATCATAACGGCTTCTTATCACCTATCGACCTTTTGCTTCCTGAGGAGTTAAAACGGTGTCAGGAAGGGTTGTTGCGTTTCGAGGATTGGCTTGGCGCCCCGGTCAATCACGCTAAAGATTTCAACTTTAGGTCCATGAATCATTGCTGCCTGCCATGGATAGCCGATCTAGCTCATGATCCTCGTATCTTAGACCCCATTGAGGCGTTAATTGGGCCAGATATAATGATTTATACCAGTACTTTTTTTATTAAAGATCCTGGGTCCCCGGCAATAACAGCATGGCATCAAGACTCGACTTATTACGGATTGACGCCACCTGAAGAAGTTACCGTTTGGATAGCACTCACAAATGCAAGTGAGGAGGCAGGGTGTCTCGAAGCTTTAACATTCAATGGTCGGCCCTCACAAATGCGGCATGCAGTGCATGTCGTAGAACACAGTGTTAATCGTGCCGCTCAATCAATTACAGATAACCTAAAAGTTGATGGCACACTGATGCCCTTAGAAGCAGGTCAATTTTCCATGCATCACGGTCTTTGTTTACACCGATCAGCACCTAATCGATCGAGCGAGAGAAGAGTTGGACTTGGTATGAATTTTATATCTCCAAGCCTGAGAGGAAAATTACCTGAGAAGCCATGTGCAATGCTCGTCCGAGGTGAAGATCGATTTGGCAATTTTGAACATTTGCCACGTCCTCAGGTAGAACTCGATGCTGCATCTTTGGTGGTGCATAAGCGGGCGATTGAAAGATATGCTAGAAATTATCGGGAGGAGGAAAGTCGGCACTCACAAGAGTTTGCCTAAATTAATTCCTTAGTTTTATCGTCAGTTTCGCCATAACGCGAAAGGCTAGGTGCCTTTAGCCCATCATATAGCTTAGCTATTTTATCATTAACTTCGGCATTATTTTCTTCAAAAAGGCTACGGCCTTGCAGGTCACTTTCAACGAGAAGTGGGCCAAAATTTTCCACTCGAAGAACCCACATTGCTTGCGCCACTCCTAGTTCATCTAACCAATGCGCAGCTTCAACTTTTTTTATACCACGTCCAAGTAAAGCACCGGTGCCATATCCAACCGTAGTCAAATAAATAGCTCCTGCAGGTACGAAAGCTGATTGATAATCTGATGAGCTCATTCCGCCCTTACCAATTATGACTTTGCATCCTGTTTCAGCAAACCAGCGAGGGAGCCATTTAGAGAAGCGAAAGCTGGCTGTAGCTGTCACGGCGCCTACGCGAAATGATCCATCAGTGTCCTTAGCTGCTGCGGGTGAACAATGAAAGTTGACGTTTGTAAGTGTTTTTAGATCAACCGGCGGAGCTTTGCCTTCCGCCAGAACACGATTGTAAACACCTTCTCTACCAGTATAAATTAAGCCATCTAGATAGACGACTTGCCCAATTTCCAACGCAGCGATGTCTGAGTCTGCAATGGGGGCATTCAGGCGGACTTTTTGGATTTTTCCACTTGCGGCCATGATATTTCATTCCTGCGCATATACGGGGTGAACCAATTTGGTTCGGAGCGAAGTTGAACGCTTCCATTGGCATAAATTCGAGCTGTTGCACGTCTCGAGGAAAGACAAAAAGCATGAATTGAAATGGGCATGCCACCCGTATGTGTAAAACCACATTCTATATGACAATCGACGACCATGGAGGAGCCAACAAAGCCCATGGCGCCCATTCCTACCGAATTGCCGAGGTCTTTCAACTCTGCTTCTAATTTAGCAACTTCGGGATCAGGATTTGCCTCTCCAACAGCACGCAAGCAGGCAGCCTGTTTACCTAGAACCATGCACGTGTCTTTAGATCCACCTAAACCGATACCGATTATTGCGGGTTGGCATGCCAAACCTCTTTTTCCAAACGCGATGATTGCATCTAGAAAGAAGCGTTTTATCCCATCTACGCCATCTGCTGGGAAAAGCATCCGGTAATCCGTACCAAAGAGACCGCCTTTGTGGACTGTTGTTATTTCAATCCAGTCTGTATCAGGTTCAAAGGAGTATTCGATTTCTGGTGCGTTAAGGCCAACATTGTTATTATTATCGTGGCGGGAAAGAGGGTGGACGCGATTTGGTCGAAGCGGCACGTCATGGGTTGCTCTAGCACAAGCACTTCGAAGTGCCTCCTCTATAGCAACAAACCCACCTTCAATAACAGCCTCGTTGCCTGATTTTACATAGTACCTTGGAACCCCAGTATCCGCACACATAGCTCGGCGGTCGGCCTTCGCTGCCTCATAATTTTCCAGCATCGCCTCTAGAACAAAGTGGGACAGGTCGCCTTGTTCTGTTGCAACGAGCGCTTTGAGACCAGTTAGGTAATCGTCGGGAATTTCGATGGCAGCTTTACACATCGCATCATATGCCGCCGCCTCGACAGTAGATATTGGGATCATAATTAACTTCCAGCCTGATGTGTGAGGATGAGCGTACCAGGTTTTTCAAACAGCTGCGAGTGTTGGTGGAGCGCCGGCATCGTCATCAATCAAGCTATCTCCTGGTTTAACGATATTAAAGTCAACAGGCTTGCTGGTAACGGAGAGTTCTCCATTGGATGCCATTTTAACACTCGTAAAATGAGTGCTCAAAAGGTCACCTGTCTCTGGAAAATCACTTCGGAAATGAGCGCCACGAGAATCCTCTCGCCCCCTTGCTGCTTCGCAAATAGCTTCTGAAGCGAGGATCTGACTTTCTAGATTTAGCCAGTCATGCCATGATAGATTAAAGGCGCGACCTGTGTCAGCGATGCCTGTGTGTTTTAACTCTTTTTTAAGGTCCGAGAGAGCGGCAGCTCCTCTTTCAAGGCTGTTTGCATCCCGAATTATTCCAACATCATCCCACATCAGGGCATATAATCGTTCTCTTATACTGTTAACGTCGCCAGTTGGTTTACCGAAGGGAGCTAGGACGGTCGCAATACAATTATCAATCTCGGACTCATCAGGGTCCGACCAGTCGTGCCGTCCTGCCGTGAGAGCCTTTGCCATTTCATCTCCCGCCAAGCCCCCAAAAACGGTCGAATTTGCAACACCATTTCCCCCTAAACGGTTTGCGCCGTGAACTCCACCAGCGTCTTCACCAGCCACATAAAGTCCTGGGATTTCTGTGGTGCAACCGGGTTCAAATTCTACTCCACCCATCATGTAGTGGGCGGTTGGGACAACCTCGACACGACCGGATGCAAGATCAAACCCACAATCGTTGCAACGATCGACCATACCTTTGAACTGTTTTCGAACTGCTTCTGGGCCTAAGTGTTTCATTTCAATATAAACACCGCCCATCGGAGTTGTGCGACCCGCCCGCATTTCGGCATCGATCGCCCTTGAAACGATGTCCCGCGTCGCTCTCTCACCATGGTCATGGTAATCAAACATAAAGCGGTTGCCATCTCCATTTAGCAGATATCCGCCCGCTCCCCGTAGGCCTTCTTCCAAAACT
>VMBT01001325.1_pt1 | contig 13231 bp, 9 predicted proteins | sample 4404301 | NCBI WGS metagenome assembly VMBT01 (sample SAMN12238535, study PRJNA552566) | marine metagenome | isolation source: Coastal seawater | place: USA: coastal Georgia, Sapelo Island | collected 2008-08/2009-08
TCCAGCAAGTGGGAACCCCTGATTTAATCATGCTGACTGTGGCAGTCCAGCGGCTACAAGCGATTAGTTAGTGATAAAAATTTGCAAGTCATTGGCAGACATCCCAGGGAAAATAAGCCAATAAATCTATTTTTCCAATAGCTTTTACATTGCAAAAGAGAAAGGCGGTCTGCTTCCATCAAGATATTTCTTTTAGGATTGTCACCCTTCCGCTGAAGAGTGAAGGGACCGACCTAAAAAATCATTCAAGAAATCTCGATGGTAGTCGTCAAAGGTATTATGCAGATCCCCTGATCAGGACAAGCAATTCTGCCAGCATAAAATTGTTGCACAAAATTCATTGCGACCTTACGATATTCGATGGAAGCTAGTAAAAAATAAGAAAAAATCATTCAAGATTTTAAAAAGTTAAATGCAGGTAGTGTGTGAAATTCATTGAAAAAATCCTCATAAAAAATAAAAAAGGTGAGTAAATGGAGAAATCACAGAGCCTTAGTCATGTGCAAGAAATACAAAAAGTAATTTATGAAAAATCTCTCATTCCTAGAGATCTTGCCATCTTAGAATCCTGGAAAAGATGTGTTCAATTACATTCCCTTGATCCTCTAATTAGCAAAGATGCCTATATCCTACCAGAAGCAAAGCTTAAGCAGCATCAGGAGCAACTAGAAGATTTAATGCGTACAGCTCGATTTGGATTGGAGACTTTGTATCAGGAAATTGTAGGACAAAATTATGTTGTGTTACTAACAGATGCTGAAGGAGTTACTGTTGATTATATCGGAGACCCTTACAAAGATGATGAACTAAAGCAAGCAGGCCTATATCTAGGATCTGAATGGAGTGAGCATCGAGCTGGTACCTGTGGGATAGGCTCCTGTATCTACACAGGAGAGCCAATCACTGTACACCAAACAGATCATTTCGATGCTTCACATATTAGTTTAACTTGTACAGCAGCCCCCATCTATAATCCATTAGGCGAACTTTCCGCTGTGCTTGATGTTTCTGCACTTCATTCTCCGGAGATTAAACAATCTCAAGCTTTCGCTCAACATCTTGTGAGATTATGGGCAATTAGAATTGAAATGGCTGTGCTAGTAAACAACTTTCAATCAGAGTGGATAATTACTTTCAGCAAGTCCTCTGTCTTCTTTGCTGTTGCACCCGAATATGCAGTAGCTTTGGATGAAAATGGGAGAATTACAGGAGCGACAAGAAACGCTACAATGCTCTTTAATTCAACAGGTAGTTTCCTACTGAATCAGCAAATTATTGGCACATCAGTTACAGATTATCTTGAGATAGATTTGGAAGACGTTCCAAAATTGAGTCGGACTGCTTCAGTTAATGAAAGAATTGTTAGAATGCATAATGGAGAAACACTATTTGTCACAGTAATTTCTACCAAAAAGAAAATAAATAATATAATTTCTAACCCTAGTTCCAGAGCATATGGAATACTACATGGCGGTGATCCACAGGTCGAAAGGATTGCACAAAAAATCGAAAAAATAGCACAAATTGAAGTAAATATATTGCTACATGGCGAGACAGGAACAGGTAAAGAGTTTCTCTCAAAATATATCCATAAATTGAGGAGATCAAATAAACCATTTATTGCAATCAACTGTGCCTCTATACCTGAAAATTTAATTGAGAGTGAGTTATTTGGTTATACATCAGGTACATTTACGGGAGCACGAAGAGAAGGGAAAATTGGACTGATTGAGCAAGCAAATGGGGGAACACTTTTTCTAGATGAAATTGGTGATATGCCATTTAATCTACAGGCGAGATTATTGAGAGTTTTGTCTGAAAAAGAAGTAGTGCGAATTGGTTCTTCTGCAACCAAAGCCATTGACGTGCGAGTAATCAGCGCTTCTCATAGAGATTTAAGAAAATTAGTTGCAGACGGTAAATTTCGAGAGGATCTCTACTACAGAATAGCGGGGATAACTTTTTGTTTGCCTCCTCTTCGAGAGAGGAAAGATTTGGAATGGTTAATTGGCAAATTTCTTGGGAATGAGAAGGAGAACAGTTCGATTTTATTAGAACCCAAAGCAAAGCAAGCGTTGCTAGAGTACAAGTGGCCAGGAAACATCCGTCAGATGGCCAACACACTCTCGCTGACCAAAGCTTTGAGTGAGGGGTCAATTTCATTTCATGATTTGCCAGAAGAAGTGCAACTCAATTCTACTTACAATAGTAGTGACGAGTCTCTAGAAGATTTGCTTGAAGGCCTGAACTGGAACATCACTGCAGTTGCCAACTATCTGGGATGTGAGCGCTCAACGATTTATAGAAGAATGAAAAAAGCTAAAATTGTGATTGAACGGCCTGACAAAGGGTTGGAGTGATTTAGATCTGTGCTTGCTGCTCAATCAAATTTTCTCTTGTGATCTGAAATTCACGAATAACCTAGAAATCTGATTTAACCGACTACCAAATACCAATCGATCAAAATACCTCTGTAGTGTTGATTACAAGATTCTTGTTCAACTTGAGTGCCGAATAAAGAGTGTATTTTCCGAATCAATCTTCCTTTTGCTCCCTTATTGAAGTTCAAACGAACTTCAGTGTTGCATGCAACACTCTGCAACGTTTGATGCAACACTCCTACTTGTACATCCCAACAAAAAAAGATTTATAAATATATAATATTATTTATTAAATATAAATTTTATTTTGTGGCACAAAAAATGTTCTTTAAGCCTCTTCAGGAAAACTTTCCAAGTCCAGTGTAAGAGGTTCTCAACAACGTCCGAAGCATACACGGGAGTTGCGGCTGAGATTTGGAAATTCAGTTGTCTTTTCACCTCTAACAATGAATCAGAATGAGAGCTCAAGTCTTATACGAGTACGATCCGCAAATGAAAAATGATGTTTGGGTTAAAGAAGCCGAATGGGTAGATCCAAAGATCGAGAAATCGTCTGATGTGATTGTAAAGATCGGTGCAGCCGGTGTCTGCCGAACAGATCTGCATATCATTGAAGGAGTTTGGCGCCACATCCAGGATCCAGACAATAAGCTGTTGCCATGCATTATGGGGCATGAAAACGCGGGCTGGGTCGAAGAAGTTGGAGCAGATGTGACAACCTTCAAGAAAGGTGATGCTGTGATCCTGCACCCATTGATCTCCGGAACAGACGGGACATGTCTGTCTTGTAGACGTGGACATGATATGCACGCTGAGGATGGTGCATTCCCTGGGCTGAATATTAAAGAGGGTGGTTACGCTGAGTATTTGAGGACAAGCGTCAGAAATCTGATCAAACTACCTCAAGGGTTGACTCCGAAAGATGTCGCTCCATTTTCTGATGCTGGTTTGACCGCCTACCGAGTTGTCAAAAAAGCAACGAGACACCTGCTGCCGGGAGAAGCCTGTGTGATCATTGGTGCAGGTGGACTTGGACACATTGCTATCCAGTGTTTGAAGGCAATGTGTGCCGCCGACATCATTGTTGTTGAAAAATCTCAAAATGCTTTGAAGCATGCCTTGGAATTGGGTGCGGATAAAGGAGTCTTGATTGATGGCAATGAAGTCAATGCGATTTTAGAACTAACAAATGGCAAAGGAGCTGAGGCGGTCATAGATTTTGTTGGAGAGCATGGCTCGACTTCGATGGGACTGAAGATGACAGCCAACGGCGGTTACTACTACATCGTTGGATACGGTGAAGAAATCAAAGTTCTAGCGGTGGATATGATTATTTCTGAAAAGAATATTATCGGAAATCTCGTTGGAACGTGGGCGGAATTGTACGAGTTGATGGAATTGGCTAATAAGGGATTGGTGAAGCTGTCCATGCAGGAGTATAGCTTGGACGATGCCAATAAGGCCTTGCATGACCTAAACGAAGGGAATGTCAAGGGGCGCGCTGTTCTAGTTCCTTGAAAGAGGACTACCAACATTACAACGTAGGAGATGATGATGCAGAAAATGATCAAGATTTTGGCTCTAGCGTTCGCAACCAGCATGGTTGCATCAGTTGCCAGTGCCGATAAGTGGAGTGACCAGTTTCCACACATTAAGAACACAGGCGATATTCCAGGTGAGTGTTCTTATGAGTCGATGTCTAAGAAAGATTACAGCGGAAGGAAATTGACGATCAGTACTCATGCGGTACCTGTCATGGGTGAACCTACAGCACTGCATGCCGAGCAATTCGAAAAGCTAACAGGGGCGAACGTGGAAGTTGTTCACTCACCTGCTGGAGATCTCTATTCGAAAGCGATGATTCCCTTTCAGGCTGGACAAGCCCCCTATGACATCGTGTTTGGGTTCTCGAACTTCATTCGAGATTGGATGCAGTATCTTGAGCCCGTTCCTGAGTACTATGTGAACATGCGCCAAATGCAAGATGTCACAAAGAGCCACATCGATGTGGCATCTTGGGATGGGCAGATGATGCAATTCCCAATTGATGGAGACCGCCACTATCTCAAGTATAGGAAAGATGTTATCGACAATCCCGAGTACCAGAAAAAATACAAGGCCGACACAGGCAAAGAACTGAGGGTGCCCAGAACTTGGAAAGAGTACGGTGAGATGGCGTCCTACTTCAACGGCTGGGACTGGGATAATGATGGAGAATTGGAGTATGGTTCAGCGGAGGTAATGAAGAAGGATGACTTGATGTACGCAGCCTTTTTCAGCCGAGCAGTAGCTTACGCCAAAAATCCTAGAACCCCAGGGGGCTTTTTCTTCGACTTAGAAACAATGAAGCCCTTGATCAATAGTCCAGGATTTGTTGAAGCATTGACTGACTGGGTAGAAGCGACAAAATACGTTCCTCCAGGTGGAATCAATTTTGGTTTGGGTGATGAGATCAACTCATTTGGTGGAGGCCAAACTCTTTTCAGTTTTTCCTGGGATGATGCTTTTGTAGCTGCGATGGAGGACAATAGTCCGATCAAGAACAAAGTCGGTGCTGCCCCTCTACCAGGCTCTGATCGTGTTTGGAATCGTGTCAAGGGTGCCTGGGAGAATCAGTATAACCAAGCCCCTTACATTGTTTGGGGCTGGGCTGCAGCAGTAGCCAAGAAGAGCAAAAATCACGATATGGCCTTTGATTATCTGTGCTTTTTTGCCAATGACGCAAACCACCAAGCGGATATTGCCATTGGTCGCTTCGGTGTGAATCCGTTCAAAAAATCTGACTTTGTTCCAGAAATATATGTCGAGCGACAAGGTTGGGACAAAAAGATTGCCGAGGAATACGCTGAAACACTTATGAACATGGAGGAGAAGAGTACCAACAGAGTGTTCCCGTTACGAGTACCGGGTGTGTTTCAGTTCACCAGTGCCGTGGCAACAGGCACTTCCAAGGCTTTGGCAGGTCAACTTTCACCTCAGGAAGCATTGGATGAAGTCGCTAGAAACTGGGAAAAAATCCTGAGCCGCGTTGGTGAGGACAATGTCAGAGAAGCTTATGCGATCGGTGTTGCTCTTGAAGATAATCTCAAGTAATCGGAACTGATTCATAACCACAAGGAGCAGGAGAATTCGTGTTCGTCTATTCTCCTGCTCTTTTGATAACGCACTTAAGGCACTCAATGAAAGGGTAGAACGAATATATTGAACCAGTAGAACATCTTCCATAATTCAGAAATCTAATAAAATTAGCTAAATCATTACTACTCTTAGCTAGTTAATCCCTATCTGCACATATCCAATGAATTTTGGCCATAAATACATTTTTCTTTTTCCAGGTCTTGTAGTTTTACTTGGAATTATAATTTTTCCGATTCTATTTACTATCAGACTGAGTCTGTCAAGTTGGGATAGTTTCTTTCCAGGTCTTGACTTCATTGGAATAGAGAACTATGTGCGCCTCTTCACAGATGATCCAAGATTCTGGGAATCATTCTTTAGGCTGAGTTTCTTATCAATTACTACGGTTTTCTTACAATATGTAATAGGTTTTGGTCTCGCACTTTTAGTATGGCAGGATATCAAATTTAAGAGGTTTTTTCGCGTGTTGTTCTTGATTCCGATGATGACAACACCAGTGATTATGACAGTAATTTGGAAAACATTTTTTCATGAATCTTTAGGACCAGTGAATGATTTTCTGAGTCTTTTTGATTTAACACCTCTTTGGCTCAGTGATGAGTATTTGGCAAAAGTTACAGTGATCATTGTTGAAGTTTGGCAGTGGACACCATTCATGTTTTTACTTCTGTTAGCTGGCCTCTTGTCATTGCCAAAGGAGTCATATCTTGCGGCCTCAATTGATGGAGCAGGGCCAATCAGAAAATTTGTATATGTGACTTTCCCCTTGATGGCTCCAATTTCTATTGGTGCAATCATCATTCGTCTTATCGAAGCATCTAAAATCATGGATACGGTTTACGTGCTAACATCTGGTGGTCCAGGAACCTCCACAGAAACGTCAAGTTTTTACATTTTTATCAAAGGTTTGAGAGAATTCCAAATGGGATATTCTGCAGCACTCTCATTCACTTACCTAGTAATTATGATTGTCAGTCTTACGATAATTGCAAAAGTGTTGGTCAAGCTTATGATAAGAGAAAAATAGATATGAGATCATTTTATACATTTATAAAATATTCATGCATTTGTCTTTGGTCAGTCTTTGTTGTGATGCCATTTCTTTGGGCAATTTCTACATCGTTCAAAGATTTTAATTCTGTGACTGGCGGGGCTACTTACATTCCTTGGCTTCAGTTTGAGCCATCTTTAGAAGGTTGGGATGTACTGCTGCGAACTCCAGCGAATGGTGGTGTTGATATTGTTGAACCATACTTTAACAGTATCCTTGTTACCTGTGTTGCCAGTTTGATTAGTATTATTCTTGGAACTTTATCTGCTTATGCTTTGTCCAGGTTTACATTTAAGGCAGGATTTATAAAAAATAATGATATTACATTTTTCTTCATATCTCAGCGCATCATGCCGCCTGTCGTTCTTTCAATTCCATTCTTTATTATGTTAGGATTTTTGGGGTTGTTAGATACAATTTTAGGACTAGTAATTGTGTATATTGTTTTACTGATGCCAATTGCTGTTTGGATCATGGTTGACTTCTTCAATAAAATTCCTAGAGAGATTGATGAAACAGCACTAATTGATGGTTGTAACCCATTTCAAGCGTTCTTTAAGGTAGTATTACCAAACTCAATTCCAGGATTAATCGTTGCAGGTTTATTCTGTTTAATCTTTGGTTGGACAGACTTCTTTTTTGCTTTTATTTTAACGTTTACAGAAGTGCAATTGTTGCCTGTACGAATTGTCGCATTAAATTCGTCAATTACACCTTGGTGGAGCCTCTCAGCAGCAGCACTGGTCTCTGTTGCACCACTTATTGTGGTGGCCTTTATTGTTGAGCGCTATCTCTCCAAAGGTAATCTATCTGGAGCTCTGAAATAGATGGATCTCGTCGCCGAAAATTTGGTTTTTCGACCAGAGAATGAATATCATTTGAACAATGTGTCATTTACAATGACACGTGGGAAACTTTACACCATCCTGGGGCGCACGTTAGCTGGTAAGACCACATTGCTGAAAACTATTGCTGGGTTGATTGCTCCAGACAGTGGTTCCATCACCTATTCTGGAAAAGAATTCGGATCGCTACCAGTGTGGAAACGGAATGTGGCGATGGTCTACCAGCAATTCATCAATTACCCTCATTTAACAGTATTTGATAACGTTGCTTTCCCTCTGAAACAGCGAAAAGTATCAACTGCCACGATTCAACAAAAGGTTTCCCAGGCTCTTCAGCAGGTTGGCTTACAAGGATTTGAAGAAAGAAAAATCCAAGCTCTCTCTGGTGGACAACAGCAGCGTGTTGCGCTTGCGCGTTCCCTGGTTAAAGAAGCTGAGTTGCTGCTGCTCGATGAGCCACTCGTCAATCTGGATTATAAGCTCAGAGAACAGTTGCGGGATGAGTTTCGTGGTATCTTCAACTCAGGATTGATGGATCAATCCATTCTGATTTATTCCAGCACTGATCCAGTAGAAACAATGCAACTGGGTGGTGATGTGGTTGTAATGGATGAAGGCTCCGTTTTACAGCAGGCAAAGGCTCAGGATGTATTTGAACATCCAGCAGATACAAGAGTTGCTCTGATCGCGAATGACCCAGCTATGAATCTGATTGCTGGAGAGAAAACGGGTGGCATGATTGCGATTAATCAAGCCATTCGAATGGACGTACCACGTCACTTGAAAAGTTTAATGGATGGTAGATACACATTTGGAATTCGAGCCGCTGACATCTCTATCGATAAAGAGGGCGATCTTTGGGAAGTTGAACTTTCTGAAATTAGTGGTTCAGAGACTTTCATTCACCTCCGTAACGGTGAACATTCCATAGTAGGGCTTCTGGAAATGGTAAAGGATATTCAGATTGGGGAGAAAATTTCTGTCCAGTTCGATACTCAATGGCTGTATGCTTTTGATCAAAAAGGTGATTTGGCAGCCTCTCCCTTTCAAAAGGCTGACTGATGGCAAAAATTGAATTAAATCAGATCGCCCATACCTACGATATAGATATTTCAAATCCAACCTACGCTCTCGAAGAATTCAGTATTACTTGGGAGGATGGTGGTCGCTACGCGATACTAGGGCCTTCTGGATGTGGAAAAACAACCATGCTGAATATTATGTCCGGCATTGTTCATCCTACTCAAGGAAGAATTCTTTTTGATGGTGTAGACGTCACGGCTACAGATACTTCGAACAGAAATATTGCCCAGGTTTTCCAGTTTCCTGTGATTTACAACACCATGACTGTTCAGGAAAATTTGGCCTTCCCGTTGGTCTGTCGTGGTGTTGCTAATTCGAGAATCAAGGAAAAGGTCGATGAGGTTGCAGAAACCTTGGGCTTAACCAATCTGCTTCGCAAACTCGCTCTCAAACTGACAGCAGATCAGAAGCAGTTGATCTCGCTTGGCCGTGGTCTGGTCCGAGACGATGTAGCGGCTGTTTTGATGGATGAGCCACTCACAGTGATTGATCCTGATTTGAAATTTCGGCTCCGAAGAAAGCTGAAGGAAATCAACGAAAAGTATAAACTAACTTTGATCTATGTGACTCACGATCAGAATGAGGCAATGACTTTTGCCGAACAAATTGTGGTCATGGACAAAGGAAAGATTGTTCAAGTTGGCACTCCCAGAGATTTGTTCGAAAAACCAGAAACCACATTTGTTGGGTACTTTATAGGTTCACCCGCAATGAACCTATTCAAGTGCGAAGTTGCTTCAGAAGATGAGGTTCTATTTTGTGGGGCCAAGTTCAAAACATCTTCTGACCTGCGTAGTGTCAGCCAATCTTCAGAAGTCCAGATGGGAATCAGATCAGAGTTTATTCAAGTCGCTTCGGAAAAGTCTGAGAATACAATTCCAGCGAAAGTAAAAATGATCGATGATTGTGGAAATTTTAAGTTGATATCAGCACAATGTGAGAACTTTGAAGTGAAGGTAAAGGTTAACCGACAAATGTCTATCAGCCAGGAAAGCTTACTACTAAAATTCCCAGCAGAAAAATGCTGTGTTTATCACGGTGAAAAATTAGTTTGATTCAAGTGCAAATTTAAAAAATTATTCGATCTTATATTCAAATTGAACATCTTCTTACTTCAATCAAGTCAACAGATGAGAAACCATAAGTTTAAATATCTATCAAATATTATTTTTTTATTAATTTTTTTGATAATAATACCACCCCTTGGCTCAGCAAAAAACTTATGTAAATCCAATTGTGAACCAGATTATGAAATAATTACAAATGACTTAAGCTATCCTTGGGGCCTAGCATTCCTAGACGAAACGAGGATATTAATTTCAGAAAGAAGTGGCTTATTGAAGCTAATCGATGGTGAATCAATTCAGAATGTAGAGACTGGGTTGCAATTGAGTTTTGCAGGTCAAGGTGGGTTATTAGATATAAAAAAGTCGCCAAACTATGATCAGGATCAACGTTTATATTTAACCTATTCAAAAAGAAGAAAAGGCTTATCTACAACTGCTTTGATACGTTTTAAAATTGAATCAAATACAATTACGAATGTTGAAGAGATTTTTGAAGCACTACCTTATGTTGGGTCAAACATACACTACGGATCCAGAATCACCTTCGATGAATCAGGACACCTTTTATTGACTGTTGGAGACCGATTCAATTATTCAACAGCAAGTCGCATTGTGGATGTCTTCGCGGCAGACCCACAAAGATTGGATAATCATTTAGGAAAGACAATTCGATTGAATCTCGATGGGACTACACCAAAAGATAATCCTTTTTTAGGATCAGCCGGTGCGTTGCCTGAGATCTTTACCTATGGTCATCGTAACCCGCAGGGTATTTACTACAATTCAACTGATGGTCAGGTCTACATTGTTGATCACGGCCCAAAAGGTGGAGACGAAATCAATCAATTAATTGCGGGAAAAAATTATGGTTGGCCAGTCGCCACCTATGGCAAAGACTACAATGATGAAAGGGTAGGAGTAGGATCTCGGTATGCTGGTATTGAAGAACCTCTGCACTACTGGGACCCATCGGTAGCTCCCTCCTCACTCTTGATATATGGTGGGGAAAATTACCAGAACTGGAAAAACAGTTGGTTTGTCACGACCTTGAGAGAGAGAACTCTGATCCGATTTGTCAGAAGAGAGAATCAACTTATTGAAGAACGTCTTTATCAAAATGAATTCGGTCGAATTCGGAAAATCGAAGCCTCTCCGACTGGAGATTTGTTTCTGCTAACAGATGGAGGCAAAGGGAGTCTAGTCAAAATTCTTGGAAGTAGTCGTTAGTACTAAGCCAACTCTGTATGTTGAGTGTATATCCAGAATTCCGATGCTATAACGCCACCAGTCCGATCCGTGAAATTCTAGCCCACGACTTCCCCTGAACCTAAAAAATCACAACCTACTACTCTTCCTCTCGACACCGTCTCAGAACCCAGCCCTTATCTCAACAAGCTTGACTTAGTTGTCTCTCTTGTCTGACCAATTGATTGCTTGTTTTTTTACACTTTAGCAATCGGATCTTAAGTGAAAACTTGAGTTGATATTTCTTGGATAAGATCTTCTAAAAATTATTCAAAGAATAATCTGTTTTCATTTACATCAGTAAGGCTATTTTTATGATTTAACAACCAAAGACGTTATTTGCTATTATGGAATAGATTATAGTAACTAAATTTGTTTACTCGATTCCCATAGATAGCGAGAGGAGAGCAAAAAAACTGAATATTCAATAGTTTAAAAAAATAAATTGAGCGAAGAAGGTCTTAAAAAACAAAAGAATTTTATTCTTAAAAGATAAAGTAGGCACAAAAAATTAGGATTTAGATAGTTTTTCAAGCGACAGTTTTATACAAAATCTAAGCTGGTTTGTGGAGTGAAACTAAGCAGAAAAGATGAGAGCTTGACTTCGAATTATGTTCGGCCGATAACCGATAAGTCGCTTCCAAAACTCCGCTCGTTGTTCAGTAGTGGGTGGGAAGATTTTTCGGGAGGAATTTCCCTTCCAAAAGCAAGCAACAGGATAAGCCATGAATGATTCAGTGAAGCAAAATGAAGTGAAGCAGGTGAATCGCCGATCCTTCCTGAAGGGAACGGCAGCAGTTGGCGCAGTCGCCGCTGCCTCCACAATCGGTGCGCCAGCGATCCATGCTGGAGCGCACAGTGGTGCAGTCACGCTAAAAATGCAGACATCTTGGTCAGCATCAGACATTTTCCAGGAGATGGCCAAGCAGTACGTAGATCGTGTTGAAGCTATGTCCAACGGCCGTCTGAAGATTGATCTTTTACCCACTGGTGCTGTTGTCGGCACCACGCAGGTGTTGGATGCTGTCAATGACGGTGTCATTGACGCAACGCACACTGTACCGGTTTACTGGTACAACAAGAACAAGGCGGCATCGATGTTTGGGACTGGACCCGTTTTGGGCGGCAACGCGAACACAATGCTTGGCTGGTTCTATCGTGGGGGTGGAAAGGAACTCTACCAGGAGCTGACCCAGGATATCATGGGATTGAACATTGTTAGCTTCATGGGCTTCCCGATGTTCGCACAGCCTTTTGGTTGGTTCAAGGGTCAGGTCAACTCTCGTGGAGATCTGCAAGGATTCAAATATCGAACAGTTGGTTTGGCTGCAGATCTGCTGAACAGAATGGGAATGACTGTGGCTCAGTTACCAGGTGGGGAGATTGTGCCTGCAATGGAGAAGGGTGTAATTGATGCCTTTGAATTCAACAACCCAACCTCTGACAAGCGTTTTGGCGCCGCTGACGTAGCCAAGAACTATTATCTCTCATCCTACCATCAAGCGTCCGAAAGCTTCGAATTCATCTTCAACAAAGATGTTTGGTCAGATCTTGATCCAGATCTACAAGCCATCCTTCAGTACGGTGTGGAGGCTGCTTCCACAGCCAATACCATGCTGGCCCTGGATCAGTATTCTGCTGACTTGGCAGATCTACAGTCTAAAGGAGTTACGGTTCATCGAACCTCCAAGGATATTCTCTCTGGACAATTGGATGCCTGGGATCAGGTGATTACAGAGATACTGGAGAAAGATCCGTTCATGAAGAAGTGTCTCGACAGCCAGAAAGCTTGGGTAGAGCGGGTTGCCTTCTTCGAGATCATGGCAGCTACCGATCTAGTCACTGCCTATGACCATTACTTCCCTGGTCGCCTGAAAATGTGATGACCATCCGGCTGATCATCCTGATTGGCCGGTTCCTTCTCTCAGTGAGTTCCCGGTTCATGCCCTTGCCTTGGTTCTGTCAAGGAACTGGGAACTTCTGCGTTTTCTGTTCCCCTCTCTGCCGAAGGTAGAGTCATGTACGCATTCATTCATTTTGCCGATAACCTGTCCGCCTGGTTTGGGAAAGCCTTCGGTTGGTTGATCATGTTGATGACCCTTGGAATGAGTTACGAGGTCTTCGTTCGCTACATTTTGAATTCGCCAACGCCTTGGGCCCTAGATGTTTCCTATATCATGTACGGAACCTTGTTTATGATGGGTGGTGCCTACACTCTGGGCAAGAATGGGCATGTCCGGGGAGACTTTCTCTATCGCAACTGGAAGCCCAGTACCCAGGCCCGCGTTGATCTGATTTTGTATTTTGTCTTTTTCTTCCCCGGAGTTTTGGCGCTCTCGATCACTGGTTTCAAGTATGCAGCCCGATCTGTCCGGTTTGGTGAAGTTAGCATCAACAGTCCGGCTGACATACCAATTTTCC
>VMBT01001331.1_pt1 | contig 13218 bp, 14 predicted proteins | sample 4404301 | NCBI WGS metagenome assembly VMBT01 (sample SAMN12238535, study PRJNA552566) | marine metagenome | isolation source: Coastal seawater | place: USA: coastal Georgia, Sapelo Island | collected 2008-08/2009-08
ATGTTCTTTGTTGCATGGTTCTGGGCTTACTTTGATATAAGTTTGTTTCCAAATGAATTTGTTGGAAATGTATGGCCACCAAAAGATATTGAAACATTTGATCCTTGGGACATTCCTTTAATAAATACTTTAGTTTTATTATTATCAGGAACAACTGTTACTTGGGCTCATCACGCTTTATTAGAAGATGATAGAAAAGGATTTATACAAGGTTTAACACTAACTGTTATTCTTGGTTTCTTTTTTACTTTATTGCAAGCATACGAATATCATCATGCTACTTTTACTTACTCAGGCCATATTTATGGAGCTGTATTTTATATGGCGACAGGTTTTCATGGTTTTCACGTAATAATTGGAACAATATTTTTAGCAGTATGTTTGTGGAGAGGAAGACTTGGTCATTTTACTAAAGATCATCATTTTGGATTTGAAGCAGCTGCTTGGTACTGGCATTTTGTTGATGTAGTTTGGTTATTCTTATTTGCTGCAATTTATATTTGGGGAAGTTAATATTTATCCTTGAAGAATAAATTACTATTTTCAGTTTTTGTTTATTTTATTATTTTAACTCTGCTCTCTCTTGGGTTTTGGCAAATTTATAGATTAAATTGGAAATTAGAGCTAATTGAGCAAATAGAAAATTCTTTAAAAAACGACCCAGTGGAATTATCCAATGTTGAAAAAAAAAACTATCTTAGAATAAAAACAAGTGGAGATATTGATTTTGATAAACAAATTTACTTGTACAATTTAAATGATGCAGGGAAACCTGGATTTGAGGTAATTAATCCAATAAAAATTGGTGACGAAAATTACTTAATGAATAGGGGATGGATACCTTTTGAAAAAAAAGACCTACCTGAAATAAATTTAGTTGATCAAAATCAAATAGTCGGCACTCTTATGCTACAAACTAAACCAAGTACATTCAAACCAGAAAACGATATTGAGAAAAATTATTGGTTTACTTTGAATAGAGAAGATATTTCAAAATTTACTGGAAGAAATTTTTCAGAGTATGTCATTTATTTAAACGGTGATTATAAAATTCCAAAACCAAGAGTGATTACTGCTAAAATTTCAAATAATCATAAGAAGTATGCAATTACTTGGTTTTCTATGGCGATTTCAATTCTTTTAATATATTTATATTTTAGGAAAAAAAATTATTAAATGAGATACGTAAGTACAAGAGACACATCAAAAACCTTTGAATTTAAAGACGTTTTTATCAAAGGCCTTGCTGATGATGGAGGCTTATTTATTCCAGAAAAATTAACGAAATATACTGAAAATGAAGTTAAAGATTTTAAAAAACTAAGCTACTCAGAGTTAGCCAAAAAGATCGTTCATCCATTTATTGGTAATTTCATGTCACAAGCTGAATTGAGTAAAATTATTGATAAGTCTTACTCTGCATTTAGAAGAGATAATGTTGTAGATTTCATAAAGCTTGGAGATAGAACTGTGTTAGAACTGTTTCATGGTCCGACTTTAGCTTTTAAAGATGTTGCTATGCAACTTTTAGGTAACTTTTACGAGTATTACCTAAATAATGAAAATCAAAAGATTAATATTGTTGTTGCTACATCTGGAGATACTGGTGCTGCAGCAATTGATGCAATTAAAGGTAAAAAAAATGTTAATATTTTTGTGCTTCATCCAGATAATCGTGTTTCACCAGTTCAAAGAAAATTAATGACAACAGGTAAAGACGAAAACGTATTTAACATAGCCATAAAGGGAAATTTTGATGATTGTCAAAACTTGGTTAAATCCATGTTTGCAGATAAGAAATTTTCAAGTGACATTAAAATGTCAGGTGTAAACTCTATTAACTGGGCGAGGATTATTGCTCAAAGTGTTTATTACTTTTATAGTTATTTATCAGTTGAAGATGCAAGTGAACCAACAAATTTTTCAGTGCCGACAGGAAATTTTGGAGATGTATATGCAGGATATTTAGCCAAAAAAATGGGCTTGCCGATAGATAAATTGATTGTTGCAACTAATCAAAATGATATTTTACATAGAGCAATTTCAAAAGGTAGTTATGAAGCAGAAAAAGTTTCAGAAACTATCTCTCCAAGTATGGACATACAAATAGCCAGTAATTTTGAAAGACTTATATTTGATCTTAATAATGGAGACGATCAACAGACTTCTCTAGATATGAAAAATATTAAAGAGAAGGGACAGTATTTAATAAATGACGATAAATTAAATAAAATTAGCGAAAACTTTTTATCAGCTAGAATGAGTGAGGATGAGACCTTAGAGGTAATTAAAAATGTATATGAAAAATTTGCCGTAGTTTTAGATCCACACACAGCTATTGGGTATGGAGCATTTGATAAACATAACTTAAAAGGAAACAATATCGTACTTGCAACAGCGCATCCCTGCAAGTTTCCAGGCGCCATTCAAAGTGCAATTAATGTGAAAGCAGAATTGCCCAATGAATTAACTTTTATTTTAGATCAAAAAGAAAATTATGATATTGTTGAAAATGATATTGAAAAAGTAAAACAACATATTAAAGATAGAACATAATGAAAATAAACGAAAATGATTTACTGCCTAATTCAGAAGTATTTGTTTTAGAAAATGGTGAGCCAACTAAAAAAAAAATTGAAGATTTTTTCAAAAATAAAAAAGTAGTTTTATTTGGATTACCAGGTGCTTATACATCAGTGTGTTCTGCTAAACATTTACCTGGTTATGTTAAGTTGCATGATAAGTATAAAGAAAAAGGTATTGATCATATTATTTGCATATCTGTAAATGATCCTTTTGTTATGAATGCCTGGGGAAAAGAAAATAACGTAGGCGATAAAATTATTATGATGGGAGACCCTTTTTTAAACTTTACTAAAGATATAGGTGCGGATGTTGATAAAAGTGGTAGAGGTTTAGGTATTAGATCAAATAGATACACGATGTATGTTGAAGATATGAAGGTTATTAAGTTACAAGAAGAAAAAGATACTGGATCTTGTGAAATTTCAGCAGCAGAAAATTTTTTAAATTTAGTCTAAATTTGCAGCTTTTTTAGCTAATAAGTCTACTTCTTCATTCATAGGATTTCCATCATGAGCCTTTACCCAATTCCATTGAACATTAAGTGATTTATTCAAATTATATAATTCAATCCACAAATCTTTATTTTTAACATCTTCTTTTTTTGATGTTTTCCAATTATTAGCTAACCAAGTATTAATCCATTCGGTTATTCCATTTTTTACATATTGAGAGTCAGTATATATTTTTATTTCAACACCAGGTTTCATATCCTTCAGTGCATTTATTGGAGCAAGTAGCTCCATTCTATTATTTGTAGTGTTTTTTTCACTACCACTAATTTTTCTTATTTCTTTTTCATCATTTATAATAGCAGCCCATCCACCATTACCTGGATTTGTTAAACAAGAACCGTCTGTATAAATTGTAATCATTAATTTAAATAGTCTTTAAATGAACTTAAATTATTGTGAGAAAGCAATTTTTGATAATATTCATTAGGGTCTTTAATTTTAATCAATGCTGTTTTTGGTGTATTTGAGTAGTCATACAATCTTGTTAACAAATATCTTAATGCTGCACCTCTACATAAAATATTTATAGATTTCTTTTCCTTTGTTGAAATTTTTTTAACGCTTTCATACCCTTTGATTAAATTTTTAATTTTTTTATGATTCATTTGGAATTTTCTCTTTTTATAGTCAAAACAAAGAGCATTGATGCATATAGCAATTTCATACATAAAATAATCATTAGCAGCAAAGTAGAAATCAATAATTCCTGAAAGTTTATTTTTTTTGAAGAATATATTATCTATAAATAAGTCACCATGGATAATACCTTTGGGTAATTGTTTAGGCCAATTTTTATTAATATCTTTTAGGTTATTTTTTAAGAATACTTTTAAATTTGAAAATTTTTTTGACTTAAATTTAATACTTTCCAACAAGGGTTTTAAATTCCTAATACCCATCGAATTTTTTCTATTAAGCTTCATTTTATTTGTGACCACATGCATTCGAGCAATTGTTTTACCAATTACATAACAATCATTTATATTTAAAATTTTTTTATCTTTACCCTCTAAGAATGATACAATACATGCGGTTTTATTTTTTAATTTAATAAGATATTTATTTTCTTTGGTTTTCAGTGGCTTGGGACAGTTTATTTTTGAATTATTCAAATTATCCATTAATTTCATAAAAAAAGGTATTTCTTTTTGCAAAACTCTTTTTTCAAAAATAGTTAAAATGTATTTTTTCTTTTTTGATTTAAGAAGATAGTTTGTGTTTTCTATTCCTTGTTTGATACCTTTAAAACTTATTACTTTATCAATATTAAATTTTTTATTAATAATATTAATTTCTTTTTGATTTATTTTTGTATAGACAGCCATTTTTAATTTAATTTTTTGGGAACTTTAAATACTACATCTTCTTTAATTATTTCAACTTCATCGATACTTATAGAAAATTTATTTTTTAAATCATTAATAAAATTTTCAACTAATATTTCTGGTGCAGATGCTCCTGAAGATATACCTATAGTATTGCAATTTTCTATTTGATCATACGGTATTGAGCTTTCTGAGTGAATAAGTTGTGAATTTTCACAGCCTGATTTTTTTGCTACTTCAACTAGTCTAACAGAATTTGAAGAGTTTCTACTTCCAATAACAAAAAACATATCACAATTTTTTGCAATATTTTTTACTGCCATTTGACGGTTAGTAGTTGCATAACAAATATCTTCTTTCATTGGTTCTTTTATATTAGGAAAATTGGTTTTTAAAATTTTGATTATTTCTTTTGTATCATCAACTGACAAAGTAGTCTGAGTAATATATGCTAATTTTTTGTCTTCTTTATTTTTATAGTTTGCAGCATCTACCTCATTTTGGATTAGATCTATAGAACCTTCATTTAATTGACCCATAGTTCCAATTACTTCTGGATGATTTTCATGACCAATTAAAATTATATGGTAACCAGCTTTATTAAGATTTTCTGCTTCTCTATGAACTTTAGAAACAAGTGGACATGTAGCATCCACATAAGTCATTTTATAACTTTTTGCATCTTCAGGTATTTTTTTTGGAACACCATGCGCTGAAAAAATTACTGGTCTTGATTTATCCTTTATCTCCTCCAGCTCTTCAACAAATATTGCCCCTTTATTTTTTAAATCATCTACAACATACTTATTATGCACTATTTCATGACGCACATAAACTGGAGCTCCAAATTTTTGTATAGATTTTTCTACTATTTCAATTGCTCTTTCTACCCCAGCACAGAACCCACGAGGCGCAGATAATAATATTTTTAATTCTTTATTTTTCATTTTTTTCTAAAAAATATTCCAGCAATATATGTGGAAAGGTTAAAGACGCCAAACCTATAAATATTATTTTTAAAATTGCACTATCTAAATTAAATGAATTATTCAGTAGATATAGTGCAATAAAAGAAAAAATAGCAGTTAAAATTGTTAAAGGTAAAGCTTTTTTAACAAACAATCTAAATCCATTAACTAAACTATTTGGATCAAGATCAATAGCTAGTGAAATTGAGTGTCTAATCGAGTGTAAAAAACAGAAATAAGCAGTAAAAGCAATTAGTGGAGATAAATAGTAATTTAATATTAAAATTGAAAAATAATCTAAAAAAACTACAAATTTTTTTATTTCAAAATTCTTTAAGAAAAGAAAAATACTAGACAGGGTGCTACAGAATATTCCTATTTGAATTACATTATTTGTCTCAATAAAATTTAAACTTGAATAAAATACTTCACTATCGATTAATAATAATTTGAAAATCGCTATTGTTTCCTGAAAATGAAAATACAAAGGAGCAAGTATAATTAAAAATCCTTTGAAAAAATAAAGTATTTGAGTGAAATAAGATTTTTCATTAATCAAAAATTGTGTATCTTCTTTGCCAAAGTGGTAGGAAGCGATCATTAAAAAAATAATTAAAGTTATTGATGGTAACAATATCCAAGTTACGATAACTAATGCCGAAATTAAAATATATATAATGTAGAATATATAACTTGATTTTATATTAAACAATTTAAGCAGTTTTTTTCCTTTAATATGATCTAATGAACCATGGGAAACCCCTATAATTAAAATTAAAAGTAAACACAAAATTGATGAAATATTAAAATTATTAAACTTGAACAGTAAAATACAAAAAATGTTTACAACAAAGAAAAAAATAAATGAATGATTTAGATTTATTTTTTTTATTTTATTGTTCATTTTAAATTAATTCTTTTAAAAATTTCCACTTTGGCATTTTTAGAATTACCTCTAAATCTTCAAAAAAACTGCTTTTATTTGATAAAAAATTGATAGCTGTTTTAGGTTTTGAATTAAAAACTTTGAAAAATATATTGCCCATTTCATTGGAATTATTTTTAAGAACTCTTAATAAGATTTTATCTAAAAAATCATATTTTGAATTAATTTTAAATAAATTTACATTTTTAATATTTTCTATGTTTTCTCTTATATATCTGCTCTGTTCTTGAATATTTAGGAAAGTATAACCCGTACTTAATCTAGTCATGCCTCCTGCTGAGCCTATGTAAATTTCATTTAATTTATTTACATTTTTTTGTCTAAAAAGTGGAATTGCACCAGTTTCTTTGAAATTGATTTTACAGTTTCTGATATTTAGGTGGTTGCTTAAATAATTATCAATTTGTTCATCATAATCTTTGAGTTTTTCATCATTTAGCTCAGATATCCAAGTAGTTTCAACTAATGCATTCCTTTTAGTAAATGGTAGCGTATAAAAAAAATGAACTTTGTTTCTTTGATCACAAGCAAAGTCCATCAAATTGAATATTTCGTCATCAAAAAAGTCTTTTTCTGTTTCTATTTCAACTCCACAAAAGTGTTGCCATAACTCACTCTGTTTATTCTCAAAATTAGGTACACTATTAAATACAATTGAATTTGATTTATCTATTTCATCAATACTTTTAAAAAACTGAATATTTTTATTTAATTTAAGTTTTGAAAGTATTTTTTCGTAGAACATACCACTATCAATTGTTTGATATGGCGTATGTTCGCAATTTATATATTTCGTATTATTGGGTGTATTTATTGTAAAATTATTCCAACTTTTTTTGACACAGTCATCAAAATTATGGGAAAAAACTTTCCAAAATGACCAGGTTTTATCTCTTTTATAATCTTCTCTTGGTTCAATTATTGCTAGGGTTTTATCTTTTAATTTTTCATAAACTTCCAGCTCATATGCTAATGAAAGACCTGCGCAACCTCCGCCTATAATTGTGTAATCAAATTCTTTCATTTAAATTTATTTCTTCATTAATTAAATTATGGTCATGATTAATATTATCATCGTTTTTACTTATAAGTGATAACTTAATTAAGTCAAAAATAGATAAAAAAGTTTCAATAATTTTTTCAATATTTGAAACATAAATTTTTCCAGACTTTTTATAATTTTCTATGTTTTGTTTATTTAAAATTTTATATCCTATTTTTCTATAAACCCTTCTTGCTACTAAAATAGAAAATCTGAAACTTAACGGTATTTCTTTAATTGAGTAAAATGAATTTTCATAAAACTTTTCTGAAAGCTTGATTGTGGTCTTTATGTCCTCAAAACTTTCATTGATATAAAATCTATTATTTTTTTTATCTTCCATAACATCTCTAGAAATATTTGTTAATTGCATAGCAATTCCAAGATCAATAGCTGATTTTAGAGATTGTTCTTTGTGAACATTCAATATCTTAGCCATCATCAATCCAACTGTTCCAGCCACCCTATAGGAATAAATTAATAATTCTTTTTTTGAATTAAGTTTAACATTTTCTTTTATATCAGAATTAATACCCTCAAATAAATCGTCTACAATTTTAGTTGAAATACTAAATTCATTAATAAGACCCCACATGTTTTTAATAACCGGATCATCATAATTTTTATTAACAAAATTATTTCTAAATTTAATAAAATTATCTTTTTTTATTTCAATATTGTTTTCATCATCAGCAATATTATCTACTTCTCTACAAAAATCATAAAGTGCAGAGCATTTTTCATAGGTTTTTTTTGGTAAAAAAAAACCTGCCCAATTAAAAGATTTTGCGTAAATGGCTAAATAATTCTTTGTTAACATTAAAATAATTTATCTAAAACTTTTGCTGAAGAGAGAACACCTGGTACCCCAGCCCCTGGATGTGTTCCTGCACCAACAAAGTATAAACCATCATATATTTCAGATTTATTATGAAATCTAAAGTATGCGGATTGTGTAAATTTAGGTTGAATTGAAAACCCTGATCCAAATTTTGTATTTAATTCTTTTTCAAAGTAATCAGGTGTTAGATAAAAGTCCTCAACTATATTATTCTTAAGATCCGGCATTAAGTCTTTTTCCATTTTTTCAATTACAAGATTTTTCATTTTCTCACCTTCAGTTTCCCAATTTATTTTTGATTGATTGTTAGGAACAGGCACTAATACATAAAAACAATCATTCCCTTCTGGGGCCATAGTTTTATCAGTCGCTGTAGGTCTGTGAAGATAATAGCTAATATCGTTATTTAATTTTTTCTTATCAAATATGTCATCAAGATGTTCTTTATACTTGTTTCCAAACTTTATTGTATGATGTTCAACATTCTCATAAATTTTTTTTGTTCCAAAATAGTAAACAAATAAACCCATAGAATATTCCATTCGATTTTTTTTCCAATTAAACAACATGGAATTCTCGTTGCTTTTGCTTAACATTTTCTCATAAAATGCAGGTGGATCTGCATTACAAACAACATTATCTGCACCAATTTCATTTTCATTATTTAATTTTACACCACTTATTTTATTATTTTTTGATATAATTTCTGTTACTTCACTGTTTTTTATTATTTCAATACCAACCTCATTCATTAATTTTTCAAAACCTTTAATTATATTTCCTGTTCCTCCAACTGAATAATGTATTCCCCATTTTTTTTCTAAATAAAGAATTAATCCATAAATAGAAGTGGTGGTAAAAGGATTTCCCCCAACTAGTAAAGGATGCATGCTAAGCATTCTTCTTAATTTTTCATTTTTTATATAAGATGAAACAAGTGAGTAAACTGATTTATAACTTTTAAGTTTTAATAGAGCAGGCAATTGTTGCATCATTACGAAAGGTTTATCAAATGGTACATCTGCAAGTTCTAAAAAACCTTTATCAAATATTTTTTTTGTAAAATTAACTAATTTTTCATATCCATTTACATCTTCTTTGCTAAGCTTCTCAATTTGGTCTTTCATCTCTATTTCGTCGCCTGAATAGTTAAATTTAGTTTTGTCCTCAAAAATAAACTGGTACCAAATTTTAAGTGGAGTTAGTTCTATATAATTTTTTGGATCTTTATTGAATAACTCGAACAATTCATTAATTAAGTAGGGTGCAGTAATTACTGTTGGTCCAGCATCATATATAAATCCGTTTTTCTTAAAAACTCTTGCTCTTCCACCTAGGTCTGGATGTTTTTCTATTAATTTTACGTTATGTCCTTTTGCCTTAAGTCTTAGCGCTGCTGCGATCCCACCAAATCCTGATCCAATGACTATAGAGTTCATTTTAATAATTTATAGCTTTTTTGAAAAATTGTAAGTGTATTATGAGTTAATTTTTTTTAACTCTGCTTTAGTTTCATCTAAATTTTTTTGAAACACAGCATCTAATTTTGACTTGTCTACAGATGTAGTTATTATTTTTTTAACTGAGTCCACGGCAATCTTTATTGATGCGTCCTTAATTTCTTTTAAAGCCGCTTCTTTCATCTGACTTATTTTATTTTCAGCTAAATTTTTTTTAATTTCTGATGATTTATGAAACTTATCATTCATCTCAATTATTAATCTATCTGCATCTTTTTTGGCGTTCTCAAGAATTTCGTTGCTAACAGACTGAGCTGTATCTAATTTTTTTTGTGAGTTATCTAATAGTGTTTTTGCCTCGGTTCTTAATTTTTCACTTTCATCAATTTCATTTTTAATGTCAGATATCATTTTATCTAACATTTCAGAAATTTTTTGAGGAATTTTAAGGTAAATTAACGCTCCAAAAAAAATAATAAATGATACGGCTACCCAAAATGTTGCATCAATTGCCATAGTATTTATCTCCATTTCTTTTAGATAGATCGTCAACAATTGCAGATATACTACTATTATTTACTTCAGCTCCAATTAGTTTTTGCAATAACTCAGATGAAGTCTCAATAGCAATTTTATTTATTTTATCTGGCGCATTTTTTCTTAATGCATCTATTTCTTTTTCAGCCTCAGCAATTTCATTATCAATTTGCTTATCAAGCACTTCTCTTTTTGCACCAATGTCTTTTAGTGCTTTTTCTCTTGCTTGATTGAAAATACTATTAGCCTCAAGTTTGCTTTTAGATATAATTTCATCGTATTCTTTTAGTTTTGCATCACTATCTTCTCTTTGTTTCTCAGCAGCCTCAATATTTTCTAATATTTGAGATTTTCTCGATTCTAAGTTGTTACTAATTTTTGGTAGTATTAGTTTAGATAAAACTAAATACATAATACCAAAAGTAAGTATTAGCCAAAAAATTTGAGAAACCCAAAACTCTGGATTTAATTGAGGCATACCTCCGCTTTCAGCTGCAAAAGCTTCTTTAATAAAAAAGAAGCTAAAAAATATTGACTGAAAATATATTTTTTTAACCATCAATTTAAAACGCAAAGAGAATGATTAACGCAACTACCAATCCGAATAATCCTGTAGCTTCTGCAAGTGCAAAACCTAAAAGCAAGTTAGGAAATTGTTTTTGTGCTGCAGATGGATTTCTCATTGCACCAGACAAATAATTTCCAAAAATTATTCCGATACCAACACCGGCTCCAGCTAAAGCAATTGCTGCTAAACCTGCTCCGATCATTTTTGCTGCTTCTAATTCCATTATATCCTCCTCTGTTATTAATGGTGTAAATTTAATGCATCATTTAAATAGATGCAGGTTAAGATTGCAAAAACATAAGCTTGAAGAAAAGCAACTAAGATCTCCAAACCAGTTAACGCAACCGAAAAACTTAGTGGAAGCCACCCACCAACTATTCCAAGGCTAATTACAAAGCCTCCGAAAACTTTCATCATTGTATGACCAGCCATCATATTGGCAAATAATCTAACTGATAAACTTATAGGTCTACTTAAATAAGAAATAATTTCTATAACAACAATTAAAGGGAGTAATACTGCAGGCACTCCACTTGGAACAAATAATTTTAAATACCCAAATCCATGTTTAATAAACCCAATTACAGTCACTCCAATAAATATAAATGCTGCGAGCACAAATGTTACAATGATATGACTGGTTACAGTGAAAGTATAAGGTATCATTCCAAACATGTTACAAAATAAAACAAACATGAATAGAGAAAATATAAATGCAAAGTATGGTTTAGCTTTTGATCCAGCTGTATCGCTAATCATTTTGGATACAAAGGTATAGCTAAGTTCTGCTAATAATTGAATTTTGTTTGGTAGTATTGAATTTTTTTTTGATCCTAAATTAAAGATTAACAAAATAGATACAGTACTTAAAATCATAAACAAACTTGCGTTCGTAAATGATATGTCGAATGCTCCAACTTTAATTTCAGGTCCAATTCTATAAACGTCGAATTGGGACATAGGATTTGCTGCCATAATACTTATTTATTTTTGCATTTTTTTTGCGGATCTAATCACATTGGTTATTCCAGCAACTACACCAACAAAAAAAAATATTAATATAAACCAGGGTTTAGTACCAAAGGTCTTGTCAAAAATAAACCCAATAATTGTCCCCACAGCCACTGCAGAAACAAGTTCTGTGCTCAATTTGAATGCAGTTCCTATAGGTGAGGGGTCATTCTTCTTATTGTAGAGATTTTTCTTTGAAATCTTGCTTTTTGCAATCTCTAAGCGAGTTTTGAAAGGGTCTTTTGGCATTTATATAGTTTAAGCAACCATACTCTCTGCTTTTTGTAAATCAACAGCCACAAGCTGACTAATTCCTTTTTGAGGCATAGTTACCCCATATAGTCTGTTCATTTTTGACATGGTTAAAGCATGATGAGTTACAATTATGAATTTAGTATTGGTTATTTTTATTAATTCCTCAAGTAGACTACAAAATCTTGTTACGTTAGCATCGTCAAGTGGTGCATCAACCTCATCTAATACACATATAGGTGAAGGGTTTGTTAAAAATACTGCAAAGATTAATGAGAGGGCAGTCAACGCTTGCTCACCTCCAGATAACAAAGTTATAGATTGAAGTCTTTTTCCAGGAGGACTAACCAGCATTTCTAAACCTGCTTCAAGTGGATCATCAGAGTCCACCAATTCTAGTTTGGCATTTCCACCATTGAAAAGTTTTGTATAAACTTCATTAAATTTTCTATTAACTTTTTCAAAAGCTTCAATCAATCTTTCTCTTCCTTTTTGATTAAGTTCATTGATGCTATCTTTCAGTTTCACAATAGCAGTAACAAGATCGGCACGATCCTGTTCCATTTTTTTTATCTCTTCTTCATATTTACTTGTTTCTTCATCTGCTTTTAAATTTACAGATCCTAATTTTTCTCTTTCTTGTTTTTTCTTGTCTAAAGCATCTTCTTGATCAACTGGATTTGGAAGCTCTTCTACTCCATTTAAATTTGAATTTTCTAAAATATTATCTTCATTCAAATTTAACTCAGAACTAATTCTATCAAGGAGATCATTTTTTCTTTTTTGCAGGCCTTCAATTGTAGCTCCTGAGCTTGCTTTTCTTTCTCTGATTTGAATTGATTGTTCTTGAATTTCATTTAATTGCGTTCTTAACATTTCAATTTTTTGATCTGTTTCATCTATAATCGCTTCATTATCAATTTTTTCTTTATCTGAAATTCTTAAATTTTCTGAAATTTGACCTTTTCTCTCTGCCTGTGCTCTAGGTTGATTTTCTAAATCACTTAATTGTTTTGATAATTTTTCTTTTCTTTGTGTTAGTTCATTAACCATTTTTTCTGAGTTAGTTAATAAATTTTTCCAACTTTCAATTTCTGTTTCAATGGTTTTAATTCTTTCATTTCTTTTTATAGACTCATTTTTAATTGATTGATTTTTACTATATGCATC
>VMBT01001332.1_pt1 | contig 13211 bp, 9 predicted proteins | sample 4404301 | NCBI WGS metagenome assembly VMBT01 (sample SAMN12238535, study PRJNA552566) | marine metagenome | isolation source: Coastal seawater | place: USA: coastal Georgia, Sapelo Island | collected 2008-08/2009-08
ACCCACCACTGAGTATCAGGTGATCCTCTAGTGACTTCTCTTGTTACAAAATCTATATTTGTCATCGTGACCATCGGCAATAAACCAAGCACAGTCGTTGTTGTAGTAAGAAGAACTGGTCTTAATCTCTGAGCTCCAGTTTTTACAATTGCTTCCTTTACGTTATCTGTTTTACTTTTAAGAAAGTCAAAAGTATCAATTAAAATAATGTTATTATTAACAACTATACCCGCAAGAGCAATTACACCAACACCAGTCATAACAATACCGAATGCTTGGCCAGTAATCATTAAGCCAATTAGAACGCCTGCAGTTGACATCACAACAGCAAATAATATTAAAAAACCACTGTAAAAACTATTAAATTGTAGAAGGAGTATCATTAACATCATAAACAAAGCTACACTAAATGCTTTTGTTAAAAATGACTGTGCTTCTTGTTGATCTTGATTTTCTCCAATTAATTCTGCTCTTATATTTCCATCTAATTTATATCTTGGCAGGTCAGTCATTAATTTTCCTCTAATAAATGGAGGCTCATCGGTAATTCCAAGTACATATTCGAGCTCTCTAACTTTAAAGTCAGCAAATACTCCAGGTTTTACATCAGCTTGAATATTAATAGCATTTTTAGAGTCTACTCTTATGATATTTCCTGTTGTGTTAGCCGCTTTTATGTCAACAAAATTAGAAATTGGAACGAGCCCATTTTGAGTAGATATTCTTAGATTATTGATTGCATCTAATGTTCTACCTTCGTTAGGATATCTTAAATACATTGGTATACTATCATTTGAGTCATCAGGTCTGTATTCTCCTAATTTTAAACCGTTTGTTGCAAGTTTTATTACATTTCCAATTGAGCTAATATTAACTCCAAATTTAGAAGCTTGTTTTCTATCTACTTTTATTTCCCATTCAATTCCCGGTGCTGGTAAATTATCTTCAATGTTCATAAGATCAGGGTAGTTATCAATAAATTTTTTTAATTTTGCTGACTCAAACAAAAGTAAATTTTTATCATTACTTGTAAGTTTAATGTTAACGGGTTTACCTGCAGAAGGACCACCTTCTTGTTCTCTTGTTTCAACTTTAATTCCTTTAATAGATTTTGTGGCAGTGAGAATTTCATCTAATATTACTAAAGATTTACGTCTTTTATCCCAGTCATTATATTCTAAACTTATGGAGCCAATGAAATCCTCCGATGATTCTGATTGTTCGGATACATTACCGCTTAAGGAATAAATACTCTTGAATTCATTATTTCTATTTTGAATTTGCAAGATAATGTTTTCAACTCTTCCTACATATTCTTTTTTTTCTTCAACCGACAAATTGCCTCTAGCGAAGACAACTATTTTTGCTAGATCAGGTTCTACACTTGGAAAAAATTCAACGCCTGATCCAATTCTAGTGTATGAAAAATTAACAGCAATAAGTATTATTATTGCAGAAATCAAAACTTTTGCTGGATGATTTAAGAGGAAGCTTATAACTTTAACGTATAGCCCTATAAAGCCTTTTATGTTTGAAATAGAAATATTTGACTCAGAAGATAAAATTTTTGCAGACTCTGATATTTCTTCATTGCTAACTGCTTTATTTTCAGTGAATTTATATATTCTTGGTATAATTTTTGAGAAAACAAATATGAATGCTATAAGAGGAAGTAAAAATTTAACAATAGTTAGTGGTATAGATAAGTAACTAATAGTATTGAAACCAGAGCCATAAGAAATTAAATTAAATATTATTAAAGCAGTAACTAAAGGTATTATTAATTGGAGAAATATTCTTGCTAAATTATTTAAAACTGTTCCAAGTACAGGAACAAAAAGTAATGCCATAAACAATGATGACGTGAGGACACATATTAGTGTAATTGGTAAATACTTCATGAACTCTCCAGCTAGTCCAGGCCAGAAAATAAGAGGAAGGAAAGCTGCAAGCGTAGTTGCTGTCGAAGATATTATCGGAAGTGCCATTTTTTTAGATGCATCTGCATATGCTTGAACAACTGTTAAACCTTCTTTAAGTTTTCTATCTGCATATTCTACTACAACTATTGCACCATCAACAAGAAGACCTACTGATAAAATTAAAGCAAAAAGGACAACTATATTAATTGTAAAACCCATAATTGATAGGGCTAGTAAGCCAGATAAAAAAGATCCAGGAATAGACAAACCAACTAAAAGACCTGACCTAACACCAAGCGCACCAAGGATAATTATTAATACTAATATAATAGCAGCGATAACATTGTTTTGTAGGCTGTTTAGCATTGTTTTAATGCCTTTAGATTGATCTTGGCTATATAAAATTTTAACTGTAGATGGAAAATTAACTGATGATGCTGAAACTACTTCTTTGACTTGTTCAATAGTTTCAATAATATTTTCTCCAATCCTTTTTGATACTTCAATAGTAACAGAATTGGACCCATTAACATTTGCATATGACTGTCTATCCTCAAATGTTCTTTTAATTGAAGCAATATCTCTAAAGGTTATAACTGAGTCACCAAATGCTTTAATTGGTGTATTCAAAACATCTTCAATATTTTCAAATAGTCCTGGAACTTTTATATCAAAACTTCCATCTCCAGTATCTTGCCCACCTGCCGATACCATCATATTGTTTTCTCTAACTGTATTTATTAAAACTTGAAGATCAATGTCGTAACTTTCTAGAGCTGTTTTGTCGATTAGAATATCAACTTGCTCATTTCTTTTTCCACCTATTCTTGCCTCCAAAACACTTCCAATTGTTTCGATATCATCTTGTAGTTCCATAGCAAGATCTTGCAAAGCTCTATCAGGTAAATCTCCAACAAGTGATATTAGTAATATGGGAAATGTACTAATATTTACTTCACTAACTGTAGGTTCATTGGCTTCATCTGGCAAGTCACCTTTTGCACGGTCAACTTTATCTCTTACATCAAGCATTGCTTGATCAGCGTTAAAACCTGCATCAAATTCTAACAATACGTTACCACCACCAGAATAGGCGGTTGACCTAACTTCTTTTATGCCTTCAACACTTTTAACTTCATCTTCAATTGGTTTTACTAATAATCTTTCAGAGTCTTCCGCTGATATCCCTGTCTGACTTAGTGAAACATATATTATTGGAATATTTACATCTGGAGTAGACTCTTTAGGAATGGTGATATAAGTTGCTGCACCAGATACAATTATAAATGCCAGTATTCCAACAAACACTCTAGCTTTAGATAAAGCAAAATCTATTATATTCATTTTAATTAATTTGTGACAGATTCACCAACTGCAACATATTCTTGCCCAGTTACAATTAAGTTAACTTTATCAGGCAGTCCTGATACCCAAATTCCATCAATGGTATCCTTAACTGAGGTGGTTGGATAAAAAATTACAATATTTTCATCGTTAACTGCTTTTACTCCAACAGTTCCATCATCTTGAAGAGTCAATATTGATGGAGGTATTTTATGCGCTTTAAGTTCAGAACCAGCAATTGTGATCTTTGTTGTAATTCCACTTTTAAACGATAAATCTGCATTTTCAGCCTCAATCGTAATTTCAAAGGTTCTTGTGCTTGTCTCAGCTGATGGTGAAATAAAAGAAATGACACCATTTTTTTTAATACCATTAGTATTTTCGATGACAGCTTTAGTTCCAAGACTAACTTTGTTTACATCAAACTCAGATAGGTAACCTTGTATTTTGATAGGGTTTAAATCAATAATTGTAAACATAACATTACCTGGAGTAATGTACTCACTTTCTTCAACCATTTTATCAGAGATAATTCCTGAAAAAGGTGAGTTTATTTGAGTATTACTTATATCAAGTTCTATGTTTTTCAGTTGTGATTTTACATTGGCTATCTGGGCTTCAATACTGGATTGCTGAGATTCAAAATTGATCAAAATATCTTCTTGATCAGATCTTGCATTTGCCAAGTTGAAAGATGCTAAACTTAATTTGGATTTTGAACTTAAACCTTTATCAATGAGTTGTTTTGCAGAGGCAAACTCAATTTCATAGAGTTTTATTAATTCTTTATTTTGAGATAATCTATTAATTTTATTTTTTTCATTAAGTTCTAATTCTTTATTAAGTCTCTCTAAATCTTTTTTTGCACTATTTAATAATTCTATTCTGTTTTCTATGGAGATCTTAATTAATTCATCACCTTTGGAAACTTTATCACCTCTTTTAAAAGAAATATTTGTAATGTTACCAGTTGTTTCAGATTTAACATCAATTTTTTTATTATGTGTTGTTTGGCCTTGCAGTTCGATAGATTGATCTATCTGGCTAAAATTAAATTCCTGAATTTCAACCTTGTTTCCATTATCCTCAACTGTAACTGTTTCTGTTGCTTCAACTGTTGCTTGAGAATTCTCTGATGTATCATCTTGAGCATTGACATTAGTAAATTGTCCAGATCCTATCCAACCAACAACCAATAGTAATATGAATGCCGCTATAAAAATTGATTTTTTCATAATTTGATAAACTAGCTTATGTTTTATAATTAATTTAGTTTATATAAGAGTTTACCTATAAAAAACAATAGTCTTTAATTGGAATAAAAAATGAAATCTAAAGATTGGCTTAATCGACAAAAAAAAGATTATTTCGTTAAAAAAGCGAAAAAAGAGGGTTATTTAAGTAGAGCCGCTTATAAATTGATTGAAATTGAGACTAAATTTAAAATTATAAAAAAATCAAATAAACTTTTTGAATTTGGGGCTGCGCCAGGTGGTTGGAGTCAAGTTGCCCTTGAAATGAATCCAAGAATTCAAATTACAGCAATTGATCTTTTGGAATTAAAGATAAAGCATCCTCAAATTAAATTTTACAATGAAGATTTTTTAAAATTTAATTATCAAAAAATTGAAAGAAATTTTGACACGATATTATCAGATATAGCACCAAATACGACTGGTCATCAGTCAACTGATCATTTAAGATTAAGCTCAATGATATTTGATATAATTGAAATTCTTGATCAACTCATGATTACAGGAGGTGTGTTTGTTACAAAAATTTGGAAAGGGAGTGAAGAAAAAGAAATAATTAAAATTCTAAAAAATAAATTTAATAAAGTCTCATATTTTAAACCTGACTCTTCTCGAAAAGACTCTGTTGAGATATTTATAATTGCTGAAAATTATAAATCATTATGAAATTCACAATCAACAAAATATTAGTGATTGATTACGGATCTCAATACACACAATTAATTGCAAGAAGAATAAGAGAGCTTCAAACATATTGTGAAGTTATTCCTTTTCACAAGGTAAATAAAAAAAATTTAAGCGATAAATCATTATGTGGGATCATACTTTCAGGTGGTCCAAATTCAGTAAAAGATAAAAAATCTCCTAAATTAGATGATAAAATTATAGCTCAAGGTCTGCCTATATTAGGTATTTGTTATGGAATGCAGTTAGTATGCAATAAGTTTGGTGGAAAGATTGCTAAGTCAAGATTGAGAGAATATGGACACTCCATCATTACAACTAAGGGTAAATCTGTATTGTTTGAAAAAATTAAAACAAAAAATCAAGTATGGATGTCTCATGGTGATCATGTTGAACAAAAGCCAGATGAATTTACTACTACGTCTTTATCAAACAATAAGATCATATCATCAATTGAACATAAAAATAAAAAAATTTTTGGATTACAATTTCATCCTGAAGTATATCATTCGTTGGAAGGTAAAAAAATATTATCAAATTTTCTTTTTAAAATTTGCAAAATAAAAAACAAATTTAAATTAGAAAATTTCTTAAGTGATAAAATTAAAAGTTTAAGAGATGATTTAAAAAAAACGAGAGTAATCTGTGGTTTGTCAGGTGGGGTAGACTCAACAGTTACATCTTTTTTATTACATAAAGCTATAAAAAATAATTTATTTTGTATTTTTGTTGACCATGGAATGCTAAGGTTAAACGAGTCAAATGAAGTTGAAAGTATTTTTAAAAAAAAATTTGGTAAGAATTTTATAAAAGTAAATGCATCTAGCATTTTTTTAAAAAAATTAAAAAATATAAAAGATCCAGAAAAAAAAAGAAAAATAATTGGCAAAACTTTTATTGAAGTTTTTGAAAAAGAGGCAAAAAAAATAAAAGGAGTGCAGTATTTAGCTCAAGGAACTCTTTATCCTGATATTATTGAGAGCATCCCTTTTTTTGGAGGGCCTACAGCTAAAATTAAAAGTCATCACAATGTTGGAGGTTTACCAAAAAAGATGAATCTTAAAATTATTGAACCACTTAAAGAACTATTTAAAGATGAAGTTAGAATTTTAGGTAGAAATTTAAAAATTAATCCTGATTTACTAGATAGACATCCTTTTCCAGGACCAGGTTTAGCAATACGTATTCCTGGTGAAATTGATAAGAATAAAATTGATATTCTTCAAAGAGTGGATAATATTTATATTGAGTATTTAAAAAAGAATTTGCTTTATAATAAAATTTGGCAAGCATTTGCTGTTTTACTTCCAGTTAAATCAGTTGGTGTAATGGGTGATGAAAGAACATATAATTATACTGTATCTTTGAGAGCTGTAACCTCAGTTGATGGAATGACAGCAGATTTCTATATGTTTAAAAAATCACAATTAACAAACATTTCTAAAGAAATTATTAGTAAAGTTAAGGAGGTCAATAGAGTGTTATTTGATTTTACTTCAAAACCACCTGGCACTATTGAGTGGGAATAAATTAATAAGATATAATGGATAGTTGAGATCTTTTTATTGATGCAATTAGCTGATCAATATTTTCGTATTTGCTGTTTTTTTTATTATTGATGCTAAGTTGAAATAAAGTTCTTTTTTTCTTTTTTTCTTTATATTTTTTTAATATGCATTCTGGTGAAGCTAGCGTATGTTTATAGATCGAAAAAATTGCCTCATTTGTATTAAAATTTAATGCATAATCTTTCCAATTTCCATTAGAAACTCCAATAGAGTAACAATTTAAGATTTTACTTAATTCTGCCTTTGAAAAATATAATTTATGATTGTTTGAAGAAGAACTAGATGATACTGAACGCATGATTTAATATACCAAAAAATATATGCCTGTAAATGCTACAAATGATAAATTAGGATGGTTAGCTCCCAGTTTTAATCTTCTAGACATAAGTGATAATTATGTCTCTTTGGATCAGCTAAAAGGAGATAATGGGACAGTGATAGCTTTTATATGCAACCATTGCCCTTATGTTATTGCAATAGCAGAAAGGTTAAGTTTTGAAGCAAAAGAATTAAAAAAATTATCAATCAATATGATCGCTATTATGTCAAATGATGTTGAACAATATCCAGAGGATTCTTTTGATAACATGAAGTTGTTTGCAAAAAAATATGATTTTGAATTTAGTTATCTCTATGATGAAACTCAGGAAGTAGCTAAAAGTTATGGAGCAGTGTGTACGCCAGATATTTTTGGATTTAATAGCTCACTTGAACTAATGTATCGAGGAAGAATTGACTCTGGTGTAATGAACTCTGATACTAAAAAAATTGATAGAGAATTATTTTTTGCAATGAATAAAATCAAAAACGAAGGAGTAGGGCCAAAAGACCAACTTAATAGTTTTGGATGTTCAATCAAATGGAAAACTAATGAATAATACAAATATAACTAAAAATAACTTTTTAAAAGTAATCTCTAATTTTGCTAAAGATAATTTAAAGACTATCATCATTTCATTATTAATAATTTTTTTAATTTTTTTAATTTATCAAGGTTATTCGTTTTATGAAAAAAATAAATTAAATAAATTAAGTATTTCGTATTTTGAAAACAAAGATATTGAAGATGAATTAACACAAATATCTGAGCTTAATTCTATTAGTAAAGAAAATAGCTTTTATTCATTATTATCAAAATTAGAACTAATTAATAAACATATTGAAAAAAATGAATTTGATAAATCCATTGAATTATACAATGAAATATTATCTTCAAAAGATTTAGATAGTAATTATATTGCTGTAATCGCTATTAAAGGTGCTTATCAATTAGTTGATATAGCTATTAAGTATAATAATAATGAATATATCAATGTAATTAATAAGTTCATTTCATTAATCGATGATAATTTAGATAACTACCAAGGTAACAAAAATGAATTATTGTATCTTACTTCAATTTTATCTCTTAATGATGACTCCTCTTATAAAAATAATTCAGAGTTATTATCTTTATATGAGAATATTATAAGTAACGATAATATTTCATCTACAATTAAAGAAAGAGTCAAAAAAATTCATGAGTTCTACATCTTTATTTAAATTTTTTTTTTTAATTCTATTATTTCCTATAATCTCTTGCCAGTCTGTCGAAAGGGTTATAGATCAAAATTTCAATAATGAACAAAAAATTCCAGAAATTAAAGATATTGAGAAAGTTGATAATATATTTTTAGGTTCTTCAATTCCTTTAAATAATTTTGAAAAAGTTATTAATCTTTCTAGAGTTAAACATTCAAAAAATAGCAATTCTAAACTCAAAACTTTCTTTTTCGATGACAAATTTTACACATTAAACTCAAATTCAGAACTTTTTATAAATAATTCTAGTGATGGTGAGTTGATTGACAATTATTTTTTACTCGAAAATACAGATGAAGATAATCTTGTATCTAATTATATGTTTAATAATCACTTTGTGCTAGGTTACAGTTCAGGGAAAATTAAAAAAGTTGGATTGGATGGTACAATTATCTGGTCATTTGATAATAAAAAAATTTTTAACTCTTTTTTATACCCAATTGATGATCTAATCATTGTTTTTTATGGAGATGAAATATTAGCTTTGAATATTGAGAATGGAGAATTGCTATGGTCTGAAACCTATCGAGATTTACCAATAATTCAAGCTAAAGGAGGTCAGTTAGTTAATTTTTTTAATGATATTTACTTTATTTTACCAAATGGCAGACTTGGATTAATAGACTTAAATCTTGGTGAAAAATATTTAAATAAATTTGTTAATTTAGATATTCAAAACTCTATCAATAATGCAAAAGATAAAATACATATATTTAAAAATTATCTGGTTTATCTTGATGAGGGTGAATTTCTTTATACTTATGATTTGCTAACTAATGAATTTTTGTTAGAGAATTTTAAAATAAATTCATCCACTTCGAATGCTTTTTTTAACAACACTTTAGTAATTAAAAATGAACAGTATCTAGAAGCTATAAATATTTTTAATGGAAAGTCTTTTTGGATGGCTGAGACTAAACTTAAACGAGACTCAAAAATTTTAAAAATAAAAAATATAAATGAAGATTTATCATTATTTACAAGTGAAGGTAAAATAGTAATAATAAATAAGGATAATAATATTGAAATATTAGATTTAAAAATAAATAATATAGATTCATTTTATTTTTTAAATAAGAACGTTATTGCTATCCAAAAAAATGGAAAAATTGGTGTTTTCTAAAAATGAAGTATTTATTAATTGGTCAACCCAATGCTGGTAAAAGTTCAATCTATAACAAATTGACAGCTGCTGAAAATATTATTCATAGAGTTGAAGGAACAACAAGAGATTGGCATTCAAGTAAAATTAAAGGTTTAAATTATTCTGTTATTTATGACTCACCAGGAGTTATTATTAATGATAATAAATCCACTAAAATCCATTTCTCAAAAATCTTACCTGATGTTGATATTTTTCTGTATGTTGTTGATCTAAAAGGAACAAATGATGCAATAGATAGGGAGTCAATAAATCAATTAAGGAAGTTTAATAAAAAAATTATTTTGCTTATAAACAAAGATGATAATTTAGATGAAAGTTCAAATTTTTTAAAATCAGGTTTTGAAAAAATGTTTTATATGTCATGTTCTCATAATCATGGCTTTGATAAACTATATGAGTATTTTGAAAATAACGATTATGGAACAATTAGTGAAGATAGAATTGACTATTCATTAGCAATATATGGAAAACCTAATGCTGGCAAAAGTACTCTTGCTAATTCACTTTTAGGTTTTAAGAGAATAGTTACAAGCAATCATGCAGGAACTACCTCAGATGCTGTAGAGGCTACCTATAAATTCAAAAATACTAACTTTAAATTAATAGATACTGCTGGAATTTTTAAAAAAAACAAAATTGATGATAAATCTATTAACTTTGTAGCTATAAGAAAATCTTTGAATTTAAAAGAACAGATTGATTTAAGCCTAGTTCTAATAGACTCAATTGAAGGTTTTGATACCCAAATTAAGAAAATTTTAAAAATCTTAATTAATCAATCTAAAAGTATAATAATAGTTTTCAATAAGATTGATAAAATACATAGTAAAAATAAATTTTCTAGGGAAACATTGTTATTTATAAAAGAAACCTTTTCCCAAATAAAAAATATATCAACATTATTCATTTCTGCAAAAAATAAAGCTGATGTATTAAAATTAAAAAAAATTATTTATGAAAAATCAAAAGGACAAAATAAAATTATTTCTACTAGTAAATTAAATGCTTTTTTAAAAAAATCATCCTTGGAATATCCTCATCCTCTTATCAATGGGAAATCTGTAAAGTTTAAATATGCAGTTCAAATATCTAATTTCCCTTTAACAATTAAAATTTTTTCTAATTTTTCTAAACAAATTAAAAATAGTTATAAAAATTATCTTATTAATAAAATAATTGAAACATTTGATATTAAAGACTCAAAAGTAAATTTAATTTTTTCTGCTTCTAAAAATCCTTTTAATTAGTCAGAATTTAAATTTTCATTATAAAAAATGTTAGTCAGTAAGTTATTATTAAATGTATTTAATTCTTGAAGTAAGAAAGAATTTTCTAATAAAAAATTTTCTAAATTATTTAAAAAGTCAAAATTATTTATTCCATAAATTACTGTACTAAAAATTATATAATTAAATATAAAACCAAATAAAAATCCAAAAATTTTATCAATTATTTTTCCTAAAATTTGTGTATCAAGATCTGAAGAAATTATTTTTCTTAATTTTTTTAGTATAAACAGTGAAATAAGAAAAATAACTGGTATTGAAAATAATATTGATATTATATTTGTAATTTGTTCATAATTTCTAAATAGATCTATGTTTAAAAGTTGTTTATTTATAAATTCTGATAAATCAGTATAAAAGTAAATAGTTATAAGAATAGATCCTATCCAAGTTAACAAACCTAAAATAGAGCTTATAATTCCTCTCCAAAAACAAAATATTACTAAGATTGATCCAATAACTATAATGATATGGTCAATGGGAAAAATTAAGTTTTCAATCATATTTAAAATATATAAGAATTGATGGTAACAAAATCATTACTCCTAACATTGCAAATAGCATTGCCATTGCTGTGAATATACCGAATAATACTGTAGGTATAAAGTTTGAGAAACTTAAAACAGAAAAACCTAATGCTATAGTAATTGATGTTGTTAACACAGCTAAACCTGCTGATGAGTTTGTTAATTTTATTGAATCCATTAATTCATGTTTTTTCTTAAATTCTTTAAAACGATACAAATAATGAATAGTGTTGTCTACAGCAATACCGATAGTTATTGCTGCTATTGTTATTGTCATTATATCTAAAGGAATAGATAAATAGCCAACAATTCCTAGTATTAAAGATGATGCTAAAATATTAGGAAGTATACCTATTATGCTCAATTTTATTGATTTAAACAAAATAATAAACATGAAGAAAATGATTAGCACTACAAAGCCAAGTGATTTAATTTGAGACTCAAATAAAGAATCTAACATATTATTATACAAGACTAACAATCCATTTACTCTAAAATTATCAACATAAGGACTGTCATAAGCATTCAAATAAGCTTTGATTTCTTTTATTAAATTTGCTCTGCTTATATTTTGTGAATCTTTTATTCTTGCTGTTATTTTTGCCATGTTTTCATCTATAAGTAAGTAAGGATAAATAAGATTTTTTTTATAGTCCTCAGGTATTTCATTATAAATTACTGATAATTCAAACATATCTAATGGTTTTTTATTAATTAAATTTGCCATATCAATTAGAGAAACTATTGACTGAACTTTACCAATCTCTTCTCTTTTGTCTAAATAATTATGGATATCATTTATTACATCTATTTTTTCTTCTGTGAACCAAATTAAATTCTGATCACTTTCAAAAATATCTTCGTCAAACATATCTTCATCTCCAAAAATATCTTCATCATTGCTATCTAAGTTGTCAAAATTTTCTAAGTCATCTGAGTCACTAAAATTAATAATTATATCTAATGGAGTAGTGCCTCCTAACTCCTCATCAATTAATTTCATGCCTTTGTAAATTTCAGTGTCTTTTTTAAAGTAGTTTATAAAACTATTTTCTACATTTAAATTTCTTAACCCCACAAAAGAAAATACGAATAAAATTAAACTTGCAAATATTATAATTGCATTAAAATTTTTAACAAATCTAGAAAAGAAATCTTTAAATTTTAGAAAATTGTTATTTTGTTTTAAATTATTTGAAGCTACAATAAGCATTAGAGGTAGAATTGTAAAAGAGCAACAAAATGATATTGTTAAAGCAATAATCATAATAAATCCAAAATCAATTATTGGCTTTATGTCAGTTATAGCTAAAGATCCAAATGCAACAATAGTTGTTAAAGTTGTATAAAAACAAGGCCAAAACATTTTAGAAAAGGTGATTTGAATTTTGAATTTTTTTTCTTTGTCTAATAATCTGTAATAATTAATTATATGTATGTTCATTGATACAGACAAAATAAATACCAACGATGCAAAATTTGAAGATACAGCAGTAACTTCAATTTGTAGAAATGAAATTATTCCAAAAATAACAAAAACTGCATATAAAGAGCTAAACAAGCAAATGATAACAAATTTAATTTCTTTAAATATAAAAAATAAAACTAAAATAATAATCAATGTCACTAAAAAACTAAAAGTAACTATATCTTTCTTAACAAAATTGATGACATCGTTAGCAATCAGCTCAACACCGCCTAAGTAATATTCATTATTATCCTCTATTTTATTAATTACGTTTCTTATATCTGAAATAAGTATATTTCTTTGAGCATCGTTAGCTTTTTTTATATTTAAAAATTCTTTTCTAGAAATATTAAGTGCATTTAAATCAACTCTTGCTTTTTCCATCTCTAAATTTTTTTCTAGATATATTATCA
>VMBT01001333.1_pt1 | contig 13209 bp, 10 predicted proteins | sample 4404301 | NCBI WGS metagenome assembly VMBT01 (sample SAMN12238535, study PRJNA552566) | marine metagenome | isolation source: Coastal seawater | place: USA: coastal Georgia, Sapelo Island | collected 2008-08/2009-08
AAAACTGATTATTCAGAATGGATTAGGTGAGATTGTTTTTGAAAAATTCATGTCCCCGGGGGACAACGAATTCATATTGAAAGCCAAAGATCAGACCGGAATTCCACTGGATAACGGCCCCTTCACTGCAAAAATAATTGAAGCGGATGATGCTAAAATTACGTCCATTTCGAAAGTCGGCAGCTATCACGAGATAATAGAAGTTCAACAGATAAATGGTACTTCATATATTCATTTTGAAAATGGAGAAATCCGGTCCAATGACAAAGTCGAAGCCATAAAGGGATAGCTCTACAAAGCTATTTTCAGGCTTTTAAACAGACCGCAGTCAAATTAAAGCACGTCAAAAAACAACCCTGCAAGCGCTCCACAAAACAGAAACGCCAAAAGAAAACCAATAGGTAAAAGCCAGTTTTTCTTTTTCACTTTCTGCGGTTCTGGCATCGCTTGTTTAATCAACATCGCCTCAACAAGATCCGGCAGCCTAGGTCCAAACCGGGCCAAAACGCGGGCGGTTTTTGCAAAATCTCTCAAAGCGGCGCGGGGTCCTATGCTTTTGCGTATGTAGGCTTCAACGACAGGCTCAGCGACTTTCCAAATATTGATCTGCGGGTTCAAAGAACGGGATACGCCTTCGACCACCACCATCGTTCGTTGCAGTAAAATCAATTCGGTGCGCGTTTCCATCCCAAAGCGTTCAGTGACCTCAAACAAATATGACAACAGTTTTCCCATGGAAATTTTCGTTGCATCCATACCGAAAATGGGTTCGCCGACGGCACGCAAGGCGCGCGCAAATTCATCGACATCACGATCTGCTGGCACATAACCGGCTTCAAAATGCACTTCAGCAACCCGACGGTAATCACGGCTAATAAATCCAAAGAGAATTTCTGCGTAAACACGCCGAGTGTATTCATCGATATGGCCCATGATGCCAAAATCAAGTGCAATTATATCTCCGTTGAGGGCAACCTTTAGATTTCCTTGATGCATATCCGCATGAAAATACCCATCCCGCAGAGCGTGCTGAAGGAACAATTGCAAAACCCTCTCCCCAAGCTTTGAACGATCATGACCAGCCGCATCCAATGCGTCATTGTCCCCCATAGGCACGCCCTCAGCCCATCCCATGGTCATGACGCGGCGCGAAGATAGTGGCCATTCAAGGCTTGGCAACACAAAGCCTTTATCCGCTTGTGTATTGGCTGCAAATTCACTCGCCGCTGCTGTTTCAAGGCGCAGGTCTAATTCTCCAAGAACAACACCTTCAAAATGCGCGATGACATCAGTGGGCCGCAATCTGCGTGATCCAGGAGAGAGGAACTCAATCATTCCTGCCGCAAAATAAAATGCATCAATATCCTTTTGAAAGGCCCTTTCTATTTTGGGTCGCAGAATTTTCACCGCGACCGTTTTACCATTCGAGGCCATTTTTGCTTTGTGAACTTGAGCAATAGAAGCGGCCGCAACGGGTTCGCTAAATTCAGAAAAAACCTCATCCGGATTGATTCCGGTTTCATCAAGAAAAGTCTTTTTCGCAATACTAACAGGGAACGGCGGCAGTCGGTCCTGAAGCACGCGCAATTGTTGGGCAATCTCGTCCCCCACGACATCTGGTCGTGTCGATAATATCTGACCAAATTTGATATAGGCCGGTCCCAACGCCGTCAGCGCCCGCGGTATCGGTGGCATCTTCGCGTCACCTTTTAGACCGAGCCAGAAAAACGGCGCACCCAAAATTCGCGCAACAATACGTAGCGCTCGTGGGGCTTCCAATGCGTCAAGCGCTGCCACCATCGCGCCGGTGCGCTCAAATGTGGCCCCAGTGCGTATCAAACGCCAGATATTATGCGGCCCACGCACTAGATTTTCCAGCCTGAATGTAGACAGGCAACACCCATGGTCAAATTGCGATATTTTGCATTTTCAAATCCGGCTGCGCGGACCATGTCCAAAAATGTATCCTGATCAGGAAAATTACGGATTGATTCCACAAGGTATTGATAGCTGTCACGATCGTTGGCAATCAATTTTCCCATAGTCGGGATCACGTTAAAAGAATACCGGTCATAAACCCATTGGAGAAGGTCATTAGGGATTTGTGAAAACTCAAGCACCATCAATCGACCACCCGGTTTTAGAACGCGAAATGCCTCATTTAGCGCGTCCTGAGGCCGCGTTACGTTTCGGATACCAAAGCTGATGGTGTAAACATCAAAACTATTATCTGTAAACGGCAGAGCCATCGCATCTCCGACCACCCAATCCAGAGAATCCCCAAGTTGCGCCGCCTCTGCCCTTAGTTTGCCCTCTTCCAACATTTCGCTGGTCAAATCCAGAACGGTCGCATGCGCCATCCCTGCACGCTTTAAAAAGCGAAATGAAATATCTCCCGTCCCACCAGCCACGTCGAGCAGACATTGACCACGCCGTGGTGCAAGCCAATCCATCATGGCGTCTTTCCATATCCGATGAATGCCACCAGACATAACGTCATTCATCACATCATATTTTGATGCAACACTGCCGAATACGCCTTTAACGCGGCCTGCTTTTTCCGATTCCGGAACGGTCTGGAACCCGAAATGTGTTGTGTTTCCTAAATCATCAGCCATATGCAAGATCCCGTTACAATGCAGATGCTTATACGGACAAGCCTAAGAAATTCAATGCGGCAGATAAGCAATCTTTCAATCAAACTCCATATCTTGGGTTCCACCCAACGAGGTGATAGAAAATAACGGCGTGACTATCATCAGCGGCCGCGGCATACACAAACGGGGGACATTTTATGCCTGAACTTCCAGAAGTCGAAACAGTCCTCCGTGGACTCGCGCCGGTGATTGAGGGTCAAAAAATCACCAAAGCAACCGTGAACCGTCCTGATTTGCGCTGGCCATTCCCTGAAAATATGGCGCAACGTCTGACAGGGCAGTCGATTTTGCAGTTGCGACGTCGGTCCAAATATATCTTGGCGGATCTATCGTCCCAAGAAACCCTGCTAATCCACTTGGGGATGTCTGGTCGAATTTTGATTTCTGGGGATCCACTTGGTCGTTATGCGCATGCGCACAGCACTCCGGAAAAACACGATCATGTCATTTTGGACTTTTCAAATGGGGCACGGGTCACATTTAACGATCCACGTCGCTTTGGAGCAATGGACCTTTTTGATACCACTACTGCGGCAAGTAACAAACTGTTGGCACATCTTGGGCCAGAACCTCTTGGCAATCTTTTTGACGCCAAAACATTTGCGCGGGCCGCAAAACAACGCAGATCTCCTATCAAATCAGTTCTGTTAGATCAGAGAATCATTGCAGGTTTGGGGAATATCTATGTGTGCGAAACTCTGTTTCGTGCCGGAATATCACCACTAAAGACTGCCAATAAAATTTCTTTGCCCAGACTTGAAACCCTCGTACCCCATATAAAAGATGTTTTAAACGCAGCCATAACGGCGGGCGGATCAACCTTGCGGGATTTCAAACATACCGACGGAGAACTTGGCTATTTTCAACATAGTTTTGATGTTTATGGGCGCGAAGGTGAACCCTGCCACCGCCCTAACTGTCGGGGACAGATCAAACGAATGGTCCAGTCAGGGCGATCAAGTTTTTACTGTGCCCTGTGCCAAAATTAGTTTTGAACAAATTCTGGACATGAATTTTCATTACATGGTAAGTGCCAAACCAGTCCGAAACAAGCGAAAGACCGTTTCATGGCTTACGAGACAATCATTGTCGACGTCCAAGACCACATATCTGTTATCACACTAAATCGTCCCGATGCGCTTAATGCGCTCAACGATCAGCTCTTGGCAGAGTTGGGCGACGCATTGCTCGACGCACAACGAAATGACAAAGTACGCTGCATCGTTCTGACGGGGTCTGAGAAAGCCTTTGCAGCTGGTGCAGATATCAAAATGATGAGCAGCAAAAGCTTTGTTGATGCCTTTGGCGAAGACCTGTTCACAGAAGCAACGGATAAAATCACATCCATTCGCAAACCGATTATCGCGGCTGTCTCTGGCTATGCCCTTGGGGGCGGATGCGAGTTGGCGATGATGTGTGATTTCATTATCTGTTCTGATACTGCAAAATTTGGGCAGCCGGAAATCAATCTCGGAGTATCGCCCGGGCTAGGAGGCACGCAGCGGCTCACGCGATTTATCGGCAAATCCAAAGCGATGGACATGAATTTGACTGGCCGGTTCATGGAAGCAGAAGAAGCAGAAAGATGTGGTTTGGTCAGCCGTGTTGTTCCAGCCAAAAATCTGATGAACGAAGCGCTTGGCGCGGCAACCAAAATTGCTGAAAAATCCATGATCACTGTTATGGCCGTCAAAGAAATGGTAAACCGCTCCTATGAAACAACGCTCCGAGAAGGGCTGCTTTTTGAACGCCGTGTGTTCCATTCCCTGTTTGCGACAGAAGATCAGAAAGAGGGAATGGCAGCTTTTATGGAAAAACGGGAAGCCCAATTCAGAGACAAATAACGAATATCTCATTTTCGTTTGCAGTTGATGGTTGACAGCAGAGCGAGTCGGGCATAAAGAGCGGGCTTCATAGGGAATAACCGGACGAATAGGACACGTAGACCATGGCAAATTCGCCTCAGTCAAAAAAACGCGCACGCCAAAATGATCGCAATCGGCTTGTGAACAAAAACCGCCGGTCACGGATCAGGACCTTTATCCGTAAGGTAGAAGAAGCCATCGCGGGCGGAGATAAAGAATCAGCACTTGTGGCTCTCAGATCTGCACAACCCGAACTGATGCGCGGTGTTTCTAAGGGAATCTTTCACAAAAATACGGCAGCGCGAAAAATGTCGCGTTTGGCGGCACGCGTGAACGCGATCGGCTAAGTAGCGCAAAATGTTTGAATTTTTAGGGCGCTGTTAGCGCCCTTATTTAATTGTAATTTCCCACAATGAGATTCTTTTTGATAAAAATTGTTGTCAAGAAGTAAGTTCTGTTGCTCGTCCTTTAAAAGACTTGCTAAAACAAATGGGCGAGTCACATCGTATCTTGGGGGGAACGTCATCTGGGGGTGCTTTAGGCAATTGGGCAACAGCATATTTTGATATGCTGGGATGATGTTCTTTTTAGGATTTTAGTCGGGTAACAATTTTGACGCAAACTGGACAAGATTTCGTCCAGACGTGATTGTTATGACTATAATTGTAATATTGCGGTACGTGGAATGAGGCCAATGGTCCGCGTAAGGGGCAGCTGCTGGGAATTGGGAAACATGATAAAGAAAAACTGGAGTATTCTTCAGAACGAATTGAGGGAAACTGTAGGAGAGAATAATTTTTCAAATTGGATCGCCCCATTACAATTTTCAAAAGTAGAGGATGGTGTCGCCATATTTGAAGTGCCCAATACATTTTTGGGAAATTACGTATCCCAGAATTTTGGGGATTTGTTGCTTTATCACGTGAGTAGACTTGATAATGAGGTCCAAAGAATCTCTTTCAAGGCTCATTCAAAATCAAAAGTGGGTGCAAAGCCTGCAGGTGTTAAAGACAAACTGACTGGATCTGCCCCGAAAGCAAATGCGCAGGGTTCAAATATAAGTGATCTTCCAGGCGCGCCTTTGGATGACAGGTTTACGTTTGAAAATTTTGTCGTTGGAAAGCCCAATGAGTTGGCCCATGCTGCAGCAAAACGTGTAGCCGAGGCGGGACCGGTTACTTTCAACCCTTTGTTCCTTTATGGGGGCGTTGGCCTTGGTAAAACCCATTTGATGCACGCTATTGCGTGGGAACTTCAGAAAAACCACAAAAATCTGAGCGTCATTTATCTTTCAGCAGAGCAATTTATGTACAGGTTCGTGCAAGCATTGCGCGACCGCAAAATGATGGATTTCAAACAACTCTTTCGTTCTTTTGACGTTTTGATGGTAGATGATGTTCAATTTATCGCCGGAAAAGATAGCACTCAGGAAGAATTCTTTCATACTTTCAACGCCCTTGTTGATCAGAATAAACAGATTATCATCTCTGCTGATCAGGCTCCGGGTGAAATCAAAGATTTGGAAGATCGCATCAAAAGCCGCCTACAATGCGGTTTGGTCGTTGATCTTCATCCGACGACTTATGAGCTGCGGCTGGGCATTCTTCAGTCAAAGGTGGACCAGCAACGCATACATTATCCCGATACTGCAATTGAGCAAAATGTACTTGAATTTCTTGCACTGCGGATCGCGACAAACGTGCGCGTTCTGGAAGGCGCCCTAACCCGTTTGTTCGCATTTGCCTCTTTGGTCTCCCGCCCAATTACCTTGGAATTGGCTCAGGATTGTCTGTCAGACATATTGCGTAGTTCAGAACGCAAAGTGACCGTCGAAGAAATTCAGCGAAAAGTTGCGGAGCATTATCATATCCGCCTTTCTGACATGATCGGCCCAAGACGCGTGCGCACATATGCAAGACCGCGCCAGATTGCAATGTACTTGTCTAAAGTTCTTACCAATCGCAGCTTACCAGAAATTGGACGCCGCTTTGGTGGGCGAGATCACACAACAGTCATGCATGGTGTGAAAAGAATAGAAGATCTGCAGATCATTGACGGGCAAGTTGCCGAGGATGTCGACATGCTCCGGCGCGCGCTCGAAGCCTAAATCTTAGCACTTCGTCTTTCGCTTCACTTCTTTGGTTACTCTTGCCCTTGACGCGGTTTACTTTAGCATAGAAAAAGAGGATCAAATCCGAACATGCTCTGAAACTTTAATGATGCGGAGCGTTTGGCGAATTTAGGAGCGTTGGTTATGAAACTGAGTATAGAACGCAGTGTATTGCTTAAGGCTGTCTCTCAGGCGCAGTCGGTGGTTGAGCGGCGTAATACAATTCCTATTCTCGCCAATGTACTGATCGAAGCAGAAGGTGAACACGTTCAATTTCGCGCAACCGACCTTGATATCGAGGTTCTAGACAAAGCTTTGGCCCACGTGGAACGTGCTGGAGCAACCACCGTATCGGCTGTGACATTGCATGACATTGTCCGCAAACTGCCGGACGGCGCGCTTGTGACGCTCAGTGATGATGCTGCAAAAGGACGCCTGACAGTTGAAGCGGGGCGATCTGTTTTTTCTTTGGCAACATTGCCGAAGGAAGATTTCCCCATTATGGCCACCTCAGAATATGCAGCGAATTTTTCGGCTCCTGCCCCATTGCTTCGGCGGTTATTTGACAAATCGAAATTCGCCATCTCAACAGAAGAAACGCGGTATTATTTGAACGGGGTTTACTTGCATGTTGCAGATGCAGATGGCGGTCAAGTGATCCGTTGCGTGGCCACCGATGGTCACAGACTTGCCCGTGTTGATGCGGATCTTCCTGAAGGGGCCGCAGACCTTCCCGGTGTGATTGTACCTCGTAAAACCGTTGGGGAATTACGCAAACTTTTGGATGAAGACGATATGCAAATTGCGGTCTCTGTCTCCGAAACGAAAATTCGTTTTGCCACGCCGGAAATTACGCTGACCTCAAAGGTCATCGACGGCACATTCCCCGATTATGCGCGCGTGATTCCTCAGGGTAACACACGCAAATTGGAAGTGGACGCAAGCGAATTTGCCAAAGCCGTGGATCGCGTGTCTACCGTGTCTTCCGAACGCTCGCGTGCTGTGAAACTGTCTCTTGACGAGGATCGGCTCATACTGTCCGTAAACTCTCCGGATAGTGGTACCGCAGAGGAAGAGCTTGCTGTTGCATACGGGGATGAAAAACTGGAAATCGGGTTCAATGCGAAATATCTTTTGGAAATCGCAAGCCAAGTTGACCGTGAAAATGCCGTGTTCTTGTTCAACTCTTCAGGTGATCCAACACTGATGCGCGAAGGCAATGATGCAAGCGCAATTTATGTTGTCATGCCCATGCGGGTCTGATCAGAGGTCCGTCGCTGGGCTGGACCCTGAAAATACTTCCCGACTGGGTGGCGGAGGATTGGAGTTATGACATATCTCACCTCCCTTACCATTTCCCACTTTCGTTCGCACAAGCAGGCAAAATTTAGTCTTGATCAACGGCCTGTAGCCATTTCAGGACCAAACGGATCCGGAAAAACAAACATTCTTGAGGCCGTGTCCTTGTTTTCGCCAGGCCGCGGCCTTCGAGGTGCAAGTGCAGAGGCGATGATGCGCAAACCCGATGGTCTGGGTTGGAAAATAACCGGCCATGTCGCATCGGGGGATCGCGTGATGGAAATGGTCTTTACCTCGCTAAACGGTGCCGCGCGGGAGGTAACAATTGACGGCAAGAGTGCAACTCAACTTGCGCTTGCCCAACATTCGCGCGTCCTCTGGCTGGTCCCCTCTATGGATCGTTTATGGATCGAAGGGGCTGAGGGACGTAGACGTTTTCTTGACCGCATTACGCTTAGCTTTTTTCCAAAACATGCCGAAAATACTCTGCGATATGAAAAATCGATGCGGGAACGCAACAGATTGCTCAAAGATCAGGTGCGCGATCCTCATTGGTACAAAGCGCTTGAGCGGCAAATGGCAGAGGCAGGAGCCGCGATAAATACGGCGCGTGAGCAAGCATTGGAATCCATTCTCGCATCACAACAGGGTTCAACAACAGAGTTCCCCCTTGCGGGGCTAGAATTGCAACAAACCGAAGGTTTCCTGCCCGAAACAGCAGAAGATCTTTATGACGCCTTCGAAGAAAGCCGCTTTCGGGATCTTGCCGCCGGACGTACGATGGTAGGTCCCCACAAAACTGATGTCTACGGTGTCTATGATGCAAAGGGCATTCCAGCGTCACAATGTTCAACAGGTGAACAAAAAGCACTTTTAATCTCAATCGTTCTTGCCAATGCACGCGCGCTCGCACTTGATTATGCCAAAGCACCGTTGCTGCTGTTAGATGAGGTTTCGGCCCATCTTGACAAGGATCGCCGCGCCGCACTTTATGAGGAAATATGCGCACTCGGCCTGCAGGCATGGATGACCGGTACCGAAAGGGATCTTTTCGAAGAATTTGGTGAAAGAGCTCAATATATTCGCGTCGATGAGGTGGATGGTATTTCTGAAAGCGCGTTAACAGATTAGGAAACAGGTGCTTTTTAATTCCTACTTTTAGAAAGATCTTTGCAATGAATGCCGCGCTTATAGATTTGATATTTTACGCCTTTGGAATATTCATTTTGTTTTTAACGCCGGGACCTGTATGGATCGCGATTCTCGCACGCAGCATGTCAAATGGTGTTCGTGGCGCTTGGCCTCTGGCCTTAGGTGTGGCGATGGGGGATATTATTTGGCCACTGACCGCAATTTTGGGATTGAATTGGATTCTCGGAGAATCTGGAGAGTATCTTTATTATTTAAAATGGATCGCTGCACTGATTTTTCTGATCATGGGAATAGCCTTGTTGCGTCAAGGCGAAACATCTCTAAGCGAAAACAAAGCTCTCTCCAGACCAGGAAAATTGCATGGGTTTTTGGCGGGCGTAGCAGTTATTTTAGGTAACCCCAAAGCCATCCTGTTTTATATGGGCATTTTGCCCGGCTTTTTTGATCTCAGCGATTTGACCAAGTTAGATATTGGCATAATTTTGATAATTTCCGCAATCATCCCAATGAGCGGAAATATAACGCTTGCCTTACTGGTTGAAAGGGTGCGCGAGCTTCTCCAATCAAAAACATCTGTACGCCGGATAAATATAATTTCCGGACTTTTACTGATTGGTGTCGGCACCCTTATCCCGTTCACTTAAAACAATAAATTTTATGTCAGAGACGTGACATTGACGTGGAAAAAGACTATACTCTGCCAAAATAAAAAAGGAGGGCATAGATGCCCACGGACGAGCAGACCAGCAATAACTATGGCGCAGATTCTATTAAGGTTCTCAAAGGCTTAGAAGCTGTTCGCAAAAGGCCCGGAATGTACATCGGTGACACCGATGACGGGAGCGGTTTGCATCATATGGTGTATGAGGTCGTCGATAATGGGATCGATGAAGCCTTGGCGGGTCACGCCGATCATGTCTATGTAAAAATTCATTCAGACAACAGCGTGTCAGTTGCCGATAATGGACGCGGAATACCCGTAGATATTCATGAAGAAGAAGGCGTTTCTGCAGCAGAAGTTATCATGACTCAGCTGCATGCAGGCGGCAAGTTTGACAGCAATTCTTACAAGGTCTCTGGCGGTCTTCATGGGGTTGGCGTGTCTGTTGTGAACGCCCTCTCCGTGTGGCTTGAACTTAGAGTTTGGCGCAACGGAAAAGAACATTTTGCCCGCTTTGAACATGGTGAAACGACCGAACATCTTCGCGTGACGGGGGATGCGAATGGACGCAAGGGTACAGAAGTGCGCTTTCTTGGATCCACGGATACCTTTTCAAATTTGGAATACTCCTTTGACACATTGGAAAAGCGTCTGCGCGAATTGGCCTTTCTCAATTCTGGCGTAAAAATCATTCTAGAAGATGAGCGTCCGGCGGAACCCCTGAGAAGCGAATTGATCTATGAGGGCGGCGTTAAAGAGTTCGTCAAATACCTTGACCGGTCAAAATCCTCAATCATGCCCGAACCCATTTATATGGTGGGAGAGCGTGACGACATCGGTGTAGAAGTGGCAATGTGGTGGAACGACAGTTATCACGAAAATGTCCTTCCGTTCACGAACAATATTCCCCAGCGCGATGGCGGCACCCATATGGCAGGGTTTCGCGGAGCGTTGACGCGGACTATTAATAACTACGCCCAATCCAGCGGCATTGCGAAAAAGGAAAAGGTTAATTTTACCGGCGATGATGCGCGCGAAGGCTTAACCTGCGTTCTTTCCGTAAAAGTCCCTGATCCAAAATTTTCAAGCCAAACAAAAGACAAACTTGTCAGTTCTGAAGTCCGCCCAGCAGTCGAAGGTCTGGTGAACGAAAAACTGGCAGAATGGTTCGAAGAGAACCCTGCCGAAGCCAAAGTGATTGTCGGAAAAATCATTGAAGCCGCACTCGCGCGGGAGGCTGCGCGAAAAGCACGCGAATTGACCCGCCGCAAGACAGCGCTCGATGTGAATTACCTGGCTGGAAAGCTGAAAGATTGTTCTGAAAAAGACCCCGCCAAGGCAGAAGTGTTTTTGGTAGAAGGTGATAGCGCAGGCGGATCCGCTCAAACGGGACGTGATCGAAAAACTCAAGCTGTGCTCCCCTTGCGGGGAAAAATCCTGAATGTGGAACGCGCACGATTTGACCGGATGCTCGGCAGCCAAGAAATCGGTAACCTTGTCATGGCGCTTGGGACCGGTATCGGTCGGGACGAATTTGATATTTCAAAATTGCGCTACCATAAGATTGTGATCATGACCGACGCCGATGTAGACGGCGCGCATATCCGAACGCTTCTGCTTACGTTCTTTTATCGCCAGATGCCTCAGCTGATTGAAGGGGGCTATTTGTATATCGCGCAGCCCCCGCTTTACAAAGTCTCTCGGGGAAAATCAGAGGTGTATCTCAAAGACCAAAGCGCTTTGGAAGACTACCTTGTGGAACAAGGTGTAGAGGGTGCAGTGCTCAAGCTTGGATCAGGGGCCGAAATAGCGGGGCTTGATCTTGCTCGGGTTGTGTCCGAGGCTCGGCAATTGAAGAAAGTTCTGGATGCATTTCCAACCTATTATCCACGCCATATTCTGGAACAGGCTGCGATCGCAGGTGCCTTTGTCCCGGGCGTGGTGGATGCCGATTTGCAGGGTACAGCCGACAAAGTTGCAGCACGCCTTGATATGATCGCTTTGGAGTATGAACGGGGATGGCAAGGTCGTATTACGCAAGATCACGGCATCCGGCTCACGCGGATTTTGCGTGGTGTTGAAGAAGTAAGGACGCTCGACGGTCCGATGCTGCGCTCTGGGGAGGCCCGAAAAACTGGCAGCTTCACTCAAAGCCTACAGGAAGTTTACGGAACTCCAGCATCACTGGTACGTAAAGACCGAGAGCAAATCATCTTTGGACCACTTGACCTGTTGAACGCAATCTTCAAAGAGGGCGAAAAGGGCCTTACTTTGCAGCGCTACAAAGGTTTGGGCGAAATGAACCCCGAACAGCTTTGGGAAACAACACTGGATCCAGATGCCAGAACATTCCTTCAGGTCAAAATAGAAGACGCCGCAGAGGCAGATGACCTGTTTACAAAGCTAATGGGCGATGTCGTGGAACCACGGCGCGAATTTATCCAGAAAAATGCACTAAGTGTCGCGAATTTGGATTTTTGATTCATTCACCTACCAAGCTCTATCAAAACGCTGCTTTGCGTTCTACTTGGACCAATTTCTTTCGTGTCTTGGAAATTTCATAATCCTGACCCTGCGGGTCAGTGAAATTTTCACGTATGTATGTCAAATGCTTAGAACTGAGTTTGGGCGGTTTACTACGCCCCTCATATGCATTATTTCCATGAAGAATATTGTAGACAACCGCTGGGAAAGGCACTTTGTTTAAGGGGCGCCCTAGTAAGATAGCCAAATGTTCAAACCACCCATGAGACTGGTAGGCAATTGCGTCAAATAATTCGAACCCAATTCCACCTGGTCGCGTGTCATAGTAGCAAGCCATACAAGACCCACAAGATGCCGCAAGTGTGTCGGCGAGAAAATTAAACCGGAAGGGATTTCTTGGTTCCAAATAGCGACCGTGCAGACCATCTGGTGCAAGCATAAAGCTCTTGTTAATGATGTAGCCGTTTGGGTCTCTGGTGTTCAACATGTATTCGACCGCATCTTTGTGAAGGATATCGTCCTGGTCGAATTTAAATATGTATCCATCGCTTGGGTCTAGTGTGGCTACGTGATGTACAAGCTGGCGCATTTTATCGAACATATCTGGACTGTTGTCCCGAACAGGGTCTTCTTTAAACGCGATAAATCTCATCCTTGGATCATTGAATAGACCCTCAGGTTTATCTTGCCCACATAATATGGCAGTCCAATTGGGGTTTGATTGCGCAATCAAAGCAGACAAAGTGTTGTTTAACAACTGACAAACAGCACCCCAATCCTTTGCCATTTTTTTTGACACAACTGGTATAACAAACACAAATTTCAAACCCCGAGATAGTTTGTTTTTGAATGTCTTAAACCGCTCAAGTTCTTCGGAAACGCTTTGCTGAGTCTCTGTCCAGACCAGCGCATCCCAGGGAAGTCTTTCCGTTGCCAAGCGCGAAAAAATAGAATCAAGGTAAACAGTCATAATTAAATGGC
>VMBT01001334.1_pt1 | contig 13209 bp, 14 predicted proteins | sample 4404301 | NCBI WGS metagenome assembly VMBT01 (sample SAMN12238535, study PRJNA552566) | marine metagenome | isolation source: Coastal seawater | place: USA: coastal Georgia, Sapelo Island | collected 2008-08/2009-08
AAGAACGGTATTGAACCGCCAATGAACATGCCCATTAAAACTCTTGGGTCATTCAATGAAAGGTTTTCAATGCCTGTTGCGAGCATGTAAGCAGCAATAATTGCCAAAGCTGCTAGAGCTGCAGCACCAATTGCAAAACCTTTTCCAATTGCAGCTGTTGTGTTGCCGAGCTCGTCTAATGAATCTGTAATCTCTCTAACTTCTGGTTTCATCCCACTCATTTCTGCAATACCACCAGCATTGTCAGCAACTGGACCATAAGCATCAATTGCCATAGTAATACCAACAGTAGCTAACATGCCCACTGCTGCTATACCAACACCATACAAGCCTGAGAAGTAAGTTGAAATACCAATTATTCCTGCAATCACAAATAGCGGTAATACGACTGACTGCATACCAACACTCAATCCAGTGATCATCACAGTGGCTGAACCTGTCTCACCAGATTTAGCAATTTTACCGACTGGAGAGTCTTCTGTTTCTCCACCTGTGTAATACTCAGTTATTAAGCCAATTAATATTCCACCAATAGCGCCTGTTAACACTGAATAGAAGACAGGCATCTCAATGCTAGGTGAATAATAAATACTTACTCCAGCAAAAATTAAAAATATAATTGGTGAGAAAAATGTTCCAAATCTTAATGCGACAGCAGGAGATTTTGATACTTGTGTTCTTACAATGAGAATGCCCAATAAAGAACAAAACAAGCCTGATGCTGCCAACCATAATGGCAAGAACATAAGTTCATAGTTACCAACTGTTGCTGCAATAGCTATTGAAGCAATCATTGCGCCACAATATGACTCAAAAATATCTGAGCCCATCCCAGCAATATCACCTACATTGTCTCCAACATTATCAGCAATAACACCTGGGTTTCTTGGGTCATCTTCTGGTATGCCTGCTTCAATTTTTCCTACTAAGTCTGCGCCAACGTCAGCACTTTTTGTGAATATACCGCCGCCCACTCTTGAGAATAAAGCAACTGCAGAAGCGCCCACTCCAAAACCTTCAAGAGATTTTGCAATCTTATCTGGATCATCCATTGCACCTGTAAAGTAGAAATACAGACCACCTAGTCCAACCAAGCCCATTGAAGCAACACACAGACCCATAATTGAGCCACCAAAAAACGAAATTGATAGTGCTTGTGCTTGTCCTGATTCCTCTGCGGCTGTAGCTGTTCTAACGTTAGCTTGAGTTGCTGCATACATACCTATAAAACCAGCGATTGCTGAAGATAATGCTCCTACTGCTATTGCAGCAGCTGTATACCACCCAAGAGGTGAAAAGCCACAAGCCACGACAAGTGCCACAACTACTGGAGCAAGGATCTTATACTCAGTGAGCATAAAGACTTTTGCCCCTAAATGTATTTGATCGCCAATTTTTACAACAGAATCTTTACCTGCAGGGTATTTCATAATTAACCCATACAAGACAAAGGCAAAAAACAGGCCAACAAAGCCTGTTACAAAAGGACCCCACGGGGTCATTGGACCAATAATAAAGTTCTCCATAATTTCTATCCCAACCTATTATTAAATGTTTGTTCGTCTAATTCGTTTTCGGATTTAGCTACTATACAGGAAACTGCAGCATCTCCGCAAACATTTACCGAAGTTCTTACCATATCTAAAATCCTATCTACAGCGAGTATTAGCCCGATTGCATCAAGAGGCAAACCCACAGATCCTAAAATTAACGCCAAGGTAACTGTTCCAGCAGATGGAACGGCCGCTGTCCCTATGGAAGTGATAATTGCAAGAAACACAATCTGTGCATATTGTGCAAAAGTCAGATCTACGCCCACTGTGGATGCGATAAACATGGTTGCTAAGCCTTGCATGATCGCTGTTCCATCCATATTGATAGTAGCTCCAACTGGTACAACAAAAGATGAAACATCTTTTTTCACCCCCAAATCATCGGTAACTGTTTTCAATGTGACTGGGATTGTTGCTGCAGATGAAGATGTTGAAAAAGCAAATAGAGCTACGTTTCTCATTTTTCTAAAGAATATTAGTGGGTTTAAGTTTGCAAAAAGCTTGAGTAATAAAGAGTAAGTCACAGTAAGATGAAATAGCAGCACGAAGATTAATAAGATTACGTACTGTGCTAAATCACCAAAAATATTTAGACCTTTGGCCATGACATAGCTTCCCATCAAGCAAAAAACTCCAACAGGTGCAAAACTCATAATTAGTAAAACTATTTTCAAAAATACCGTATTAAAGCGTTCAAATGATTTTGATAGACCGTCAGTAAGCTCGTCAGTTAGATTTAAAGCTATTCCAAATAAAATACTTATAAATACGATGCCGAGCATATTATTCTCAACAAAAGCACCGAACATGTTATTTGGAAATATTCTAAGGACTGTGTCATACAAACTTGCCTCGCCGGCAACAGGGGCAAAACTGGCAACCTCACCCTCATAGCCTGATAGATTAAATACCCATCCAAAGATTAATGCGGTTGAAACTGCTAAACCTGTTGTGAACAGATATAAGCCAACCGTTTTAGTTGCAATTGAACCTAGTTTCACCATGTTTGAAAGCGATGAAATTCCCGATACCAATGAGAAGAAAACTAATGGCACTACCACCAACATAAGTAAATTTTTAAATATTTGACCGCCAAGGTTAAAAACATACTTTTCAACAAAGTCAAAAAGCATAGCTGGTATTGCAGCTTGCTGATAATGAAAAATTGCTGCAATGAGCACACCAAGGCCCATTCCAATAAGTACATTTCTTGTTAAATTCTTGGGTGCTGAAAGGATACTCATATCTCAATCATATCAAAATCTTCTTTACCAACACCACATTCAGGGCAAACCCAATCTTGCGGGACATCTTCCCAGCGTGTGCCTGGCTCTATCCCTTCTTCAGGATGGCCTTTTTCTTCATCGTAAATCCATCCACAAACGATGCATTCCCATTTTTTAAATTCCATAATTTATGTGTTTTTAGTAAGGGTAGTATTATAATCACCTGACTGAATTATGACACCAAAAATAAAAACAAATTGGCATCTTTATACCCCTGATCTGGAGATTTCATTTCCAAATATGAAATCCTGGGTAGAAGAAAATAATTCATTGATGAATAGGTTGAGATTGCTTGAGACAAAAATTGATCTCATTGTGCTTGATGAGCAAATCTGCAAACATCATGATGCGCAAACGTCAGCAGAACCTGTGCTTGGCAATCTCAGAAAAATTCTTTTGAAGTCAGACCATAATCTTGTTTTTGCAGAAAGTTTTTTTAGTCAGGATGTTATCAAGGAATTTGCAAAATTTGGTCGCTTAGAAGAAGAGCCTCTTGGTAAATATCTCTTTTCAGATAGCAACATCAAAAAACATGAAACTTACATAGCAGATTATGAGCTGGATGACCAAACCTTCTTGGGGCGTAAGTGCATTTATAGTTACAACGATCAAAAATTCTCGGTAATTGAAGTATTCTTATTCAATGAATAAGGTTAACTCCTATCTGTCATTAATTAGATTCTATAATCCAATTGGTTTTTGGCTTCTGCTGTGGCCTGGGCTTTGGGGGCTATTTATAACGAATAGTTTTCAGATCGATCACTTTACAATTGTAGTTTTAGGCTCATTTCTAACGAGATCACTTGGCTGTGCAATTAATGATCTTCTCGACCATAAATATGATCGAGAGGTTGATAGGACCAAAGACAGGCCATTGGCTAATGGCGAGTTGTCACTTGCTGAGGGGATAATCTTTACAGCCTTATTGGGCATAGGTTGCCTTTATCTTTTGTCATTAACCAATGCTTTTGTTATTTGTTTTGTTGCATTCATCGCGATTCCAATGATTATTCTGTATCCGCTAATGAAAAGGTTTCTTGGAATCCCTCAATTGTTCCTAGGACTGACATTTGGACTGTCACTACCAATATCTTTTGCAATTGTGAATGAAAGCATATCTATGGATGCATGGTTGCTTTATTTAGCTTGTGTCTTTTGGATAGTAGCGTATGACAGCTACTATGCATTGTGCGATATTGATGATGATCGTAAATTGAAACTTAACTCTTTGCCCATATTTTTTGGAGACGACACAAGGAAAGTAATCGTTTTATTATTTACCTGTTTCATTCTTTTGGTAATCTGTTTTGCAAAGGTTAATAACCTTCAAATGATGTCTATAGGTGTGTTGTTTTTGATATACCAAGCATATTTTCAAAACAAACTATCGAAGGAAGGCAAAAATTTAGACGCATTTAAATCAAACAGTCATGTTGGATTAGTTATTGCTGTTATATTGTTTTTAGAGAATCAAAGTGGGCTATACAATTGAGAAAAATTCCAAAAACTTATCGGATTTATTCATAAAGGATCAATCTGATCCATTCTTTTCTTATGAATTTCTCAATTCTTTAGAAAAAAATAATTGCCTTGATGAAGATTCTGGTTGGTCAGCTAATTATTTTCACCATAAAAATAATTCATTTATTCCTTTTTATGAAAAAAATAATAGCCAAGGGGAGTTTGTTTTTGATTATTCATGGGCCAATGCTTTCCACAATCATGGCCGCCATTATTATCCAAAACTAGTTATGAGTATTCCGTTCACGCCTGTTGAAGGTAATAGAATTTATGCCGATGACGATGATAAAGCGATAGAGGCACTTAAGGATTTAAGAAAATTTTCTGATGAAAATAATTACTCTTCTTTGCATGCGCTTTTTGTTGGACAAGAGCAAAGAAATATTTTCAAAGAATTAGATTTTATTGAGAGACTTGATTGTAACTTTGTTTGGCAGAATAAAAATTACCTTTCTTTTGATGATTTTCTTAATTCCCTTACATCAAGGCACAGAAAAAATATTAAAAAAGAGCGTGACTATATCAAAAAACTAAATATTGAGTTTCAAGTGATTGAGAATATTACAAATGAGGACTGGAATGACTTCTATTTGTTCTATTCAATCACTTATGCAGTTAGAGGGCAAAGACCTTACCTTACAAGTGCCTTTTTTAAAGACCTAAAAAGCCTAAAACCGATTATCCTCTTTGCTCATAAAGGTGGTCAAAGAATTGCGGCTGCCCTTTTTTTTCAGAAAAATACTAAGCTGTATGGCAGATATTGGGGTGCACGAGAAAATATTAATTTCCTTCACTTTGAAGCCTGCTATTACCAAGGAATTGAGCTTGCTATAAAGAGAGAGTGCCTTACTTTTGATCCTGGTATCCAAGGTCACCATAAATTAAAAAGGGGTTTTGAGCCAGTTATTAATACGTCGTATCATTGGATCGCAGAAAAAGCCTTTAGAGATGCAATAGGTGATTTTTGTGCCAAAGAAGCCCAACATATTCACTCATATTTTGAGGATTCAAAAAAATATTTACCCTACAAACATGGATGAATATAAAAAAAATAACCACCAACTAGCAATTAGTTCTGCAAATTATGTCCGGATAAAAAAAATTTTCCGTGAGTTTAATAATTCTCAACTGGTGCTCAAATCTACCAGCAAAGAAACAAGCTTCAATGCAGAATTTGAGTATATCGCGCTATCAAAACATACTGGAAATATGATGTTAAGGTTTTCTAATCTTGATACTTCTCTTCTAAATTCATTAATTTTCGAAGCGAATGTTTATCATGATGTTGAGTTATGTGAAGTGTCACGATTCAATGGCTATTCACCAAATCAATTTCCTTTCGAGTTTGAAAAATTTCCAAAATCAGTCGATGAAAAATCTCAACAGAATCGGTTTTTTACTGAAGTTCTTGATATGATTCTCACTAATGACTTCTATGAAAAAACCTAACCTCATTATTTATGTGCACGGATGGAATTCGCATGCGAAAGCTCGAAAGGCTGAGCTGCTGATTAGTGAATTAAAAGATAATAAAAACTATGAGGTATTATCTGTGACTTTAAAATCTCATCCTAGAGAAGCCATAGAGCAACTAAGCCAAATCATTGATAAAGAATTACAAGAACGAAGTGTTCATTTAATTGGCAGCTCACTGGGTGGCTACTTTTCATGCTTTCTTGCAGAAAAACACAATATCAAAGCTGCAATGATCAACCCAGCGGTATGGGCTTATAAGATCTTTGAAAATGATAGAGGGGAAAACACAAATCCAAACACAAATGAAACATATTTTATTGATCAAGAATGGGTAGATAGTCTTGAAGAAATATTTATTCAAAACCCTGATCCAGCAAAATATCTTGTTCTGCTTCAAACTGGCGATGAAACCTTAGATTATCGTTATGGAGCCAAATATTTTGAGGGTGCCGACATTGAAATTGATGAAGGAGGCTCTCACAGTTTTGATGATCTTGAGTCAAAAATTCCAATTATCCTCAAGCATTTCTCATAAAACTTACTTTCAGTTGCAAAGACAATTTAAAACAGTTTAAAATTAACTAGCATTTATAACTTGCACCATACTCCATGGTTAAAAAGGGGCCCTATTGGGTAATAAAGTTAAAATCGTTCATCTTCTACTAGAAGACGGAAGTAAGCGAAAGCCGAAGGAACGCGTGCGTTAAACACGATCGAGTTTAACTTCAAAAAATCCTGCAGAACAGAATGCATAAAATTTTTATTAACTTTTATTAAGGAGCCATAATGGGTGATTTGAATAAATATGAATACATCTGGTTAGATGGTTATCAACCAGAGCCTTCCATGAGAAGCAAAATCAAGGTTACTGATGAAGAGTCAGCACCTGGTTGGTCTTTTGATGGGTCGTCAACACAACAAGCAGAGGGTGGAAGCTCTGATTGTCTTTTACTTCCAGTGCAAACTTATGAGAGCCCTGTATATTCTGACTATTTAGTTATGTGTCAGGTTCAGTCAGCTGATCATACAACACATCCATCAAATACAAGAGCTGCTGCTGCAGAAGTAGTTACAGATGAGTGGTGGTTTGGATTTGAGCAAGAATACTTCTTTACTAATCCTGATGGCTCACCATTAGGTTGGGAAAAGGGAGAGCCTAGACCACAAGGAGACTATTACTGTGGTGTTGGTGCAGACAACGTTTCTGGTAGAGAAATCTCTGAAGCACATCTTGATGCATGTTTGGCTGCTGGTATTCATCTAACAGGAACCAATGCTGAAGTAGCTTTGGGCCAATGGGAATATCAGTGTTTTGGAAAAGGCATCAAAGCTGCCGATGACTTATGGGTAAGCCGTTACCTTCTTTATAAAATTGCAGAAGAGTTTGGCGTTGGTGTTAACATCCATCCAAAACCAAAAACTGGTGACTGGAATGGTTCAGGAATGCACACAAACTTCTCAAATGAAGAAATGAGAACCAACGGTTCAGAAGAGCTTTTCTCAGCAATGTGTGACAAGCTTGGTGAAGTCCATGCAGAGGGAATTGCTGCGTATGGTTCAGACAATGACCAAAGACTAACTGGTTTGCATGAAACACAAAGCATTGAGAAATTCTCATATGGCATAAGTGATAGAGGTGCAAGCATCAGAATTCCTATCGCCAATGTGGAGAATAATTGGAAAAATGGATACCTTGAAGACAGAAGACCTGCTTCAAATGCAGATCCATACAAAATTATTGCTCACATCGTGGGAACACTTACCAAATAATAATTTTTTTGAGCCTTCTACTTGATTAGTGGAAGGCTTTCTTCATACCAAGAAATTAACCCATTTCTTAATAAAAAGACTTCCTCGACACCAATTCTTTTTAATTCAACGCCTGCTGAGCCAGCATCGAGACCATTCTCAGAAACTACAATCACTGCTTTGCCTTTTTTAAGCAAATGTTCTTGTTTTTCAAAACTGTCTTTTTGGATATTAATTGAGCCATGAATGTGGCCTGTTTCAAATGAGTCTTTGTCTCTAATATCTAGAAACATTGCCTGATCAGCATTTACCATAGCCACAGCAGCTGAAGGGTCAATCTTTTTGCCGCCCTTATTGCTTTCATAGACATACCAAGAAATAAGAATTATCAAAAGTGGTAGCGAGGCGTACCAGTTATTTGTTAAGAAATCGAAGAAATTCATATATCAATTTTGTTGTTAGCTTATACAATATAGAATTTATTTTAAAGGACAAATGAAAGTTAATTATCTAGTACTTGTACGACACGGACAAAGCGATTGGAATAGAAAAAACTTATTCACTGGCTGGAAGAATCCAGGCTTAACTGATCAAGGAGTCTCCGAAGCTGAGAATACCGGTGAAAAACTTAAAGAGCAGGGTTTTAATTTCGATGTCATGTTCACTTCTGAATTAAAAAGAGCTCAAAACACAGGTGAGATAATCCTTGAGAAGCTAAATGAGCCAAATCTTGCAACAATTAAGTCAGTTAATCTTAATGAAAGGGACTATGGTGACCTTACTGGCATGAATAAAGATGAAGCTCGCGCTGAATTTGGCGAGGAGCAAGTACATATTTGGAGAAGGTCTTATGATGTGCCCCCACCCGGCGGTGAAAGCCTTAAAGATACTTATGATCGAGTTATTCCTTATTTTGAATCCGACATAATGCCAGAACTTAATGACAGCAAAAATGTTTTAATTGCTGCTCACGGTAACTCTTTGAGATCTTTAGTTAAATTTATTGAAGACTTAAACGAAACTGACATTTTGAAACTAGAAATTGCAACTGGTGAGCCCATCATTTATAAATTTATAGATGGACGATTCACAAGAGCATAATCTAGGTGCCTTAGTAACACAGTGGTACAAAAAAAATGGCAGACAAAATTTGCCATGGCGAAAATCTGTTACACCATATAAGGTTTGGATCTCTGAAATGATGTTGCAACAAACACAAGTTGTAACTGCTCAAAGCTATTACAGAAAATTTTTAAAGAAATACCCAAGCCTTCCATCAATGAAAATGGCAACTGAAGATGACATCTTAAGTTTATGGAGTGGCCTTGGTTATTACAGAAGGGCTTCCTTCATATACCAAGCAAAAGAAAAGATATTCTTAGATTTCAATGGCAGATTTCCAGCCACATATGATGAGCTTATAACATTACCAGGCATAGGACGCTCGACTGCTGGAGCTATATTATCAATTGCTTATCAAAAACCCTTCCCCATACTTGATGCTAATGTAAAAAGGGTAATAGCACGGCTGTTTTTACAGAAGGACTTTAAAGAAGGCTTGTTTTGGAATTTATCTGCCCAATGCTTAGATGAGGACGACCCATATTCTTATCAACAAGGAATAATGGATATTGGGGCAACTTTATGCACGCCAAAAGCACCACTATGTCCTGAGTGCCCACTTAACAAAAACTGTCTTGCTTTCAAAGAAAATGATTTTCGGTTGCCTAGTACAAAAAAACCCATCAAGAAAGATGTGTATCTGGAGTTTTCTTTGTATAAGGATGGTCCAAGATATTTTCTTGCACAAACAGAGGTTTTAGGTTTCTGGAAAAAGCTATGGATGCCCCCTGTAAAAATAGTTAATAAGTTTAATGCGACTAACAAGCATGCTCTTTCTCACAGACATATCCATTTTCGTTTTAAACAAATAACAAACCTACCAACAGACATGAAGGGCGAGTGGTTTTCAAAGAAAGACTTAGCTAATATTGCCCTTCCAAAACCAATTTCTGATAAATTATTACAAGATGGCTAAAGTTTTTTGTAAAAAGTATAAGAAAGAGCTAGATGCTCTGCCTTTTCCACCAATACCAGGTGAAAAGGGTATGAATATTATGCAAAATTTTTCTAAGGAAGCATGGGATGCATGGGTTGACCTACAAACCATGCTAATAAATGAGAAACACCTTGATCTCTCTATTAAAGAAAATAGAAAATGGTTAAATGAACAGATGTCATTATTCCTTAATAATGAAAACTACGAAAAACCAAGCGGTTTCGTAAAACCAGATTAATCCTCTTCTTTACTTAACCTAATGCTAGTTGAAGAAATATCTTTTCTAAAAATTTCTTCATCAAAACCCTTAAACCTAGCGCTGATATTATCAGGCAATTGCACGTCGGATAAGGTCGTAAATTTTCCTTGATATTCTCTGCCAAAAACTAAAAAGTGGTTATTATTTTCATTGAAGATCTCAAGTTCTTTGAGCATCTCTTTCCTGCTTTCATAGAACCTTTCATCCATAATCCTAACTAAAGTGTCAGCCCCTATGATAAATGTTGAGTTTGGGAACAGTTTTGATTTTTCTGAAAATTTTCCTGCCTTAGTTAGCACCCAATTTTCGGAATCATTAAACTGCATGACTGTTTTTTTTATTTGGTGGTAACTAATAGGTGGCTTATCTACATTTTGAATGCAAATTTCAAAAAATATTTTTTTACCTGTTTCTTGCTCTGCTAAGTCTTTCATAGCTTTGTGGCCATCATGATACGGATAAAAAGCACCTGGAAAAATTAATTCTGGAGAGACATCTTTTGATAAAACATAATTAATTTTGTTGCTCATTAGCTCTGCCCATCCTTTCTCGGCTTTTACTTCATCAAAAACTACCTCTTCAGGTATTTTGGGGTAGTCGTACTCAAGCTCACTACACTCAGCAAGTAAGTTAACTACAAAAGCGGTGACAAGCTCTTCCTCTTCCTCTCTTGTTCTTTTGCCTTTTTCTAACTTGCAGGAAATGCTTTTTGAAAAATCTCGGGTCTGTAATGCAATATGAAATTTATGATCGCCTCTTTTCTCATAGGTTGTGCTTAATGAAGCAGTAATTGAGACTCCAAGCAGATGGTTCAGCGATGATTCTTGGTCAATTTTTTTAGCAGCACTATATGCACGAGCAGCCATTCTTAATGAAGTATCCTTTGAAGCATAAAAATCAGGCTTCTTCATTAAATAAAAATCCAATGATTCTTTTGCATATGGTATATATGCTTCTAGTACTGTATTGCTTGCGCCTGGCACCTTTAGCAAAGATGCAATTGCATTACTTCCTCCACCACTTGAAACAATAACAAACTTATATTTTGAAGCATGCAATTCTTTTATTTTTTCAGCTAAATTCATTAATATGGATTACCGGTTTAAAAATAGAAAATACTGCATTTATGAAGTTTCTTCAATGCAGCTAAGGAGACAGATATGAGATATTTACTAATAGTTTTTTTGCTTACTTCATGTTCAGCTGATTTTGATTACCCAAATCCAAAAAAAGAACGATCAAATTATAACTTACACGGTACTACAGTCATCGATCCCTATAAATACATGGAAGATTTTGAGTCACCATATGTTGTTGAATGGTCTGATCAACAAAATGCTTTAGTTGAGTCCTATTTAGCTGGATCAGAAATAGAGAATATACAAAAAATTCTAACTGAGGCTTATAGCTCTGAATACTACTCTTTGGCCTATTTTAATCCTGAAAGTGAATACTATTTTTATAACTCTGGTGCTGAAGAACATCATTTGTATATGAAAAAGGGCGAGGAAAACAAAGTCATTCTTGATCCAAACAAATGGTCAGATGACCAAACACTTAATCTTGATAAGGTCTCAATTTCACCAAATAAAAAATATTTAGCATACTCAGTTACAGATGGTGGTGTTGACTGGCGAACAATAAAAATTTTGAACCTAGAAACTAATGAGAAGCTAGATCTTGAGATTACCGAAGTAAAATTTTCAGATATTGCTTGGAAAGATGATTCATCTGGCTTCTACTACAATAAATATCCAAAACCTTTGCCAGAAAATAGGCTAAGCCAGCAAAGTTATGATGCTGCTATATATTTTGCTGACATTAGAACGGGAGAGGAAAAACTCTTCTATGGACAAATCAATCCAGAACAAAATTACACCGTATCTTTTATTGGTGAAGACAAAAAAATATTAATTAAAGTAATAACTGGATCAGAAGAAGAAAATTTTTATCTTTTTGGAGACTCCTTAGAAACTCTTGAGCCCATAACACCTATCAATCAAGCAAGTTTTAACTACGTTCATGCCGACGATGACGGTTTATTTTTTATAACCAATCTAGAAGCCGATAATTACAGGTTAGTAAAAATATTGTTTGCTGATTTCCAGATGGTTGAAGTAGTTTCAGAAGATAACTTTGCATTAAAGGCCGTTTCTTTTGTGAATGATTATTTAATTGCCGATTATATTGATCACGCTGACATGAGGTCCGCAATTGTATTTTTTAATCACTCAGGTGAGCAGCTTGATGTAACTTTACCGGAGAGTTTGAGCGGCACTATTGGTGGGTTCCAGGGTATTGGCGATGACGCAATAATGTTCAGCGTAACAAGCTATACTCAGCCCGTTCAGTATTTCTCTTTTGATTTCACAAACAATTCACTAGAACTATTGTGGGAGGAAGCCATTCCGGGCTTCAATCCTAATGATTACACTGAAGTTAGCACTAATTATGAGAGTAAAGATGGCACTATGGTGCCAATTACTTACTCATATAAAAACTCTACTAAGCTAAATAAGGATACTCCAATATTTTTATATGCTTATGGTGGTTACAACATTTCTATTCGACCATCATTTACGCCAAAATACGTAGCTTGGCTTGAGATGGGTGGAGTGTTAGCGGTTGCGAATATTCGTGGCGGCGGAGAATTTGGTAAAGCTTGGCACAATGCTGGAAGATTAGGCACAAAGCAAAATGTGTTTGATGATTTTTTATATGCCTCAAAGTTTCTTGAGAGCAATGCTATTGGCAATAGGAAGTCGACAGTGATTAGCGGAAGATCAAATGGTGGATTACTGGTCGGTGCAACCCTAATCCAAAATCCAAACTACTTTGGCGCAGCACTGCCAGCAGTTGGTGTAATGGATATGATTAGGTTTACAGAATTTACTGAGGGCTGGGGTTGGAGAGGCGATTATGGCTACCCAATTCTTAGCCAAGAAGACTTCCATAGAAACATAGAGATATCACCATATCACCAAACAAAAATTGGGGTCTGTTATTCGCCAACTTTAACTACAACAGCTCGTCGAGATGACCGTGTAGTACCATCACACTCATACAAATTTACGGCAAGACAGCAAGAATATCAGGGCTGCAATAATCCAGTAATGCTTTATGATGCTCTGAGAGCAGGACATGGTTCTGGCAATGGTGTGGCCATGCCAAAATGGAAAAGAATTAAGCTGTTTTCTGTCGAACAATCCTTTGCTTTGAAAAATATTAAGCAGTAATATATTCACTCTTGTGCCCAGATAGCTCAGTTGGTAGAGCAAAGGACTGAAAATCCTTGTGTCGGTGGTT
>VMBT01001337.1_pt1 | contig 13178 bp, 16 predicted proteins | sample 4404301 | NCBI WGS metagenome assembly VMBT01 (sample SAMN12238535, study PRJNA552566) | marine metagenome | isolation source: Coastal seawater | place: USA: coastal Georgia, Sapelo Island | collected 2008-08/2009-08
AATAGACATGAGTAAGTCCTCATAAAGAATGGGTGGTCAGTCCAGACACAGCTCAGTAGCTGGGGGATCGCTGAACTAACCACCCAAGAAAAAACCCCCCAACAGGGGGGATCAGTCCGTCAATTGCAGTAGAAATGAAAGAAACCCCCGCCAAAAGGCGAGGGTGTGGGGGCGTCAGAAGGGGATTTCCTCGTCTGATGCGGTGCAATCGGGGACAACGTTCAGAGGGTCAGGAGCAGGGAGCTCTTGAAACTCTTCAGGGATGTCCTCGTTAGCAAGCTCGGGGTAGTTGACGCCAGGGACATCAGCCACGGTGAGCGCAGTCCAAGAATCGATGGTGACGTTCTCGAACTCGTTCTTACGCCACACGCGAGTGCGGAAGTTCGCGGTGATGTTGGTCAACCGCTTGCCAACCGCAATGCGATCGAGGACCGCATGTGCATCGTGGTCAGAGAAAGTCACTTGATAGTGCTTTCCGTAAGAACTACCTGCCATGAACACGCATTTGCAGTCCACGTAGGTGATGCCCTCATACTCACGGGTCTTGACAGCTTTGCCGCCATAGACCATGGAGTCGAGGGACTCAGGGAGCAACACAGTTATGCGTAGCTCTGCGTCAGAACCTTCCGTCTTGTTAGCCAGCTGCTGCTGTGCTTCGGCAAGTTGTGCCTTCAGCTCAGCAACTTCGGACTTGAGAGCGGTTGTGGTCTGGGCCATGTTCAGATCTCCTTGGATCTAAAGAACACGAATTGAGTGAGGCCCCGAAAGGGGCCGTGTTCTCAGTAGCGCTCAGGCATGGCCTCCATAGCAGCTCGGGTTGAGTACCAGATCTGCTGTGTATAGAGGTCGTTTTCTCGATCGAAGTCAGGAGGAACAGGTCCGCCGTTCATGCAGTCAACTTCCTCAGGAGTGAGCAGTCTTTCGCGCTCGAGGAGATAGGTCTTGATCAAGGACATGGTGATCCATGTGAAGAACACCAAGAGAGGAAGGCCCCAACAGGGGCCATAAATCTCAGCGACGTTCAGGATTTGCGTGGATGGCATACATCGCACAGTTACTGACCATCACGGCGTGGTTCTCAGCTGGCCAGTCAAAGGTCTTGCACCGTTCAGTCGCTTGCTTATCAAGGGTGTGGACCGACATGAGAACAGTGACAAGACACAGAGGAAGGAATGTCAGGGGAACCAGTGGAGAGATCATGTTCAGGTGTGAGTAGAACACCCGAAAAAAGACCCCCCAACAGGGGGGTATATCTCACTTGGAAAGGAACTCCAGGAAGTCACCAGGGTGCTGGAAGGCTTGTGCCTGCTTGAGGGCAGCCATCTGTGCCTTGTTCCTCCTGTAATTACGGATGAAGGTCACAAGGGTGTAACCAAAAACGAATCCGAGGACAGGCATTACATGAATGCGAAGAACACCCGAAAAAACCCCCCGCAACAGCGGAGGGTGAGGGGTGATCAGGCAGCAGGTGCAGCAGCAGGCTTGTCAGCCTCTGCTTCCTTCTTGCCGACCTGGAAGTCGAGCTTCTTGAGGAGGATGCGCTTGTCCTCATCGACCAGGAGCTCACCACCAGCCCAGAGGCCAGCGGCGAGAGTGCCAATACCAATGGCAGTCGTTGGCAATGCAGCTGTGGTTACAACTGCAGAACCAGCAAGTCCGGCTGCACCAACAACAGCCCCTGCAGTGCATAGGGCATGAGGGGTGGAGATGAAGCCAGATTTAGCGTCGGGGCTAACACCGAGGCGCATACGAGACATGAGATCTACGCAAAGGACACGCTCTGATTGAGCGCACAGAAACACCGATCCCCCGACAGGGGGAAAGGTGCAGTCAGTCCGGCGATAGTCAGGCTCCGTAGGTAACGATCGCGTCGTTAACCGTGAGCCCTGCCTGCTTCTCCTCCATGTGCTGGTGGGCTGACTCGCAAGAGACGAGGGTGCTCTGCGGCCAGGCCCTCGATCCCTTACCGGGATAGAAGGTGATCACCGCTCCGTCAGTCCTAAACTCGTAGGTGAAGGAACCGTCGCGGTTGGTGATGTTGGCTGTCATCTGGAACTCCAGATAAAGAACACCCGAACACCCAGGCCCCAAAAGGGGCCGGGCGAAGGGATCAGACAACGAAGACAGAACAACCACGCGGAGCAAGCCTCAGCCACCAGAAGGAAAAAACGAACGGCAGCAGAGGCAGAGCCACCCGACGAGCGCAGACGCCAGGGCAACCGGAGGGACCCTCGGCGAAGACAGAGGGACGGGGAGCGAAAGCGAAGCAGAAGCCAACGAGGGACGAGGCGAAGAAAAGCGCGAGCACGAGAGGAATGCAATTGAATTACACTTGCACTGCCACGGCGCGACAGCGCCGGGAGAGGGGGATGCAAACGCAGGCCAAATGCACACGCCAGTAGATGCAATTGTATAGATACACATGCAACAACAACGGTACTATCGGTAGCTAACTTACGATGTACGATTGTGATTACAGTGGTAACTTCTGTCGAAGTACTTATGTATCGCACACGATACATGAGAGAACGATTGAGAATCAATCGTGAACCGAATGGAAACAGTTGCAATCACGAATGCGAATGCATTCGATTGCTTCAGTTGAATTGCAAATGCAAAACGTTTGCTGTTACAAATGAAATATCATTCGCAATGCTTCTGCTTCTACAAATGCAGTGACTACTGACTAACGAAGCTGATCAATTGCTGCCATATATTTTTTTTGTTCCACCAACCAGTCGGGTTAGTAGGTTACTTAACCCCTCACAAATTTTGTAGCAAATTTTGGGTTCTATAGCGGCTTTTTGTAATTGATAAGTATTCTCAATAGCGTAATAAAGACCGCTATCTTGTATGGCTGTGTTGAGTTGCAAACATTTACCGCCGAAGATGTGAAAAATTCGGTAAGTCGACGTCAACAAAATTTGTATGATGAAAAAAGCGTTATTAGAAAATATGGAAAACCTTTTTGATTACATGGGTTATACGTATGACCTCAACAATCCAACACACCGCAAACATCTCGAAATGCAAGCAGATGTACTTGGTAAAACATTTGAGCAGTTAGTAAAAGATACTCAAGTTGAAAAACTGCGTGAAAAAGTAACGCGCTTAGGACCAGGAGAAGGGATTGAAACATATGAGGGACCTGACGGTACAATTCGGTATTTAGAAAACAATGAGCCTCTAGTTGCTGATAAATATGGACGACCACTTCCACCTGGCAACAGAAGTGGTGGTTATATGTTGAACGGGATTCCAACATATGAAGGTCCAGATGGAACTATCCGGTACAGTGCTAATGATCAGCCTCTCAAAGCAGATTCTCAAGGTAGGCCTCTACCACCAGAAATTGCACCAGTAAATAATGAGTCGATTGAGGAGGTCGTTACAGCAGATCCTCCAGTCGAACAGGCACCTGCTTCTGCGGATGATGTACTGAGTCCAGCAGCATTGGCATACTATGCAGCAAAAGATGCAAAAGATGGTACACGGTTAGGAGATTGGGCAGCCAATTTCAAAACATTAGGGCAGAAAAACTTTGAATATCAGGCGTCTAGGGGACGTGTGCCGCAGGAGTTCCTGCAAGTACCGGAAAATCCGAGCGAATCGTTCAAAAATACCTACATTGAAAAGGCATTTGGCGGCAATTTAAGCGCATCAGACGCTCAAGTGCCCGATTTCACGCCTGGTAGTACGAATTTAAACTTTGCCAAAGGTGATGAAGCCGAAAATCAGGGCATGATCGGCAATCAGTTCACAGATTTCAGCAGAAATAACATTTCTCCAGCAGAAGTGATGGAGCAAAATTTCGTAATTGAGAAATTACCAGAAATGGAGGACGATAATTACGTAGATTACTCGACGCTCTACAAATCATTTGAACCAGAAAAGCTTTTCTAAGTTTCTACAATAGATTTGTGGTCAGATATAGAGATAGTGCAAGGAAGAAATCGCCGAGAATTAGGATTGCCACCATTATCTGGTAATTTCCGCGAACAACAGCGTCGAAATGCCAGATATAGAGATTCAGTCAGTGATGAGCAGCTGAATGCCCCTGCTTATGTGGAATCAGGCAAGAATAAACTGATTGAAGGGGCCAATATCCTTGCATATTTTCAAAATCAAGCACAATCACCTTCAGGGAAGCCTTTAACCCGTGAAGGTCGTCCTACATTAAGCGAATCAGAGCTTGTCGGCTTAATTGTCGATAAAAAAGCGGCACGCAGGGCAATTCAAGAGGGAAAAATCACTCCACAAGAGCGAAATGCTCTTATGAGGCAAGCTGGTCGTCAATTACAACAATTTGACAATGACCAAGTCGGTATCTCGCAAGCAAATCAGTCTAGAAACCGAATTGTCAGTGATGCTGAGCTCGATCGACTGGAATCACAGGGTCAGGGTCGAGATCAGTCAGAAATGATGGATGGTCAATATAAAAAAAGCGGTAATGAGGCAGACGAGTCTGCATATGCCCGTCAAGAAAGCTATATGACGGATGCAATCAGTAGACCGGATACCGCATTTGGAGGCGACTACACAAACATCGCAGTTGCTCCTGCATCTGCAACAAGAGGCACAACAGCACAACAAATCACTGCTGCAGCGTTAACAGATAAAGCAGCGAGAGATGAAAGAGCTGCAATGCAAAAAGAGGTCAGGGCTTTAATAAAAGCTGATGCAGAGAGACAACCAGCACTCGGTAAGTTTGCAGAGATGCTGAATTCATCATCTGCAAGTGCTAGACGAGAAATAATCAATGACATCAAGAGCATGATGCCGCCAGAGCAGAACTATGTAAATAGTCCTGGGCAAGCAGTTCGTCTCACAAGAGATGGTCAAACTGTTGGTTATGCAGATGAAACACTTTCACGCTACTTGGGGGATATTGCACAAGCCGATCCAGTGGTGCCAGCACAAGCGAGTCTGACGTATCCGCAGCAGCAACGGATGACAGAAGATCAATTCCGGGCAGCATATGGAAATATGGATGCTCAGACTTTTGTTGATATCTATTCTGCTCAGTCACAGCCTGGTAACTTCCAAGATACGACGCTCCATACCACAAACTTGGTAAACAAGATGAAGGAGCAAGGGCTAGGCTCTGTTGTCGGGAATATGGGTAATGTTCGATCCGTAAATGAAGTCGATGTGTTGCTTAATCGGATTCGTAGTGAATTGCAGGCAGGAGCCGACTTAGGAAAATTCTACTTGACAAAACCTGCTTCTGGCAAAACAAGTCGTACCCAGATGTACACAGAGCCTCAAAATATCGGCATGGCAGAACTAACTGACCGTTTGGGATATGAAACTCCAGAAAAGGTCGGACTTGCGATGGCCCTACAGCAAATGGAGATGGCTCGAATGACACGAGTCAACCAGCAGGCAAAAAATGCCTACATGAGTCGTCAGGCTATCCAGGGTCCGGCACGTCCTGGGTTCTACCAGGGTGCTGCTGCTTCTATGGATGATTTCGCAAAATCAGGCCTGGAGTATCAAAGGAGCACAAACTATGCTCTAAATAACTTGCTGAAGTCTCAAGGAATCACTGACAAGACGATCGGTGCATTAGCAAGTAATCCACAAGACATGAACAGAAAGAGTGACAGTCTGAGTGGTCGGGTATTCGCCAGTAGAGATCCAGAACGTAAGGGCCAAGGCCGTAATCGTCAGGAAATCATTCAAAACACGATTAATAACGAAATCAAGAATCGTGGCAAGGCTATTAGGGAAGGACAACCTGATCGTGGTCGTGCAAAGTTTGAGGAGGCAATGGATCGAGCCGAATTGAATGTGATGGATGCTGAATTCACCCAAGGACGAGCAGATGAGGCAAATCGTGTGCTCGCTGAGCGGATTAGTCGCCAGATTCAAAACATCCCGCCTTCAATGCTGCGTACCAACCGACAGCCTCCTTTCCGTCCTGAATACTGAGAATAATCATGGCTACTTACACACGCGACGAACTACTTCACGGTGCAGCCCTTAAAGCTGAAAAAGAAGAAACCCCGCAAACCTTTCATGGCAATAAAAAGCGCATGGCTGGTGAGATGGGGGAATTTGCTTTAAAGATGATGTCCGACCCTATTGCTATTCAGCAGAACCAGATGTGGATGGACAAATTCAACATGAGTAATGAAGGCATGCAATTCAATCAAGCTAAAATGATGATGATGGGTGGTGGCGCTCCACCAAGTTAAAGGAGAATTATGGGTTTAGGATTAGCAGTCAGAGCAATCCCCTTTATCCGGGGTTTGTTGCAAGGCAAGAAAGGTGTCGACGCTGTACTCGCTGCTAAGAAAGCGGCAGATGTAGCCAAGGTGGCTCAGGGTGCAGCTCAGGCAGGGGTCAAGGCTCGGGGCCTGGGCCGTAAGGCTGCTGACGTGCTTATCGGGCCTGATCTACTCAGTAGGAAAGGAGAGCTGGCCGGACGTTTGTTGCCGGACGCTCTCTATACAGGGGTAAATCAGATGTACATGCCGGAGACGGCTGATATGGGTGATCGCCTCCTCGCTGCTGGTACTGATTTCGGACTGAGTGCTCTGCCAGGCATTGGAGCTAGCCGCTTCGCCAGGAAGCTTGGTGCCAGTGAAGGAATGCAAGGCGGTATCGATATGGCCGCCAGCATGGTCGGAGGCATGGGTGCGCTACCTGCTTCTGAAGCGATGCTCCGCGCCAAGGACTCGATGTTTGGTGGGCAAGGGTTGTCCCCCTACGAAAAGCAGGCTCTGATCCAGGAACAGCTGATGCGTGATCAGATGCGTGCCCAGATCATGAAAGAGATGGGAGTCCACCGTGGAAGTGGTACTGACACGTTCATGTACGAAAACGGGTTATCTGCGTGATGGAACAGAGCAAGCTGGATAGACTGATCTCTCAGGCGAAGAGAGTCAGACAGGGAGCAAAGGACACCTTTGGTGAAGGGCGCGAAGACTTCATCAAAAGGAACATGGATGCAAGAGAAGAATCGGGTAAAGACACGAACGCTGCACGGATCAGCTCCACGCTTGCCACTAACCCGACGTTCTTCCGTGTTCGAGAGTTCCTGGGCAAAGCGGATCCAACCCATGTTGAGGTTGGTCGTCGAATGGGTATGGGGCTCGATCAAGAGGACCGTGCCAGGGCTGTAGGGCAGATCATTGGTTCATTAGGTAATGATCTGGTCCAGGACCACACTCGCAGTCTGTGGTGGCTGATCAATGCCCCTCAGGCCACCGCAAACATCATGAATGAGATTGCCTTGAAGAAGGCAAACCCTGATTTGTTTGGTGCCAGCATGCCAACAACAGGGCGTTACGAAGAAGGAATTCCAGTTCTGCCACAAATCCCAAGGGACAAGCTAGACCCCAAAACACTCGACTTCAGCGAATTGGGTGATGAGGTACAGGAGCGATATAACCTGCTTGTCTCTGAGGGACTAGTAGATCCTCAAACTGCTAAGCCCAGGAAAGGGGTAGGTGTCAGGAGAGGGAAGTACTTGCAACGGACATATAACCCCGGTGATGTTGCAGCCCTTGGTATTGCCCCTGGAGCAGCAATCAACTTCGGCATGGGACTCATGACACCGTTTGGTGGTGCAGAGGGCTATGAAGCCGCTGTGCCGTCTGCTGAGGATCCAAGCAAGACAGACAACGTGCTGGCGGAAGTGGCAATGAAGTACTTCCTAGGTCGGACTGGCAACCTGCTTCCTTACGAGGAGTTCAAGAAGGTCAGGCCTGACGTCAGTAGGGGTGAGTACAACGCATACAAGGCATTCAAGTGGAACAAGGACACCGACCTCGACATCAGTGACGGTGATTTCACCCTCCCAGCTGGAATCCTCAAAGGAACCATGGATGGCATCCACGGTCCTGAGTTGCAATTCCTAGGCCGAAGCCTGCCTCTGACGACTGCGATGATTCCGTATGCCGGGGCAGTTGCAGGGACGGTGTCTGGCGTTCGGACACAGACGCCAATCAAGAGCGGCCTTCGGAGGGGTCTCGCTGGCTTGGTCGCTGGTCAGGCACTAGGACATTCATTAGAAGCCCTACGTAGAAACCGTAATATGGAAACAAGCCTTCCAGTAACTACACCACTGGATCCAGAATCAACATCAATGGGGTTATAGAGATGACACGGTTTGCAAGTCCAGAAACTTATTTGCATACACCGATTGAGGCGTTTATGCCGGACTCACCGGACTACGCAGAAATCGGAACCAGATTTCTTCAACAGCAGGCAATGGATGAAGTAAATGACGAATATGCTGCATTGATTAAAAAGCAAGGAGAATTTCAAGCGCGTCAAATCCGAGAAAAAGGTGCACAAGCGGCAGATGGGATCACTAGCAATGCAAATCAAGGATTACTGAATGCTGGACTAAGCCTGGGATTGAACGTAGTCGGTGCTGGAGCAGATGCTGGCTGGTTTGGTGGAAATAATGGTATTGGGGTGCAGCCAACATACGAGCAGGCTGTAGACGACGCGTTTACATATGACTGGGGTAGTGATGCTGGTTACGGAGGCTCTTGGACCGGTAACGGCACTCCAAGCTACGGAGATTACAGGCGATAAAATAAGAACATATACAGGAGAAATATGTCATTAGATTTTGCGAATAGGTTCAAAAAGCCATCATTTAGCCTGGCACCTACAGGGGGTGAGGGGATCCGTGCAGCAGCTGGACTGAGCACACTGCCTGGTGCTTGGGCACAGATCAGAGAAAACAGTACTGATTGGGGTGACTATGCGGCTAGCATGCAAGAAATTGATGGTGAGCTACAACGCAGACTTAACCTAATCGATGCACAAAACGTATCCATAGATGAAGCCATTAGTGCTTACGATCAAGCATCGAGTGACATTGACGATGCAAATAATGAAGCGGAAACGAAAGGTACATGGACCAAAGTCTTGAGTGCTGCAGCAATGGCAGCACCTTTACTCATCTCTAGTGACGAGACAATGAAGAACACTGTTGAGGAGCTTGAGGACGCATGTGCGCTTCTGAGACAACTCCGTCCAGTTAGCTTCTTCTATAACGCTGAGTACACAGCTCATCCTGAGAAGATGCACTACGGATTCATCGCCCAGGAGTATCAGAAGGTAATGCCGGATCATACTTATCATGATCCGAGTATTGATAAACTATGTATAGACACTGGCGAATTGATCGCGGTACTTGTAAAAGCTAATCAGCAGTTACAAGATCGGGTTAGTCGGTTGGAAAACTCGTTCTCAGTACTCGGAGATAAGTAATGCCAAGGATGTTAGGTTACGCATCTAAGCAACCATTTAGGGTTGGCAAGCCAAAGGTTCAGGATTTAGTTGCTGGGCCAGGAACAATTCCAGATGCTTATGCATATTATGGACAACAAGCCGCTCAAAACTTAGGAAGCAAGGATCTTGTTGAAATGATTGCTTGTCAGGCAGGTGATCCTAACTGTGGGCCAAATGTACTGCAGATGATTGTCGACACCATGATGGGTCGAAACCCTGCTGTTCAGAGTCAGATCAGGGGCGGCGCTGCAAATGCCCTTGATGCTTATTACCGAATGGGGAACATCGGTCGGACAGAGAAAGAAATGATGACTGGTCCCCAGCGTCTGCGAGCTGTGTCTGACATGCTGAATGCTCCCAATGCAGCACAGCGATTACGTGGGGTTCCTCTGATGGCAACAGGAACTGGACTACTTGCTGGTGGCGCAGCAGTGAATGCTGTAACTGAGTCACCGGAAGAGCGTCAGATCCGTGAAGCTCTGGCCGCTATTCAATATATGGGAGGTTGAGTCATGGGACCATTATTAACAACATTAGCTGTTGGCAGTGCCGCTTTATCAGTAAAACCAATTTGGGATGGTTACAAGTGGGTATTTCCAAGTGCTGCTGATATTGAGCAGAAAGCAGGTAATCTAACAGTAGGCCCTGATGGACTTGTTCAAGTAACACCAGAGTTTGCAGGGTACTATGGACGATCAAGTGTAGACACTGACACTGGAAAAAGTGCTCAAGATTATGCACAAGATCTATATAACGACAGGATCAGAAAACAGCAAAAATTTAAGGAGAATTCTCCAGAAGCATTAGCTGCAAAAGCGGAGAGGAAAAGACTAATAGCTCTAGAGGCAGAGAAAGAAAAGTACACCAGAGCTCAAAATGCCTTAGCGCGTACAGATCAGATGCTCGCGCTTCAGAGGGCAGACGCGCTTGAAAAGTGGACTAGGGAACAACAATTCAATCAAAGAACTGATGAACTCGGCCTACGTCGAGATCAGATGGAGAACAACATAGCTTTGCAAAGGCTTGATCTTCTGGACCGTCAAGGCAGGCAAGACTGGCAACAACAACAGTTTGAAAAGCAGTTGACCCTTGATGAAGAACAACGCGTGCGTGACCAGCGCAAGTTCTACGCCTTGCTTGGCCAGTCCATTCTGAGTGAAGGTTTAAAAGCCTTCTACTAATCAGATGACCTGCCCCCCATACTGAGGTGTGGTGGGGCTGCGATAGAACTTGAGCCGCTCGATGTAGAAGGGACGGAGTTCTTCAACAGACTTACCTCCCTGCCCGTAATACGAAGAACCTCGTCCGTAACCTTTAGGTGAGACACCCTGATACGGGAAGGAAGCCCATTCTGGTGCAAGCTTGTCAGTCATATTTGGGAACAGCTCTGGGGCACTGTAATCAACATTTGGATCAACACCGCGTCGCTGGATTAATGCCCTTGCAGCAACTTCTTGACTATAAGGTGAGAAATCCTTAAGACCAAGTTGATTAGCTTGTTCCTCAAAAGTTGTAGAAAGGAATTGGTAACGTCCAGCAGCATCGGATTCCCCTTGCGCGAAAGGTGTGCTTACCCTTGGATGAGAATCAAAGTTGTTAAAGCGCTTGCCGCCGAACATGATGTTATAACCACCGTCAGGAGCATAAGTTCCTTCAGCAAAAGCAATGGTGTCTTTAAGTGCTTTCTCTTCTGGAGACATTTGTAAGGTGCTGTAACCTTGCGGAACATAGTTAACCTTTTGGAAGGCACCGTTAGATTGATCACCTTGGACAGGAAATAAAGATTGATCAGAGCCAGTATTGGGAGAACTAGGATTAGTCATGGGATTCTGTTGGCGTTTAAGTATTTTCTGTTGAAGTTCATTAAGCTTACCTTCTTGACGTTTTAGCTCGTCGAAATAGGGGGTCAGATCAGATTGATACGGCTTACTACGTTCAGTTTTTTTGCCGAATCCTTTTTCATAAAGCTCAGCAGCTAGAGCCAACTTACCTGCAAAACGTTTATCATTCTCAGCACGCTGCAAAGCTTGCGATTGAGCAGAGAGAGCTTTTCCTGTGAGACCTGATTTAGCTAAATCAAGCTCACCTTTGCGTTTTGATAATTCAATACCTGCTGCATTGACTTCATCTTTCGCTTTTTGATTAATTGCACGTACAGAAAGGTTCGCATAATTCGGTGATGAGTTTGCTACAACCTTTTGAGATAAGAGAGCGCCCTTACCAGCAGCAGCCCCAGTTCCGACGTAATCATTAGGGTTGGCACTTTCAGCAACAGAAAACCTATACATCAATATCTACCTATACTTTCTTAATTGTAGAATGAAAAGAGAGTAACAATAAATAGATAGATGGCTGTCAAAACCTACCAGGAAGCATTGGACAGAGTTGGTAATTACAAAAACAATGACGGCAAGGCCTATGAAAGGGGAGGTAATGAGGTCACCTATCAACAAAGTTTGCAAATGAAAGGTGGGAACGAAGTAAAAAATGTGAGGCCTCCTGATCCAAAAGCAAAAAATACAACTGGTGAAGATGACACTCCAGCTCCTCCAAATGATGCAGCAGGAACAAGTATTCAAGATGGTGAAACTCCTGGTGGTACAGCAACCTATGGTGGCGTAACTGACTACAACCAGATTTCACAGCAATTCCAAAATTGGAACCCCACAAGTGACTGGGGTAAAACCATGCAAGCAACGTACATGATGAATACGTTGCAAAGTTATAACGACATGCAGCAGGCACAGTCGATGGCGTTTACGAACGCTGGTATCCAGATGGATATGATGACTGCAACGGCAGCACTTGAGCTCGCTAATAAGGGTGCATTACTTGATGCAGAGCAAAAAGCTGCTCTGAACATGATGGGTGCTCAATTTGATTATGAATCTCGTTTTGCACAGGATGAGTACAACCGTGACGTCGGTAAAGCTACTTTAGGAACAGACCTGCAAATTCAACTAATGCAGGCACAGGGTGATCAAACGCGTGCAAACTATCAGGTCCAGGGCTACGAGAATCGTATGTCCACCATGGAACAAGGTAACCAAACGCGTCTAACTCAAGCTCAAGCTAACTTAGAAAAACAGCAACAAGCTGCCCAAGCTGCTCAGTTGGGAATGGACACTGCAGCATTCCAGCAAGGTCTTCAAAAAGATACAGCAGGTTATCTTCAAGGTCTGCAAAAAGATTCAAGTAAGTTCAATCAAGAGTTGTCCAAAGACAGTGCTGCATTTAATCAGGCACTGCAAAAGGATAGTGATACCCACCGTAGTGGTATTCGGAAAGACGAAGCTGGCTATGGAAGTGAGTTGCGAGTTGGTGAAGCTCGGGTTGGTAGTGAGCTTCGGAAGGATGAAGCAGGTTATGGTAGTGGGCTTCGTAAGGATGAAGCAGGTTACGGTAGTGAGCTTCGTAAGGATGAAGCAGGTTACGGTAGTGAGCTTCGTAAAGATGAAGCAGGCTATGGAAGTGGACTGCGAAAAGATGAAGCTCGTTTAGGCAGTGAATTAAGAAAGGATGAGGCAGTTTTTGGTAGCGATTTGCGTATGAAAGAAGCAGATTTTGCAAATCGCTTAGAGGCACGTACACGAGCTGACCAAGCCAAACGATCTGTTGGACGAGCACGAGGTTTCTAATGAGTACAAAAATCAAACAAAGTGCTAAGGTCTATTTAAGTGTTGTCGATAACTGGCTTGATACATTGCCAGCAGCTGACAGTGAAGACTTTAAAGAGTTTGCTGAGGTTACGCCATCTGTAATTGAAATTTGGGTTTATGCCGGAATCCTCGGATTTACAGGCGGATTCAATGATCTGGCTCGATGGGTCAAAATGAAGTATAAAAAGCTTAACCGTCGTGAAATTCTTAATAGCGAAATTGCAGCATTGCATTCCGATATCCAGGACTTACGAATGGCAA
>VMBT01001341.1_pt1 | contig 13151 bp, 13 predicted proteins | sample 4404301 | NCBI WGS metagenome assembly VMBT01 (sample SAMN12238535, study PRJNA552566) | marine metagenome | isolation source: Coastal seawater | place: USA: coastal Georgia, Sapelo Island | collected 2008-08/2009-08
AAAGCTATAAGAAACAGGGCATCAACGTGATGACCAACTCGTCTGTAGAGAAAGTCGACACTAAAGGCAAACAGTGTAAAGTGACCATCAAAACAGCTAAGGGAGAAGAGATCCATGAATGCGATGTCGTTCTCTCAGCTGTGGGTATCCAGACCAACCTGGAAAACATAGGACTCGAAGCCGTCGGCGTAAAAACCGATAAAGGGAAAGTTCTTGTGGACGACTATTACCAAACGAATGTCAGTGGCGTATTTGCCATTGGCGATATCGTAAAAGGTCCTGCTCTCGCTCACGTTGCCAGTGCTGAAGGGATCATCTGCGTAGAGAAGATCGCCGGACATGATCCGGAACCGCTCGATTATAACAATATCCCGGGTTGTACGTACTGTTCTCCGGAGATCGCTTCTGTCGGATACACTGAGAAATCAGCTAAAGAAGCAGGGCATGACCTGAAAGTAGGGAAATTCCCATTTTCTGCTTCAGGTAAAGCAAGTGCAGCCGGAGCAAAAGAGGGCTTCGTCAAAGTGATCTTCGATGCGAAATATGGTGAATTCCTTGGTGCGCATATGATCGGTGCCAATGTGACCGAAATGATCGCCGAAGTAGTTGCAGCCAGAAAACTAGAAACCACAGGCCATGAGATCATCAAATCCGTTCACCCTCATCCTACTATGAGTGAAGCGGTAATGGAAGCAGCGGCAGCGGCCTATGATGAGGTGATACACCTCTAGTGGGGTTGTGAGGTGTTGGGAGATCGGTGTTTTTCTGACCAATAATATTTTTGATAAAGGAGCGTCCTGTGGGCGCTCCTTTTTTATTTGTATACCTGAAAATTCACGGACTTCAAATTGTCAAATTATTGCCTTTTCCAACCCAACCATGAATCAATATTTCCCGTATGTTACCTTTACATACCCTATATACCAATTATGAAAAATTCTACCCTACTGTTAGCTGTTGTTTCTTTCCTCTTTCTTTCCATTCCGGTGAAGGCTCAAACATGGAGTCAGGCTGGATCTGATCTCGATGGTGAAGCAAAGGAAGATCAATTCGGGAATGTGACTGCCATGAGCGACAATGGCGACCGAATGATCGTCGGCACGCATCAAAATGATGGCAACGGTCGGGATGCCGGTCATGCTCGGGTCTATGAATGGAACGGCAACGATTGGGTTCAGATGGGCAGCGATATTGACGGAGCCGCGGATCGATTCAACAACGGAGACTTCCTCGGATATGCCGTCGACATTAGCGGTGACGGAAGCACCATTGCAGTGGGCTCTCCTCGGAGTGATTTCCCGGGTTCCAATGCGGGATACGTCCGGATGTTGAAATGGGATAACGGTTCCTGGACTCAGGTCGGTGATACCATTTACGGAGAAGAAGAAGGCGACTGGTGCGGAACATCCATTTCATTGAGCAAAGATGGTAGCCGAGTAGCTGTAGGCTCCGAATACTTTGGACCAGGCAGTAGTCCGATCACTGCAGTTGGGCAAGTCCGCGTTTTCGAGTGGGCTTCCGACAACTGGAGCCAATTGGGTATGGGTGTCGAAGGAGAGAACTCAGGCGACAAGGCTCACCGGGTAGCCATCAATGCTGCCGGCGACCGTATGGTGATCGGCTCGTCGTATAACAGCGATGGTGGGAATGCCGCAGGGCATCTTCGAATCTTCGAGTGGAAGTCGGATTCCTGGCAACAAATGGGATCTGACATAGATGGCCAAAGCGAGTCGGAGAATTTCGGTTTGTCGTTAGCTATGAACGACGCCGGAGATATGGTCGTAGCAGGTGCTCCATCGAACAGCAATAACGGCTATAATGCAGGAGCCGTGCGTGCCTACAAATGGTCGGGAACTACGTGGCAAATGGCAGGAAATGCCCTGTACGGAAACGGAGTGTCAGATCTCTTTGGAATTGCGGTCAGCATGAGCAACAGCGGAGCTTTGATCGCAGTAGGCTCCCCTTATGCAGGGTACGCCGGTGAGGCATCTGTTCATCGTTTAAGCGGATCAACCTGGATCCAGATGGGTGATACGATGGGTGGCGAAAATCAATCAGATATCAGCGGATTTTCAGTTGCACTCGCTGGTCATGGTGCGCGACTTGCCATTGGCGCTCCGCATAATGCAGATGCTGGTGAATACTCAGGACACGTACGCGTCTTTGATTACTCATACGGTGCGGGGATCTCAGAAACTTCCGCAGATCATTTGAGCATTTATCCGAACCCTTCATCCGGGATCATCCACGTACATTCCGGATCTATTGCCAATGTACATATCGAACTGAAGAATGAATTGGGTCAGACAGTAAAATCCATAGAGAGATCAGGAAACACGTCGTACAGCATCGATCTGAGTGATCTCAGATCAGGAGTTTACTATATCTCATCTTCTGTAGAAGGAAGAACGACTCAGGGCAACTTATTGCTTCTGCCTTGATCAGAGCAAATATCCGAGGGATACGTAGGTGGTGAACCACTCCGCTCCGAACACATCTTGGTTGAACATCGTACCGATACCGGTTCCGTAGTCTACTCCCGGGGTCTCATCGAGAGGTTTTATGGGTATATGCGCTCGGAATGACATTCCATATCCGAAGTACAGGAAATTATCCATGACCCATTGTTTGCCAAGCTTGAATGCAAGACTCATTGACGTAGCAGTTCGCTCCGGTTCGTTTACTTCTCTCAGCTCGTATCGTCGAGTGTCGTTATTGAAGTCACTTGTGGTAAAGTGGAAACCGATAAAGGTCGTCTTATGTAATCCTATCCCAAATTCGTAGTAAAGTCCGGCGGGATAGAATCCCTGCTTCTTCTTGCGGAATTTCTTGAGTGACAGTTCAAAGCCCCTACCTTTTGTATACCCTACCCTGGTCAATGGAATGGTATCGAATCCGGTACCAAAAGGTGCGGTGACCTCTACCACCGTAAATGGGTCATTCCCAGCCCATGCACTGTGTGGGTAACTCTTAAATTTATTGAGTAGGACCTTCCCTCCGATCGCAGCGTTCTGTCCCACCTTATAATCGACACCCACGTTCACTCTTCCGGCCAATTTGAACCCATCATAGAAGTCGAAGAATGGATCGAGAAGTTCACCGGAAACATGTACAGCTGCTTTCCGTTCCAGGATACTCTTTCCCTCTTGAGCCTGAGCGAATGAACTCACGAACAGGACCGCGACCCAGGCAACGATCTTAGTACTAAATATCTTGGAGTAGCGCATTGATATAGACGGTTAAGAGGTTCCTGTTATCCTTCATATAGCTCACGTTGATGCTATCTAGCTTCACCACGCGATGTTCTTTAAGATCAAAAACGGCGTAAAAGAGCTCTACTTCATGGTCTTTTTCAAATGTCGAAAGAATGCTATACGGCAAGTAATTAGGTAAGAGCATGTTGATGAGCAGCTTGCTGAGATTCTTGAAGCTCGTTCCCTTGTATGAACGAACACCAACCCACATCACGTAATCCGAATTGTATTTGTTTCGGATACCGTCGATCCGCTCTTCCGATGCAGGTAGAACTACGTGGTTGGGATCCATATCCTGGGCAGCAAAGCGACCAATGTAGTCATTCAAAGCTGCGATATCATCGAATTTGTCTCCTTCACTTTGTTGGATGTCACGTACATCGAGAATGTCCATTTCGATCCCGTTGGCTTCACCCGCATCCTTGATCGCTGCAATGAGCGAAACTTCATTTTCATAAGAGCGCTGATGATCCACATAACCTTCGACCGTCTCATCGATGCGGAGGTAGTACGGGTTTATGACCAGCAGCCTGCCGCGGTCTTTGATCGAACGCATCAGGTCCGGATTAGAAGCTCTGGCATCTCTTACTTTCCCTTTCTTTTTGACCTGATCGTAGTAATCAGCTATGTCATTGAAGTCAGACTTAAACGTATCACTGTGAAATATCTCACGAAGTTGAGGAAGCAGATGATCCATTTTGGTCCTTCGTATCTCCGCCGTGTCAAAGTCTGCATCTTCGTAATTGCGCCAATCCCGCTCCATCGGTTTGATCATCTCATGGATCGCGTTTTTGGTCACTTCCTGGTTGATTTCCGTCGGATGCTCGAGGTACCTGTGGTATTCCTTCAAAAAGCGCAAAGTAGCTATTTCATACTTCTTTGACTTATAGAGCACATGGTGAACTTTGAAAAGTTCCCCGGTATAATCCCTCTCTCTTTTCTCAGGACTCACCAAACCAGAATTCTGTACGTGCACCACTGCATCCAGACACTTATCAATATATCCTCTCAGCCACGCTCTGTCGATCTCCGATTCTCGATCCTGGTACATGATAGAAGCATTGTATATGGCTTTGGCGTAGTAATGCCCGTTGTACAATTGCTCGAGCTGCTCGTATCTGGCGAGTGTGCGCAGTTCTTTAAAGTCCTCCATGGAAATATTGCGGAAATACATATTCCCTTCTGCTTCGCTCTTGTCGATCACTTCCTGACAATAAGCGATGCGCTTGCTCACATTTGGATGTGTGCTCTTGTCATCATCCGTTGAATCCTCCGACATTTCAGGTACTTCTTCTGGAAGCAATTCTTCACTCAGCTTTACTCCTTTCCCTAATAAAAGCTCAAAGTCAAACTCACGCTCCTCTAATCCTAAGTGTGACGTTCGCAGCATGTTCAGCGACTCAATGACCTGATTCGGGGCATAGGTACTCTTCAGGTAGTAATCGAGCGACAACAGATCAGCCTCTTTCTCCAATTCCTTGGAAAAATCATGTATCTCTTCGATGCTGTTATCGACGTCCATGCCGGCGTATCGCCCTTCACCCCGAGCGATCTTGATGCGCTCGTTAAAGCTCTCCGTGTTGTGCTGTTTCAAAAAATGCACGATCTCGTGGCCTACCACGAAGGCGAGTTGTGCCTCGTTCTCCACATGTGCCAGAAGTCCAGTTGTGAAAAAGATATCACCCTGATCGGTCGAAAATGCATTGACAAATGGAGCTCGATATGCATAGAGGAATACTTGCTTCCTGATCTCGGGTTCATTCTTGAGTATTTCATCGGCAATGTCATTCAGCAACTTCGTGTAACTGTCGTTCACATAGATCCCCGCGTTGTTCTTGATCGCATCGATGAGGTAATAGCTCTGCTCATAAAACTTCAATCGACTTAAGCGGATCGCACGCGGTTCATGGAAGGAGGAGTCCAAAGACTCTTGCTTCTTGCGTTCGTACTTATTGCTTGTAGAACTGAAGATCTCAGAAGGGATCTGTCCGGATGATTGCAATGTCACCTGTGCCTCGCACGTCGTGGAGGCTATTCCAAACAACAATCCTAATACCATTAAAAGGGTCTTCATATCAATAATTCAGGACCCTCCCAAATCCTAAGAGCACATAAGTGTTGGCTATGTGCGTTCCTCCTTCATAAATGAATTGCTGTGGAATTCCTGTTTCAACGTAAAAGACCTTGTTCATATCGTTTCGCGTGTCTCGTTTGAATTGCGCGCGCTGCGCAAATCCGGTCGAGAGACGATCAAAATCGTAACTGACATCAGAAATCCCGAACAAAGGTGCTTTGTGTATTCTGTACCCAATTCCAAACGAGTAGCCCCTCATGTCGACATTGTTATACGTTGAGTGATTACCAAAATTGGCATCTATAAAAAAGCCGGTCGCCACAGCGAAAAAACCGGTATTGACCTGTTCGTCCGGAGTTGTAACAGATAGCCCAAGGCTGAAGTCGAATGGGACCGATAGAGAAACAGAGGCCTTGTCACTATAATCATAGAGGTTGATCCTTGGTTCATAACCAAATCCACCCAGGGATATGACCAATGCCGACATCTCCCCGCGATCATACATCTCCCCATCATGTGCTCTATAAGGTTTAAGATCAAAGGAAGGTGCCATGCCCCACATCCACTCCGAACGCATTTCTTGAAAGAACTTTCGCTCGAAGAAAGAATACCTCTCCTTCGGATCTGTCTGTGCGCTCAAGCTCGTCAGGATGCTTGCAAGTAGGATGGTAAGTACCACTCTCCGCATATGCACAAGGATACAAAAAAATCGACTCCGCTTATTTCAGCGAAAAGCCAAATTCACGAAAGGATAAAAAAAGGGGCGTCCAAGACGCCCCTTCCCTATTAAGTGTATGTAAGATTACCTGATGAGTATGAGTTTACGCGTCTCAGAGCCGCGTGAATTGCTCACTCTTACCAGATAGAAACCGTTGAACAAGTTGTTGTCAAGCTGGAATTCGAAGTTGGCTAATCAAATCTATCTCTTAACTTTATCCTGGTTTATTCCACTTTACTTTGACGGTTTACACTGAGAATATTCTTGCCCCCATAGTTGTACGCTTTGTTAATGACATTCCTCGGAATGTTGAAGACCAGCGAATCACAGGTGTTACAAGAGCACAAATACGAGGACGTCGTAGATGCGATCATCACTCCATTCAGTTCTACGTATACAGTGCCAGTAAAACAAGTGAAGGCCTTTACAACGATCTTGACGTCATTCACCAGCTTAGCCAGTGGAGTATTGTCTGTGAAACTGTCGTTGATCACAGATAAATAAGCCATGGAATCACCACAGACGGTACATGTCCCGAAATCATAATCGAACAAGACAGTATCTCTCTGGGCTGAGGCGGACGTCGAGAAAAAAGCTACGAACAGGAATAGCCACGCCACGCGTGACCAGGGTAGAAATGTCTTCACACGGACAAGAGTTAAGGTTTTACAATAGGTACTTTATCTTAAATAGGGTGAACTGAATTTAGGAATTGCGACCTGAAAATGCAATTAACTAAACGTTACTAAACGCCTGATAAAAGTCACTCCACGCAACACACCTTCATGCTTAACAATTGACGCTCAATACACTACACCCATCAAAGACCATTAACGAAGCGTATAAATGCGATTTGTCATATTTTTTCGTCGTTGAGTCCTCATTTTCACATCTTTGCCCCGTAAAACAGCGTCATGCAGATCCATAAATTCACTTTCAATCCATTTCAGGAGAACACGTACCTGGTCGAACACGAAAACGAGGCTTTTATCATCGATCCCGGTTGCTCCAACACAATGGAAAATCAGGAGCTGGACGATCTGATCGAGCAAAAAGAGGTTCGTATCAAAGCTGTACTCAACACGCACTGCCATATTGATCATATCCTTGGCAACGCGCATTGTTGCAAGAAGTATGATGCACCTCTATGGATGGACAGCCGGGACTTGCCTAACTTGAATATGGGACCTCAAGTGTCACTGATGTACGCTATCCCTTATACCCCGTCACCGGAACCTGTCAAGTTTCTAGACGATAAAAGCCACGTGAACCTGAAAGACGAAGAACTCGAGATCCGTTTTGTCCCTGGTCACGCCCCGGGGCATATCGTTTTTATCCATCATTCCACGAAATCCGTGATCGGAGGAGATACCCTATTCCAACTCAGTATTGGTAGGACAGACCTGCCGGGTGGGGATCATGAATTACTGTTGAGCTCGATCAAAGAGCAGCTGTTCAGTCTTCCAGATGATTATACAGTCTACAGTGGCCACGGGCCCGAAACCACCATCGGATTTGAGAAAGTGCACAACCCATTCGTGGGTGAACGTGCCGGCTCCTTTTAAGCCGATTCCTGTCTGGATCTACGTCGGCGGATAAAATTGACGACCATGGTGATCACCAGCACCAACAAGACACCGCCCCGGATCCACAGCCTTTTCCTTTGTTGCTCCTGACGAGCGTTCTGCTATGCCATGAAGGCTTCAAGGTTTCGCTGATTCTGCTCCAGAAAGCGCTCCATATTCTCCTTCTTCAGGTCTTCAGTCGTTTGCTCGAGCATGCGATCCAGAGATTTACTGATGGAATCCAGATCCTTCATCATCATATCGATAGAGTCCAGCCCTTCCTGCTGAGCTTCTACCTTCTTACTCAGATCTTCCATCTCATCGTTCTGTGCTGATGCATGGATGTTGAGAACACCGAGCATCAATGAGATCATTAGGGCGGAGAGAAAATTGATTGCTTTCATGATACGAGATTTTTCATAACAATTATCCGAAAACTTTTGGATTCCGGATGCCCTTTCCACATCAATACCTCATACACTAAAAATGTAAATTTGCAGCCCATGAAATACTTCGATACACATCGCGAGCTTTTAGAGAAAGCCAAGCAAGCCATCAAAGACAGAGGATACTGGACCCCATATCCCGAACACCCAAAGGCGTATGCAGAAAATGCAGCCGAAGAAGGTAACCTTGCCTTTGGCAAGCACCTCAATCTTCCCTATGAGGAATTGGGTGTTGAATCGGAGAATTGGATCGGAGAAGAAGTATCGCCGTATTGGCAAACCGGATTGGGTATCTCCTACCCGGCTCTAACTACAGACTCCTTGATCGCCAATGCGCATGCAGCATCCGTTTGGGGTGAAATGTCGGCGGACGATAGAGCTGGCATCCTGATCGAATCGTTGAAGCGCGTAGAATCCAGGTATTTCGAGATCGCTTATGCAACCATGCATACGACCGGTCAAAGTTTCATGATGGCATTCCAGGCCAGTGGGCCTCATGCAAATGACCGGGCACTGGAAGCAGTGGCACTGGGTCATGAAGAACTTACCCGTTTCCCTGCTGAGTTGGATTGGGTCAAACCTATGGGAAAATTCGACCTGCAGATCCATAAGGATTACAAAGCCATTCCGAGAGGAACCGGGCTGGTGATCGGATGCTCCACATTCCCGACATGGAATACCGTTCCGGGAATGTATGCCAGTTTGATCACCGGGAATCCTGTGATCGTAAAGCCGCATCCAAAATCCATCCTCCCGATCGCGATCGTGATCGCTGAACTTAGAATCGTACTGCGCGAAGCGAATGTGGATCCAAACGTGATCCAACTTGCCGTCGATACATTGTCTGCTCCGGTAACAAAAGAACTCGCCGAACACGACGATATCAAGCTGATCGACTACACCGGTGGTTCGGCATTCGGAGATTACATAGAAACATTGGATAAGATCACTTTCACGGAGAAATCAGGTGTTAACTGTGTAATACTAGACTCTATGAAAGACATCAAGCCGGTGGTTCAGAATATCGCATTTGCCTCTTCCTTGTACAGCGGACAAATGTGTACGGCACCTCAAAACGTTTTTGTTCCCGCAAATGGGATCGATACGGAAGAAGGCCACATGAGCTTCGAAGAGGTGGCATCAGCGATCAGCGCCGCAGTCAAAGGACTCGTAGAACACCCAAAGATGGGAGCAGGTACGCTCGGAAGCATTCAGAACGACGCTACACTGAAGCGCATCAACTCAGGTGGAGACTTCGGCGGGGAAGTTGCCCTGGACGTCCTAGAAGTGACGAATCCGGAATTCGAGCACGCCAGGATCGCATCGCCAAAGGTGATCGTGACGGATGAGCAAAATACTGATGCGTATGCCAATGAGTGCTTCGGCCCTATAATATTTGTAGTGAAAACAGCTGACCGGAGCAGAAACCTTGAACTCGTTGCTGAACTGGCAAGAACCAAGGGAGCTATTACATGTTCGGCTTATTGCAGCGACGAACAATTCTCCAAACGGATCATCAACACCATGAATCACGCGTTCACTCCTGTCAGTCTCAATTTTTCCGGTGCGGCCTTCGTGAATCAACATGCTGCATTCAGTGATTTCCACGTAACCGGAGGAAATCCTGCTGGGAATGCGACATTCACGAATCCTGAATATATCGTAAAACGTTTCGTTTGGGTAGGTAACCGCTACTTCGGTTAAACCGCCCACACAAAAAAATAGCCTTCACATAAACAATCACGAACCGCTGTTTTCTGTTGAAATCATTAATATTGCCTGAAACGAAAGAAATCCTATAATGTCCAGAAACATTGTCAAAGCCGTCCTTTTCCTCATTGCTGTATTCCTAGCATACAAAGTATGGGATAGCATAGCCGGTGAGATCCGATATCAGGAGGAAGTTGCCCGCGTCGAAGCTGATGTGATCGCAAAACTGGAGAAGATCCAGAAACTGCAGATGCTTCACAAGGATGAATACGGAGAGTTCGAAGCCAATTGGGACTCGTTGATCCATTTTGGAAATTATGGCCACATGAAGATCATCCGCGAATACGGCGACAAGGATGATTCCACAAGCGTGTATCGCAGAGAAGTAGAACGCATCAGCATCAAAGATTCGCTGTACCCTGCATACAACCTGGATTCACTGCCATACGTGCCGCATAATGAGAAGGGAGAGAAATTCATCATGAATGCCAATATCATCACACAGAATAATGTGAAAGTTCCGGTATTTGAGGTGAAGGACCCGTCTCCTTTCAGCAAGGAACGAAACGATCCGGATAGTCCGAACCCTCTGACGGTGGGATCGCTGACCGAAGCCAAATATTCCGGTAACTGGAAATAATCCGGGCTTATGGAATTGGGATATCATCCATCCATAAGCGACAGGCTTTTTCTGGAACTCAATCGTTCGAATTTTTCTTTCCTCGTCACGAATAAGGACCTGATCCCACTCCACTCCGGAGAATTTCAGTTGGTCGACGTCGAATTGTTGGATCAGATCCTCAAGACCAATAAGGTCTTCGATCAGATATTCTCTTCCGTCAATCTCAATATCCGAGGTGCCGATTTCGTGCTCGTTCCTCAGGATCTTAGCAGCGATACCAATCGAAGAGTCCTCTTCCTGATGAACTACAAGCTGGACCCGATGTCGGATCTCAGATCAGGATTCATCGGCAATGCTATCGAGATCGTGTATCGCATCCCAACAGAATTGGTTCAGCTACTGCGAAACAAGTTCAAGAATCTCGAAGTGAAACACGAATTGGAATCCCTTTCGAAGTGCTGGTTCGGTTCGGTGGTCAATACAATGAGCCACGACATGTACGCCTCCATTTCTCAAGGGAAACTGCTTTTGGCCGTTCGCTCCAAAGGGAAGATCGTGTTTGCCAATATTTTCGACATCAATAACTCGGACGATGTGTTCTACTATTGCATGCTCACGGTCGAGCAACTCGAATTAGACATCGAACGCATCAATATCTTTTGGCTCATCGAAGATGATCGTTTCCAATTGGATGCGCTTCAGAAGCAATTCCAGAACTATGTGAATACGGTCCGTCCTTACCTCTTCGATATCAGTGGGGATGTAAGCAAGGATGAATTCGTGATCGCACATCAGGGTATGATGGCCATGCTACAATGCGCATCGTAGGCGGACAATACAAAGGACTTCGCGTTCAAATGCCGAAAGCCGGTACTATCCGGCCAACTACAGATAGAGCACGAGAAGGGCTCTTTAATATCCTGTCACATCGATATGTGATCGAAGGAGCCAATGTCCTGGACCTTTTCGGTGGTTCGGGTATTGTTTCTATGGAATTTGCCTCCCGCCATGCGGCAAATGTTACATGCGTCGAAAAAGACCGCAGGGTCAGCTCGGCGATCATGAACGAATTGAAGCGTTTGAACATCCCGGATGTCATTGTCAAAACAGCAGATGCTTTGAAATTTCTCGAACGAAGCAAAGAACAGTTCGACATCATATTCGCCGACCCTCCGTATCACCTTCCTCTCGTCAATTCTCTACCTGACGTAGTGGGTCGATCGGGTGTCCTTAAAGAAAATGGCATCTTTATCCTGGAACATGAAGCCAATGTGGTACCATCTCCGACCAATTTGATCGAGCAACGTAACTACGGTCAGAGTGTATTCTCCTTCTATTCCTATGGTGAATGAGAATTCGACTAACTTTGAGCTATGAGCAAGATCGCTGTCTTCCCGGGCACATTTGATCCGTTCACCAACGGGCACAAGGATATCGTCGAAAAAGGACTGAAAATTTTCGATCACGTGATTGTCGCGATCGGTGTTAATGCACTGAAAAAGAGAATGTTCTCTCTCGAGCAACGACTACAATGGATAGAAGATGTGTTTGCAAATGAAGATCGAGTCACCGTGGGATCCTACGAAGGCCTTACCATTGACTTTTGCATAGAGCACAAGGCAAATTTCCTACTTCGAGGCTTGCGTTCGATCGTTGACTTTGAATACGAAAGACAGATCGCTCTGGTCAACTCAGACATGAACAGAGACGTTCAAAGCGTGTTCATCATGAGCGAACAGAAACACAGTATTGTGAGCTCTTCGATAGTCCGTGATATTATCCTCCACAAAGGAGACTACTCCCGATTCCTTCCCGATGAGGTTAAAGTAGACGAAGCACTTCGCGGATAGCAGGATAGGTGGACAAGCGCTGATTCTTGTACTTTTCCGGACCAAACCACTCCACATCAGTGATCCCCTCTTTCTTCTGAGGTTTGGCGTTCTTATAATCCGAACTTTCCATCAAATACCATTGTGACATCTTGATCTTCCACGTTTTCCGAAAGTAAATGTGATATGTAGGGGCAAGTGGTTTAATGATCTTCAGGCCACTGATATTGCACTCCTCCTCTACTTCGCGAATGGCGCATTCTTCGAGACTCTCTTTCTTCTCGATCTTCCCTTTCGGCAGATCCCATAAACCCAGCCGCTTGATGAACAGGATCTCTCCTTTTTTATTCATCACCACTCCTCCCGCAGCATCAACCTGTTTGAAGTTGTCTTTGAATTCATCCCAGGCCGAGAGCGACCCAAACCCAATACGAACCGGAAGCTCTTTGTGGTCAAGCGCTTTCATGAGCATTTCAGCCCAATCATTGTCAAAAGAATTGAAGATGACGTCGAACTCCTTCCCTCCATCCGGACTCAACGCGAACGAGTGGTTGAGATAAAATATTCTATACATTTGCTCCATGTCCGATTCAACTGAAATCGCTTCCAAAGTAGCCAATTATTTACTGGAAATAAAAGCAGTTCAATTAAGTCCTGATAAACCTTTCAAGTGGTCATCGGGATGGAACTCCCCGATCTATTGTGACAACCGCGTTTCGCTGTCCTTCCCTTCGATAAGGAATGACATTGCTCATGCCATGGCTCGAGCAATTAAGAAGCAATTCCCGGACTGTGATGCCCTTTGCGGAGTCGCGACCGCCGGAATTGCGATCGGAGCGATCGTAGCACAAATACTCGAACTCCCCTATTCCTATTGCCGACCTAAACCGAAAGAGCACGGCATGAAGAACCAACTCGAAGGCCGAATTGCCG